>Ga0247844_1004786_pt1 | contig 17955 bp, 19 predicted proteins | sample LaCtaG_FD_192421 | JGI IMG/M metagenome (GOLD analysis project Ga0247844, IMG submission 192421) | Freshwater microbial communities from meromictic Lake La Cruz, Castile-La Mancha, Spain - LaCruzMarch201714.5m_1 | ecosystem: Environmental > Aquatic > Freshwater > Lake | place: Spain: Castile-La... | reverse complement strand
GGGTCAGCCGGCTGGTCAGAAAGTCGCTATCCTTTTCCAAATTGGACAAGTGGCACAACTTGGCGATTGGTTGGTGCTTTTGGCAATTCAACTTGGAGAGGCAGCATTACATTTGATACACCGCCTAAATTTCTAACTCCGGACGAATTTCACCACCGAGTGGAAAACCCCGTAGTAGTATGGGAACGTAACAAACAACTGACAACTATTATTGAGAACACAATCTCTACTTGGCCTTATCCTGATTATCAATGGATTGAAGACCGATTTTGGGTGTGGATACATTACGCTGCGCTGAAAATTGGTAGAGGTGAATTGTTTGAAGCCTTTGATTTTCTTGGATTCCTAAGAATGATGGTACTGGGACCTTTGCTTCACATCAAAAATGGCAACCAACCCCGCGGAGTACGGAAAGTAGAAACGAAATTGGCAACCGAAGACGTTGAAGCACTTACAAAAACAGCAGCCCAATTGAATGCAATTGCTTTAATTACGGCATTGTGGAAAGCAATTGAACTCTATGAAGATTTGCGAATGCATCTTTTTGATTCAACTATTGAGCAAAAAACCGAAGCTGCAAAGACCGTAAAAGCCTATTTAAAAGAAATTGAAGCAAAAGCAGTATCCTGAAAGTAAATCAATTTAAAAACTCATGCCTTTCCTCCGCATCTGCACTCCCGGCGGCGTAGTTACGCCCGACGAACTCCAACAATTAGCGGTTTTGTCGCGGCAATGGGCATTGGGTAAAATGGAAGTGGGCTTCCGTCAGGACCTGCTGTTGCCTTGCACGGAGGCCCAAATTCGGGCACTCCGACAACAACTCGAAAAACAGGGATTTCAGGTAGAAGACGCAACACCTTTGCATCCTAATATTGTACCGTCGGTGGTGGCGCAAAATATTTTTCCCCAGTTATCGTGGTTGCGTTCCGGCGATTACTTGGATATTCTGGATGCGTTTGATTTCCAACCTCGTTTTAAAGTCAATCTCATTGACCCCACTCAGGAACTTATCCGACCACTGACCGGCGAACTGAATTTTATTGCTTCTTCTACGCCTTCCTCTTGGTATTTGGCAGTCAACCTTCCTGATTTAGGCAGCACGCACGTATGGCCCAAACTGCTTGATGGAGAGCAAATTGCGCTTTGGGTCAAACACATTGAAGCCTATTGGTTTGATCAAATGACATTCTTTAAGGATGTTACGAACTCAACTCCAACTTTTGATGAATTGTACGAAGCCGTGACGGCAAAGTTTGCGGGACGTACCCGACTTATCCAAAAAGAACTCAAACTCACCCCCAAACCTTACCCGCATCACGAAGGAATCTACCGCTATGAAGACCGCTATTGGATTGGTTTGTACCAACGCGACAATGAATTTGAAGCATCCTTTCTTGAAGCTCTTTGTCAGCTTTGCATTGACACCAAAATTGGGCGCCTGTACCCTAACCCATTCAAAACGTTCATAATAAGAGACATTCCAAAGGAAACCATTTACCGGTGGGAAAAACTGCTCGGTATGTGGGAAATTCATTCCCACTATTCTTCACTCGGCTTCTCCCTGTTTGGCAGGAAAACGATTAGCGAAGAATTGCTCAAATTTAGAAAACATAAAATAGCCAAAGCGTGAGTACTGATTTTCAGGCTTTTGGAGGAATAACAATTCTTCAAACCTGCGTTTGATAGCGTGGCGTGCTTGGTCAATGGTAATTATTCTGGCCTCTAAATCCCTCAGTTTCTTCTGAATAGCATCAAATAATTTATTCAAAATCCCTAACCGTTCGACTACCAATTCAGGGCGATGCAGTGCGCCATAAAGGTATAGATTCGTCAGGGACATTAAGTTGACTACTTTTACTCTTTGACATGAGGGTTAATTATGGGACGAGCTATCGAAATGGGGCAGGGGGAGCAACTTATTACGCTCAAACAACAAGGCCAATCGCTGGAGGCCATTGCTCAACAATTGAATTTATCGCTTTCGACTATACGCCAGTTATCAGCTCGCTTTAAGCAACAATGCCACCGCTTCGGCGGTCTGATTAAAAGTCACGTATGCCAACTGTGGACCCCAACAAGCCCTGAGCGAACCACTCCTTCAACGGGCCAGTCTGTGGCTCAAACGCCATCACCCCCGATGGGGTACCCCCCTGATCCGACTCAAACTGTTCAAACGCTATGGTGCCAAACGAACCCCATCGGTGCGAACCCTACAACGATGGTTTGTCGATCAACACCTGACTAAACCCCGCCAACAACTCCAACAGCCCCCTATTGGACAAGCCAAAGCAGTGCATAACATCCGCTCCGGCGGCCCGGTGGCAAGTGGACGCTAAAGAGAACTTGGTCTTGCGCGACGGTAGCCCAGGATGCTATCTGACCATCACCGATGAACGCAGCGGGGCGGGTTTAGCCGCGCTGGTTTTCCCCCCACAGAAGGATTAGCCAGGTACCCCTGGACCAACTCCGCCAGCGATTGATTGACACGTTTGCCCGTTGGGGTAAACCAGGAGCCATGCGGGTCGATAATGGCTTGCCTCTGGGATCACCGACCCGCCAGCTGACGCCTGTTTTGGCTCTGTGGCTGATTGCCGTGGATATAGACATGATTTGGAACAAACCCGCTTGCCCCCAACAGAATGGACGGGTTGAAAAAATGCAGGACACGACTGCCCGTTGGGCCGAAATTCAGCAGGCCAGCAGCCTGAGCAATTTACAAACTCGATTAGATGGGGCCTTAGCTTTGCAATGACAAACGTATCCAGTGGTTCGGTTAGGGGGTAAAACCCGTCTGATGGCTTTTCCGCAGTTAGAAATTAGTCGCCGAGTCTATGCAGCCAGTGATTTCTGTATTGAGCGGGTGTATAGCTTTTTGAGTCCCAAACTTTACACCCGCAAGGTCTCGGCGAGTGGTCAAATCAGCCACTACGGTCGGGTTTATAGTGTGGGTTTAGCCTACAAACAGCACTGGGTTCAACTTCGGCTGACTGGGGAGGGTAGTAACTGGGAAGTACTGGCGGGCCATCAAGTTATCAAACAACTGGATGCCTCCATGCTCACGACCCCGTGTATTCAAAATTTAACCGTCTTTCAAAGCACGAAATGACAAACTTGATGGCGCAGGCCTACTTTAAAACTTTATGTCGTACAGCAATAACGAACACTTTGTTTGAATTTGGGAACGAATAAAAACAGACCCTTTTATTCGTTTTCCAATTTTTCCAATTCTTCCTCTGTCAGCCCTGTTAAACGAATTATGATATCAATGGGAATATTTTCGGCAATGGCATTGCGAGCTATCTCTATTTTTCCCTCAATTTTACCTTCAATTAAGCCTTCTGTTTTCCCTTCGATAAGCCCTATCATTCGGCCTTCTGTTTTCCCTTCGGCAATAGCCGTATCGATGACGTTTTTCAAATCTCTATAATATTTAACACTCGCCTCATAACTATCGCGTTCGGCAGCGGTGAATTTTGCAATTTCGGCGGCTTCAAACAATCGGGCAAAAATCTTCTCTTGCAGTGCTTTAGGGCGATTGTCTAAATAAGGAAGATGTTTTAAAACGTATAGCCATTTGTCATAGGTGGTTTCCAATTCGTCTTCAGTTTTTGTAAAATGAGGCATTTCTAAATAGATAAAAGTCAATTTATCGTAAAATACCCGACAGTTTTGGTCCTTTAGCTTAACTTCATGCCGTACTTCTTTTTCATCGCTATCTTCCTTAAATACAAAATCAAGGATACCAACAGTGTATATCTCTGATAATTTAAAGTCCCAATCTCCTTGTTTAGCTTGTTCCTGTATGGGAAAAGAGGCATAAAAAATACTACGGTCTTTAAAGTAGTTCTGTTTAGCCTTTTGCATTTCCACAATGAAGCGCTCGCCATTTGTACCTATGCAATATAAATCAAATACAGTTTTTCTGTCAACCTTTGAATTGCCGATATGCTCATTTTTAGCATAGGATAAATCGGCAATCTTATGGCGGTTAGGTAGCACTACCTGATTTAAAAAATCAATTAATAAATCTTTATTCAACTCTGTACCAAACAGCTTTTTGAAGCCGAAATCGGTAAAGGGATTTACATACTTTTCTTTCATACTCACGTGGTTATGCAGTTTTGAAACAAATTTACAATTTTGTAAGTAAACGTCACTTTTAAAATTATTAGTAAGCAACCATCCTCCAAACCTATGTATATTTACTCAATAAACAATTCAATTCCGATTTCGTCGTCAACGAAAGGCTGTTCGTCGCTAAGGAGACGGGGAGATGCTTGCGAATTCTAACTTTTATCTTCAACTTTATGTTACATACCAAATTAAACCTTTTTTAAACATGGCATTATTTAACCTGAAAATTAACGGAAAAACGTACAAAGCAGACGTGGACGGCAATACGCCCCTGTTGTGGGTACTGCGCGACCACCTTGACTTAGTAGGCACCAAATATGGCTGTGGAATAGCCATGTGCGGAGCTTGTACAGTACATATCAATGGAGAAGCCACACGCTCCTGCGTACTGCCTGTCTCAACCGTTGCAAATGCCACAATCGCCACGGTCGAGGGTCTTTCTGAAACAGCCGAACACCCTGTGCAACAAGCTTGGGATGAAGTGGATGTTCCGCAATGCGGCTATTGCCAGGCAGGTCAAATGATGACAGCGGCGGCGTTATTATCTAAAAACGCGAATCCTTCTGACAAAGACATTGAAGACGCAATGGTGGGTAACATTTGCCGTTGCGGCACGTACCATCGTATTCACGATGCGGTTAAGTTGGCAGCCGTCAAAATGAAAAAATAGGCGGTTTTAGAAATCTATAATCTTTTGACCTTCAAACATGATTCCCATGATTTATATCGCACTCAAAGCGATAAACAAATCTGAATAAAACCTCCCCCATTGGGGCTGGGGGGCTATATACATTATGAGCAATATTCAATCAAGAAGAGACTTTTTAAAGTCCACTGCTACTGCGGGTGGTGGTTTGGTATTGGGTTTCAGTTGGTTTACTACCGAAGCATTTAAACCCAAAGTACTGGCTAATACCGCAGCGGATGTCATAGATTTTAACGCTTATCTGGCCATTTCTCCGTCAGGAATTGTAACCATTTTCTCACCAAATCCCGAAATTGGACAAGGTATCAAAACAGCCTTTCCGATTGTAGTAGCCGAGGAATTGGATGCCGATTGGGAGAAAGTGAAGGTAGAACAATCACCATTGGATACCAAAAAATTTGAACGCCAACTCACGGGAGGAAGCGGAGCCATTCGTCACTCGTGGGAGCGCTTACGCAAAGCCGGTGCCACTGCCCGCGCCATGCTCGTAGAAGCTGCTGCAAAAAAATGGAGTGTACCCGTAAGCGAATGCACTACAAGCAAAGGATTTGTAATGCACAGCTCGGGTAAAAAGCTGAGTTATGGAGAGTTGGCTACAGCTGCCGCTCAAATCACTCCTCCCAAAGATGTAAAACTGAAAGCCACGAAAGATTTTACATTGATTGGAACCTCAGTTAAAGGGATTGATAACAAAGACATTCTTAGAGGAAAACGTTTGTTTGGCATTGATTACAAAGTGGAAGGAATGCTTCAGGCTACCATTCAGCGTCCTCCTGCATTTGGCCTCAAACTCAAATCTTTTGACGCAACCGAAGCGAAGAAAATGCCCGGCATTACGGATGTTGTATCGTTTGGCAATAAAGTAGCCATTGTAGGCAAAACTACGTGGGAAGTAATGCAGGCACGGAAAGCAGTGAAAATACAGTGGGAGAAAGACAAAGACCTCGAAAGCTCTACCGACCACGACCGTATTTTCAAAGAAATGCTTAACAGCACCACGCCAACCGTACAACGTAAGGACGGAGATGTGGAAGCGGCTTTCAAAAATGCTTACAAAGTAATTGAGGCAGAATACCAATGCCCATTTCTGCCGCACAGCCCGATGGAGCCAATGAATTTCTTTGCGCATTTCAAAGGTGACAGTATCGAAATGGCAGGTCCAAGCCAAACGCCCCAAGCCGCTCAAGGCCAAATTGCGAAAATGTTCAATTTGGCCCCCGAAAAAGTCACAATAGAACTAACCCGTATGGGCGGAGGGTTTGGTCGTCGCCTCAACACCGATTATGCCGTCGAAGCTGCTGAATTATCAAGCATCATCAAAGCTCCTGTAAAAGTAACTTGGTCGCGTGAGGATGATATGACGGGTGGAATCTATCGCCCTGCCGTTCGGTATCGTTTTAAAGCTTCCATCGACAAAGCAGGCAATATGACGGGTTATATGCTGCACGGAGCAAGTATCAATGCCGGCAACTCCACACGTCAGGATAATTTTCCTGCCGGAGCCGTTGAGAATTTATTGATTCAATCCAACGACTATAAATCACCGATTACCACCGGTCCTTGGCGAGCGCCGATTACTAACTTTTTGGCGTATGCCGAGCAGGCTTTTCTGGACGAAGTGGCAATGGCCGGAGGCAAGGACCCTATCCAATTCCGTTTGGAACTGTTGGATAAAGCCCAGCAAAGACCCGTCGGAAAAATCACTTACGAGCCCAATCGTTTCCGTGAGGTTACTAAACTCGTAGCCGAAAAAGCGGGTTGGAACAAAAAGAAAAAAGGCGTATTCCAAGGCTTCAGTGTCTATTTTTCTCACGCCTCTTACGTAGCACAAATTGCCGAAATGGCAGTTGTCAAAGGAAAACCGGTTTTGAAGAAAGTATATGCTGCCGTTGATTGTGGAATTGTTATCAACGAAAGCAGCGCCCGTAACCAAGTTTTCGGCGCTGTTGTGGATGGATTAGGTCACGCCATGTACGGCAATATTACCTTTAAAGAAGGCGCTCCTCAACAGGACAATTTTAACAAATACCGTTTGATTCGCTACAACGAAGTTCCTGAAATAGAAGCCCACTTTGTAAACAACGGTGTAGATCCTACCGGTCTTGGGGAGCCTGCTTTACCCCCAACAGGTGGTGCAATTGCGAACGCAATTTTTAAATCTACCGGCAAGCGACTCTACAATCAGCCATTTTCTGAGCAAGGTGCTACCTTAGGCTAAATGAGGGCAATAGATGATTGTTGTCAAACCAACTTTTCCATCTATTTTTGCAGTGAAATCTGTATTGAGTAGTGGGTATAGAGTATTAAGTTAAAACAGTGACTTTTTACCCAAAATCCACTACTCACTACTCAACACTCAATACTTAATTAGAAATGGCTTCACAGTACGATTTGATAATTATTGGCAGCGGGCCGGGCGGTTACGTAGCCGCCATCCGTGCTTCACAATTAGGATTAAAAACCGCTATTGTAGAAAGAGAAAGCCTCGGCGGAATTTGCTTGAACTGGGGTTGTATTCCCACGAAAGCGTTGTTGAAAAGCGCACAGGTATTTCAGTATATCAATCACGCCAAAGACTACGGCATTACAGTTGGCAGCGCAGAAGCTGATTTTGGAGCAGTCATCAAGCGCAGCCGCGATGTGGCTAACGGAATGAGCAAAGGCGTGAATTTCTTGATGAAGAAAAATAAAATCGACATTATTGAAGGCTCCGGCCGTGTTAAACCGGGCAAAAAAGTAGAAGTCGAAAAAGACGGTAAAAAAACAGAATATACCGCCACCAGTATCATTATTGCTACCGGAGGCCGCGCTCGTCAATTGCCTAACGTACCCATTGACGGCCAGAAAGTTATTGAATACCGAAAGGCTATGTCGTTGGAAAAACAGCCCAAATCATTGCTTGTGATTGGCTCCGGTGCGATTGGCGTTGAGTTTGCTTACGTATATGCCAGCATGGGCACGAAAGTGACGATTGTAGAGTTTATGTCAAACGTGGTTCCTGTTGAAGACGAAGAAGTCTCGAAAGAATTGGCAAAGCAATACAAAAAAATGGGTATCGAAATCTACCTTAATTCAAGTGTAGAGAAAGTAGATACCGGTGGAGCAGGTTGTGTTTCGACGGTTAAAACTCCAACGGGCGAAATTAAAATCGAAACCGACATCGTGCTTTCGGCAGCCGGTGTAGTAGCCAACATCGAAAATGTAGGTCTTGAAGAAACAGGTATTAAAGTCGAAAAAGGCAAAATCGTTACTGACGATTATTACCAAACCAACGTTCTGGGCTATTATGCCATCGGAGACGTGACCAAAGGACAGGCATTGGCACACGTAGCTTCAGCCGAAGGAATTATTTGCGTTGAAAAAATCGCAGGGCTGAAAGTACATGCGCTTAACTACAACAATATTCCAGGCTGTACGTATTGCACCCCTGAGATTGCTTCCGTAGGATATACCGAAAAAGCGGCTAAAGAAGCCGGCTACGAAATTAAAGTAGGTAAATTCCCCTTCTCAGCCTCAGGTAAAGCCAAAGCCGCCGGTGTACCGGAGGGTTTTGTTAAATTGATTTTTGACGCAAAATACGGTGAATGTCTCGGTGCTCACATGATTGGCGCTAACGTAACCGAAATGATTGCTGAAATAGTAGTTGCCCGTAATTTAGAAACTACAGGTCACGAAATCATCAAGTCGGTTCATCCCCACCCTACCATGTCGGAAGCGATTATGGAAGCCGCTGCGGCTGCTTACGGTGAGGTTATTCACCTGTAATTTTTTTAATACTGATTTTAAACCCGTATCGGTTCATTGCCGTTACGGGTTTATTTTTTAAATATACTATTAGATTCCAGCTTGCCAGCACAGGTTTTTATTGGTTAAAATGGGATAAATTTTATTGATTCACCCCATTTTATTACTTTTCGTCACAATAGTCAAACCATTTGTCCGTTTTGGATTGCGTATTTATTTTCCATCTGCCATCTTCGCGTCAAATCTCTATCAATGCCATGATTCGCATTTTCAATCATTCAATACTCCTTATTATTTGCTGCCTTTTATTTTCCTGTTTTTCGGAAGAAAAAAAGGCAGCCGTTACAGAAGGCCCTATTTACACCTTGGTGTTTATGGACAAAACCCAGAGTGTCAATGTAAACAAGGCATTTGTGGCACAGAAATACCAACAAATTTTAAGTGACCTCGTAGAACAAAATATTCGGCAAAAAGGCGATAAATTAGAAGTGTATTTCATTCACGAAAATACCCAAAAAGCGCGTGCATTGTCGCTCACGTGTCGTACCCAAGTGGATGACATCAGCCACATGAACGCTACCGACCGCGAAGCAGCTCAAACTACTGCCGACCTTACCCTCCAGCGTGAACGAATGATATTTTTGCGGCAACTCATGGCAAAATTGGGAGTCCAGAACGTAGGGACTTCACAACGCTATACAGACATTTGGGCAAGTTTGCCGGTGATTAACAAAGCCGCCGAAACGGGTGCAGAAGTAAAAGTATATTATCTGAGCGATATGATTGAAAGCATGAGAGGTGCCAATCGTCGTGATTTTCATACGAATCCGCCGCAAGACAATGCGCAAGCCGACAATTGGGCCAAAACGGATGCCAAACTAATGAAACAATACGCGCTCAACGCGGCAGAAATAAAAATTGCCTTACCTTTTGACCCTACAAGCAGCACTAAAGAAAATAATCCTACAGTGACTCAATATTGGAGTACGCTGTTGCAGGAATTAGGAGCAGGTACGGTAGATGAATTGTAGGAATTAGTTAAATAATTTCCGCCAGCCCCACAACATTACTACCAACAAAACGGCAAAAATCACTAAGACGTACTCAAATTTGAGGTACGAGAATACTACAATGTGGGTTCTGTCCACTATCCACATTATTGCTATAGTTGCAAAAATCATCAGCACCAATCCGCTCAGTTTCTGGAAACCCGGGATATAATCAAACGAAATGACGTTGCGCCGAATGAGCCACAGCGTAAGCAGCATTGAAAAGAAGGGAAGAATCTGGGTATAGATGTTAAAGTCGAAGATACTTCTGCGTTCAAACAGAAACAAATAGGCGTTTAATGCCACTGCAAAAATGCCCGGTATACAGGCTAAATAAATCAAAAAAGCATAGAAATAATTCCAGGGAGGCAGGTGGCCTTCGTTCTTACCTAACCAGCCGGCCAATAAAGCCATGAGCGGTATGACGGCAAAATAAAAAAGCACCCAATCCGGGTGTTCACCTACTCGATCGAAGAATTGTTGTAAGGTCATTGTTTAGGAGTCAGAATAGAGGAGCCGGAAGTGAGAAGGTGAGTATTTAAAACTCACTCCTCACTTCCGGCTCCTCACTACTAATTAAAAATATCCGTAATTCCCCCACCCGCGTTTTTCTGTTCTTGGGTAAGTTTGTAATTAGGATTTGAAACACGATTGGGGTCACTTACTTCAAACTCACCACCCTTGATTTGGTTGGCAAAGCTTTCAAGACGGGCATAAGCGCGTTCATCGTTAGGATTAAAATCTTTAACAATATTGTCCAAATCACGAATATTGGCCTGTGTACTGGCAATATCGCTGGCAATTTGCCCGGAAATTACTTCCAATGCGTAGTCTAACTGCCAGTCTTGGCTCTGACCCAACACTTTACGAGCACGAGTTGTAGCGTTATTGGCGGCAGCCATGGCGCGTGATTCCGTTTTGAGTAAGTTGATACTGGTTGCAAAGTCTTTCAGTTTTTCGTCGAAAGCGTGACCATAGCCGACCAACTTACGGTCTAATTTTGCAAACACATTAGCCCGTGAACCAAAAGTATCCACCAATCTTCTGTACGTTTCAGCCTCCGAAACCGAACGATTACCATCACCAATAGCCGCGTTGAGTTTGCCTTCTAGTTCCACAAAATCGTCCGTTTCACGGGCAGCATCACCGCCTTTTTCCAACATTTTATCCAATTTTACTTTCAGAACTTTCGCTTCTTCCTGGCAGTAAACTACCTTTTGACCGGCATCTTTTGCTAATTTCTCAGCTTTAATCGCCTCTTGTTTCATCTGAATTTTACAGGCGTTGATTTCGGCTTTCACTGTTTCAAATTCCTGACGAGAGTCTTTCATTTTACCCAATTGGTCATCCAATTCGGCAAACGGATCCACTTTTATCAAAAACTTGTGTAATCCGCGAATAATGCGACGAAACAACTTGAAAATGAACGGCGCTAACATCACGCCGAAAATGACCGTTCCAACTACGACTAATGCCGCTAACGCTTTGGTGAATGCCGCTACAATAATGGGCAACACAAACATAAAGAAGCCATAGACAATCCCCAAGATGAGAATGAGTCCCACAAACCAGGCAATGGATTTCTCTCCTTTTTTCCAATTGGCCATGTTTTCGGGTAATACTTTTAATTTATTTTCACCGCCATCTAAATGTTTCAGAATCGGCAAATCACTAAGTTTAGTTAATGCTTGGTTATTTTCCATGAGAAAAGTGATTGGTTATATTTTTTCAAAAATACTTATTTGAGTTGAAAATCCCCTTTGTACAAATCATATACAGTCGTATTTATCCAATAAGCATCACGAGTGAAATAAAACGTTTTGCGTTCAGGGTTGCCAATTTCTTTGACGGCTTGTAACACCAGCGAAATTCCTGCCAAACACGCATCCCGATTATACACTTTTTTGGTCGCTTTATCGTGGTCTCTTATCATCAATTCTTTCAATTTGGCATCTTTGATGTTATCAAATTTACGAGTTTCAAACTCCGCCCATCCATCAGCCGACTGAAGCATGTTGTAAAAGCTGAGCAAATCGTCGTATTTGAACTCAATGATTTCTTCCTGCACTTTTTCGGGGACCAACCACGTAATAAACTGATAGGACGCACCTCCAGTAGTATAAATTATGTTTCGAGTTGCCGAGCGAATTTCCGGGTTATCATTGAGCGACGACCGAATCAAGGGGGCAATGGAATCCTCTACCATCCCTTTAAGGTCTTTAGCATAAGCTTCAAAATTGCTTGTCCGTTTCAGCACTCTTTCCGATAAACGTCTCGCTCCGTATTCAATGTTATAGGATTTGAAGGTGTAACGTTCGCGTCCATCGGCTCCAATGTACTTTTGCAGAATTCCACCCTTGGTATTACCGCCACCCACATCTACCAAAATAGCGGAGTCAAAATCTTCCCGTGCCAAGCCTGCTCGTGCACCATAAGTCGCCTCAGTTTTAGCGGGCATATTCGTGTTTACGTGCATTGCAATGTTTTTAAAAGCAAGGGCATCCAAATCAGCAATATTAGGAGCGATATTAACGCCTGAGGAAGCATAAATTACAAAATCCTTGTTGGTTAACTTATAGACCGTTTTGGCGTCTTCCATCATTTCCTGCACAAACGCAATGGCTTCCTGGATATCAGCCGGACGAAGTTTCCCCCCATTGGTTTCCATTCCCTTCACCAAACCTACCGTTTCCTGACGGTCATAGACCAGTTTGTAACGCAGTTTATTATTTTGAAAATAAAATCCAATTATAGACATCTTTACCCCCTGTGAACCAATGTCAAACCCGCCCCGATAACCCACGTATTTGGGGGCTTGAGCAAATGTGCCTACCGCTGCAAGTAGAAAAGCAATTAGAAGTAATAGCCCTTTATTAAAATGATTTTTCATAGATTTTTAACGATTACCAGATTCATGAAAACAAGGTACTTACCCGTTTAAATATCCACCTCTACGTCTTCGTTATTCTTTGTTTTCTTCTTTGGTTTTGCCGGGGCGGTCTCGTTTTTCTTTGCCGTTATTTTCTTCACTATTGGCTTCATTTTTTTATTGGCAGTGGCTTTTTTCTCTGGTTCAACTACCTTAGCAGGAGCTTCATCCACCGCTACATCTTCTACTTTTGGTTTTTCTTCTTTGGCCGGTTCTTTTACATCTGAGGCTTGCGCATCGGTATTGACAGAAGTATTAGCACCTTCCGATACTGCAATAGTGTCCGTCGATGGAGTGGCTGTTACCGTTTTTTCTTTGTCACTATTGTAAATATACCATGCTGAGCCACCTAAAATACCAAGTACAACTAAGAAAATTAAAACTTTTGAAAAGGTAGTCAGTTGTGACCAGAAGCCGCGTTCTTGTTGAGGTTCCATGTTGGTTAATGATTGTTAATGATGGTTGATTGATTTGTTAGGTTGCAAAACGTAAATTTAGACTTAAATACTTGAAGTACATTACGCAAAAGCGAGCAATTATTATTCGGCAATTTATACTATATATTTTTGATAATCACCTTACTGCGCTTTGGATGAGGCATATTTTTGTGTTTTGACAGTTCAAAAGTATATGGTCGTCAGATGATGCTTTCAAACATTTTTATGAGTGGTTGCGGGACGTTAAGAGGTGTATTTTTTGATTAAGATTAGTAGGTTTTTTAAAATTTGAAATTTCCTCAGACAATCTACCGACCTTTATGGGCGTTAATTCGTCATCGTCGTTACAATTTTTATACAATAACTCTCGAAACAAACCATGACAAAGGCACTTTTTGCGTTGATTTTTCTATCTGCTTTACAGGCAAGCGCCCAATTTAACCGTAAGTTAATATTTGTAGGGATAAAAGGAGGAGTAAATTTTTCCAAACTCCAGACCGAAGGATTAACGATTTCAAAACCAGGAGCTTCCGTTCAGGATTTTTTCAAAAACAATTCTGCCAATCGTACAGGGTATATGGTAGGTGCATTTGCCCGAATTGGTCGGAAGCTTTTTATTCAGCCTGAAGTGTTATTGTCTTCAAAAGGAGGGACATTTGAGATTTTCAAAAATGGCAGTACCACCCCGGTCAATGTAGATGTTAAGTTCAGTCAAATTGATATCCCAGTATTAATTGGTTTCAAACTGGGGCCATTGCGAGTCAATGCGGGCCCAATGGCATCACTCAATGTAACACAGGGAGGCAAATTAGGCGACGCACTCAAAGAATATACGACTCAAAATATTAATAAAACCATTCAGCAGGCAACTTTCGGCTATCAGGCAGGAGTAGGTTTGGACATTCGCTCGTTCAATATTGACCTTCGCTACGAAAGCGGTTTGTCAAACATATCACAGTTGAATCTCCAAAGCAACGCTCAATTTAACAGCAAAGTGAGTTTATGGCAATTGAGCTTAGGCTTTGTTTTGTTCTAAAAATAAACAAGCCGCTCCTCAAAAAAGGAGCGGCTGTATTTCCAATTAACCCACTAAAATAGCATTTTTTAATCCATTCAGGCACATTTTACAAGAGGATTCAATATTCCGCATACTTCACGTATCCTGCGGCGAGAAATCGCAATCTCTCTCCCTCCTCGTAATTTGAGCGAACGGTCGTACTCACAAAATTCCTGTAAATAGTTAAGATTTATAATCCATGATTTGTGAACTCGCACAAAAGTAAGCTGATCCAATATGGCAGCGTAACTTTTCAAAGTTTTAGATACTAAATATCGTTTTCCATCACTGGTATAAAGAAAAGCATAGTTTCCTGAACCTTCTATACACATCAGTTGATCCGTCTGTATAATTACCTGTCGGTTTCCATTAGGAATAATAATACTGTGCAGAGGTTGTGCAGCAATCGCAGAAGGAGCATGAAAGCTGTTAAGTATAGGTTGAGTGTTCATGATGCTTGTCATTTAGAATTGGAAAGGGATGAATTTGTATCACATTGACAAGGCAAACTTAATATAAAAAAAATCGTCAATAAAACACGTAGAAATACCTATAACGACTTAATTAATTGAAAATCAAATAATTAAAAAACATCTACTCTACTTAAATCAGTACTACCACTTGATAAAACACGTAGAAATACGCATACAAAAAAGCCTCGTTTACCAGCTGCAAACGAGGCTTTTTATATGTAAAAGTGTTATGATTACTCTTTGGGAGCCAATGAGTTTGACAGTTTGGCTTTATTAGCAGCCTTCACAATCATAAAAATCACCCACATCGTAATCACAAACTGAATACCAATGTTCACGAAATTTCCATATCGAATAGCCACTTCAGCCGTGCCCGTAGCTGAATCGGCAGCTTTCAATACTATCTTGAGCGCAGAAAAATCAACGCCTCCGATAGCCAAGCCTACTATTGGATTAATAATATCGTCCATAAAAGCTGTAACGACTTTTCCAAAAGCAGCACCTATCAAGAAACCAACCGACAAATCAAGGACGTTACCTTGGGCAATAAATGTTTTGAATTCTTTAAGCATTTGAATAAGGATTTAAGGTTTAAAAGGAAGTAATAAACAAAATCAAAGTAAAAAGTTTATTTTTCAAAAACCAAACTACCAGTTGTATAAAAACCCAAAATTGATGGATTGAGCCAGCTGCATCTTAGCAATTTGGTCTTGGTCATAAATCGCTATTAATCCTAAATTAACGTTGAAGTACTTAGCAAATTTAGCAGTTAGTTGGGCATCAATGCGATTGTCAATGGCAGCAAGATCCTTTGTACTGGCAAATGCCTGATATCTCCACTTGAAGTTGAGATCTTTACAAGATCTTTATTATAGCTCATTACTAACTGTAAAATAGCGATTTCATTTCGAATACTTTTACCACGTTCCACTCCATAGTTGGAGAATTTATATTCAGGACTGAGACGGTCAATTTCCTTATATAAGTTCTTATTCCCTAAAATTGTTTGGCGAACGGCTCCCGGAGCAAACTGCATACTAAAAAATTTATTGGGCTTCCACTCGATACCAATAGCTTCCGTTAGATACAGAGGAGTAAAAAAACTTGAAATAAAAGGGCGGCGCGCATCACCAAAATCTCGACCATTGGCAATTTGTGAAAGAAAGTTCAGGGTTGTAAAAAAGTACCACTGCGAATTTTCTCCCAATTTCCGTCCGTACTTAGAATCAAAAAATATACGGTCGATACTTTTACGAAAAGCATCTCCTTTGTTTTGAATTGCACCCAATTGAAATTGAAAGTCATTGACCCAACTGTCACGGGCTTTGGTATATTCGCCTTTTGAGTTGAGATAAACACCAAGCACAATGTTGTTGACACCTCCTCCCTGCCAACTGCCACTAAAAGTTCCTTGGCTCAAAGAGTCCAAATTGTGATTTTTTCTCCAATAACTGGTATCTTTTACTGCTTCCTGAGCAAAAGTAACCTGAGAAAAACAGCTGATAAGAAAAAAGGCAGTAACTATTCTTTTCATATTTTAATTTTTAAAAATTTCTACTTTTTTGGATTGCAGAGTTTGTAAAGGAAATACAGTTTTAGTGTCACCTGTTTGAAGAGTAATAGATGTAGAATCAAGGCTTACTATTTGACCTTTCACTTCATCTATTTGAATGATCTGCCCTTCCTCATAGCGATTTTTATTGTAGAATGAAGACAGGATATTGGCTAAAATATCTTTAGAAGCAAATCCATAGCCTACTGCAAAAGCTAAAATGATACCGCCAATTAAAAGATTAAAACTGGATTCCAATAACTCAGTATTAATACCGGCTTGTCCTAAAGCGCTGATAATTGTAATAACCAAAAAAAACGAAAAAACGATTGTCCCGATGAGCTTAGCAGAAGGTACATTGAATGATTTACAAATAGAAACCACTGCATTCTTGATAGCTTCCGACACCAATACGCCAATTTGAAGCATAATGGCGGCTACGATGAGCTGAGGTACAAAATTAACTAATTTCTCTACCAAACCGGTAATCGCTCCAACACCCAATGTCCGGGTAGCATCCGTTATAAAACCCAGCATAATAAAATAATAAAGCACTTTAGAGACAATCTGACTGAGTTTTACCTCTGTCTGAAGTTGTTTTACAATACTTACTTCGTTCAGTTTATCTCCAATTTTGTCAAAGCCTATTCGCTCCAGCACTTTATTGGTTACAACAGCCAATCCTTTTGCTACTAAGTAACCAATAAGTAAAATAAAGGTGGCAAAAATGAATCGTGGGACAAAATCAACAAACTGATTAATCAGTTTGGTAAGTGTACTAATCAAAACTTCGGTGAGATTAGGCAATTCTTTCATAATAGGTCGTTATTGGTTTCCTGATTAGGTTTAGGGGTTGGTAGTTCAGGAGTCGCCATTACTCCTGCTGCATTAAAAAAATTACCTACATATAGTGTAATAAGCTCCATTGTGTTTCGAATGGTATCAATTTCTGATACGATAGCTTTTTCCAGCGACTCGGGGACTTTGTCCTCGGGGTCAATATCAAAAAAGGCATTATTCATTGTAAGAAAGGCCTTTTAAGTTTTAATGTTTCAACCACCATTTTAATATAATTGCAAATTTGCTGATTAGAAGCACCCAAAAGAGTACGCTTTCCAGATACCGTTTCCGAAGTTTTTCTTTCGTGCGTTTGAGCCTCATTTTCACCGCATTCTCAGTAAGGCCAAATGCATCCGCAATTTCTTTAATGCTGAAATCATCCTGATACTTCATCAATAAAATAGTACGCTCCTCGGGTGAAATACCTTCCAACACTTGTCGAAGACGTTTTGAGTCCATTTCAATTTCATCTGTATCCTCTGATTCTTCAGCAACATCTATCGTTTCTATCAACTCATCTTCGGCCATTTTCTTATTCAACCGTAACTGATCCATACAATAGTTGTATGTAATTGAAAAAAGCCATGTTGAAAATTTTGAAGTTTCCTTAAAGGTGCCGATGCGTACAATAAGCTTTATAAAGATATCGTGGGTAAAATCTTCGGCTTTTGCCTGATCTTTCACAAATGACAAACATTTACGATATACTTTGTCGGCATATCGTTCGTAAAGCTCCTCAAAAAAAGTGTTGCGTTGCGTGTCAACGTACAAACGCACCAACTGTTCATCGGTATAACTATTCATTCCAACTGAATGTACGCTCATTAGGACGGAGAAAAAGGTTTAGGGTAACGAAATGAAGGAGTAAAATAAAATAAAAAGTAGAAATATCTTGCTAAAAAAGTTATGGTAGTGCGCCAATTATGGTGCTGATTTTGTAAGGGACAATCGGGGTGTTATTTTTGTTTTACCAAGAACCTAAATAACCTACCTGATGTGTAATACACCCGAAAGATGCCCCCGTTGCCTTAGCA
>Ga0247844_1004785_pt1 | contig 17958 bp, 17 predicted proteins | sample LaCtaG_FD_192421 | JGI IMG/M metagenome (GOLD analysis project Ga0247844, IMG submission 192421) | Freshwater microbial communities from meromictic Lake La Cruz, Castile-La Mancha, Spain - LaCruzMarch201714.5m_1 | ecosystem: Environmental > Aquatic > Freshwater > Lake | place: Spain: Castile-La... | reverse complement strand
CAAAGCCTGCGAAGACTTCTTCAGCAACCCAGGCGACCATCAGGGCGACCTGCGTTTATTGCTGACGGAGAATTTCGAAATAACCGGTCGGTGAGAAAACCGAAAATTTGGCATTAGCCAAGTATATCACGAATGACAGGATGAATAACCCGTGGGACCGCCTGCCGGTCTATTGGCAGATGGAATTGAACACCATCACCAGCGACTGTCGTCCGTGACCGGCGCAGCGCAGCGACTACGTTCGCCGCGCTCATCCGGTACCCGGTATCCGCGCGTTCCACCGAGCGGGTGACCGCTCAGGCACGGCCGCGGGCAGCGACCTGGTCATCCTGAACCGATTGTATGACGCAACCGACCCAGTGCTCATCGTCATCTCGCACGCCAGCGCTTGCAATTTGCAACGCAGTCGCGATTCACAACCGACGGCACCCCTGATCCACCTCAGCGAATAGCCGTTATCTATCTGTTATCTAAATAATTTTTTCTTGGCATCGAACCTGCTTAGAGTCTATCAACAGACTCCGTACCAGACTGACCGCAAAGCAGGCCTGACATGACCACAAACATCCTGATCCGCTTCGCCGCCGCGCTCCTCCTGGTCGCTGTCTCCTCCAATAGCTTCGCCGCCGCACAGTTGCAGGCTGTGGCCTCAGCCGATGCGAGCTTCCAGTACTCCGCGGAGCGGGATCTGTGGGTGCAGATCGCGGCCTATGATGTGGAAGGCGTCCCGGCCGACCTGCGCTCGGTCGAAATACTGGAGGCCCTGGACACCGAGGGTCATGCGACCCGCGTGCTCGACAAGGGGCTGACCGACGCCACCGGCAATTTTGAACGCAAGGTCCGGGTGCCGGCCGGCACCACGCGATTGACGGTGCGCGTCGGCGTCTTTGGGATACCCAACAGCGCCACCCTGAATCTAGATAGCAGCGGCGTCATTGTCCACACCTTCGAGTGAGTCCCAGGCGCTCGAGGACAGGGGGGCCAGCGCTTGAGAACCCTCGGCGATGCCCTCGAAGGACCGGCATCCGGCCCGAAGCAACAACTTGGACCGGCACGGCATCGAGGAGATTCCGAACGAGAACAAGCACTGGCGATTCGGCTGGAGCAACGAGGGCAGCAACCCCGCACGAGGCCATTACGACAAGGCCAAGGACCGTGGTCTGCCGCGGGTGGTCAATCTGCCGGATGAACGGCAACAACCTCATAAGAAGCAGCAGGTCCATACCTGTTATTCTACCTTCGTGGACTGGGTCAACAGCGGCGGCATCCCGGCAGTCGACTGGTACAAGATCCCGGTGGCGGGCTGCGTCTTCCCGACTAAGTGATTACTATCATGATCAAGCGACTCACTAACAGCTCCTGGTACGGCCCGCTCTGCGCGGCTGTTGCGCTCTGCAGCGCGGCACTGTCGCTGCCGGCCCACGGCCTGGTCCAGAACCACTACGAATTCCTGTTCAATGCCAAACCAGGCAAGACCTTCGACCAGACCTATCTGCTCAACCATGACAGCGCCGGGATCCCGGTCGACCTCGACCAGAACCTGGTCGGCGTCGACGCCGCACTCATGAAACGCATTGCCGACACCTTGCCGGAACAGAAGGACATCCGCACCCAATCGCAGAACCTGATCGCCGATGACGACTCCGCGGTCGTGCAGTTGATCAAGCCGGCGGACGTCTGGCTGACCTTCCTGCATGAGGGTGCCGCCGCAAAAAATGTGTTCGGCTATTTTACCTACCCGGAGGGACAGCCACCCCGGAGCGCGGACGCGATCGACCACATCATCATCCTGCCCAACGCGTCTTACTCCACCGCCGGCGGCAGCAAGCTGGGCATGAAGACGGGCCACCGCATCCATCTGGGGCAGTTCCCGGCCGCCACCCGCATCGGATTCTTCGTCGTCGCCAATGGTTGGCACAGCACCCTGGGAGTCAATTCGGATACTCAACGCTATCCCGTGTTCTACAGCCTGAGCACGCTGAACCCGGAGGACACCGTTGAGCTTCGCAAGCATATGGTGCTGCTCAAGGACTCCTGGGGACAACGCCTGGTGTTGGGCATGGAGGACCTGCGGCGCAGCGGCGGAGACCATGACTTCAATGATGTCATGTTCGCGGTCGAGTCCAACCCGATCGACGCGATCAAGACCGAGGAAATCATCGAGTTGAACTATGTCAAGGGCAGCGATCTGGACAAAGACGGGATTCCCGACACCCTGGACGACTATCCGGAAGACCCGCTGCTGACCACCCGGGTAACCTACCCGAACGATAAGGGCCGCGCGCAGTTGTCGTTTGAAGATCTGTGGCCGCTGGAGGGTGATTACGACCTGAACGATCTCATCCTGGCCTACACCCTGGATGAGGGGCGGAACGCGGCGGGCGAGATCCGGGAGATCGAGGGACATTTCCAGGTCAAGGCGCGCGGCTCGGCGTATTCGCACGGGTTCGGGATCAACTTCCCCCAACTGAAGCCCGATGCGATCGAATCGGCCAGTGTTTGGATCGACAACCAACCCAGTGCCCCGCTGGTCAGCGAGCCCGGCCAGACCAGCCTGACCCTGATCCTCGCCGAGGACACCAAGCAGATCGCCGGTAAGAATGCGACCACCCGCACCTGTTACACGACCAAGTTCAACGCCGATCGCAACTGTGCGGCCGACCAGGGGCCGACGATCCACTTCAAGGCGCGCTTCAAGCAGGCGCTGACCCGTCAGGAACTCGGTTCAGCACCCTACAACCCCTTCATCTATATCGTCGGCGACCGCCTGCGTGAAACGCATCTACCCAACCATCCGCCGACGGTGAAACACAAGACCTGGCTCTTTGGCTGGAGCAACGAGGGCAGCGACCCCGCGGCCGGGCGTTACTACAAGACCAAGGACCGCGGTCTGCCCTGGGCGGTCAATCTACCCGATGAATGGCAGCAACCATTGGAAAAACAGCAGGTCCATCTCTGCTATCCTGCCTTTGTGGATTGGGTGAACACCAGCGGTGCCGCGGCACTCGACTGGTACAAGACTCCGGTGGCGGGTTGCGTCTTCCCGACCAAATGACCGCCCCGCGATCCATCTGAACTCTGAACGCTCGAAAAGAGCTTTAGGGCCGGCGCAAGCCGGCCCTGTTTTTTTTCACTAAGCGATCTTGGTAGTATCGCCGTCGGACGTGATAACCGGACGTAGGGGCGGGTTTCAAACCCGCCCCTACACCAAGGGTCTGTCTGGATATCAGGTACGAGGGCTATATGCCCCGCCCGTCATCAAATCCAACCTCACTGGAGCACTGTAGAGATGAGAATCAGCCCCCTGATCGGCGTTGCACTCCTGGCCGTACCTTATGGGATTTTATCGGCCGCCGACGCCCTGAACCTCTCGGATGAGACCGCACGCATCAATTACAGCCTGGGCTATCAGATCGGCGGCGACTTCAAACGCCAAGGCGTCGAGATGAACGCGCCGGCGATCATCAAGGGCATTGAGGACGCCGTCGCCGACGCCGAACCCTTGATGTCGACCGAGGACATGCGCACCACCCTGATGGAACTCAAACGTAAGATTGTCGCCGAACAAAAAGCAAAGGCTGCTGAACAGGAACGGACGATGATCGAAGCCGGCAAGAAATTCATGGAGGAGAACGCCAAGCAGCCCGGCGTGATCACGACCGCCAGCGGGCTCCAGTATCAGATCGTTGAAGCAGGCAAAGGCAAGACCCCGAACCCGACCGATCAGGTGAGCGTGAACTACCGCGGAACCCTGATCGACGGCAAGGAGTTCGACAGCTCCTATTCGGGCGGCGGGCCAACCTCCTTCCAGTTGAACAAGGTCGTCGAGGGCTGGACCGAGGGGCTGCAACTGATCAAGGAAGGCGGCAAGATCAAGCTCTTCGTCCCGCCGACGCTGGCCTACGGCGAACGCGGCCCGATGGCGAATCAGACCCTGATCTTCGACGTGGAATTGCTGTCGGTCGCGGCGGCGCCGGCGCCCGAGGAAGCACCCGAAGCGGCGGAGCCCGAAGAGGGCAAGTAACTTAGGCGTCCGGCACGATAATCGGATGTAGGGGCGGGTTTCAAACCCGCCCCTACGCCAAGGCCATGTCCGGATATTAGGTGCGAAGGCCTTACCCCGCTCCAGTAAACCGCGCCAGCTCCAGCAATGGTCGCGTCTGCCGGGGCCGATTCAATCCAAAAACATCGCATACCGCGCTGGGCGCGGTTTAGCCCTCGGTGATGGGCACGATGGTGATATCGACCCGACGATTCAGGCGGCGGCCGGCCTCCGTCTCGTTGCTGGCGATCGGCTGCATCTTGCCGTAGCCCGATGAGGCGATGCGCGCCGGCGCGACACCCTGGCCTTCCAGATAGCGATCCACCGACCCGGCACGGCGCTCGGATAACAACTGGTTGTGCTCAATCGACCCGGTGTTGTCCGTGTGACCCGCGACCACCAGTTCAGTCTTGCCATATTTCTTCACGATGGCCGCGATCCGGTCCATGGTGCTGTAGAAGGCGGGCTGAATCTGATCGGAATCCACCTCGAACGCGGTCTCGCCGGTCATCCCCACCAACAACTCATCGTTGGGCAGTTTTTCGACGCGGATGGCGCCGGAGGCGATCTCGGCCGCCAGCGCTTTCTGAAAGTCCTTGCGCTGCTGCTCCATGTAGGCACCCGCCATACCGCCGATCAGGGCCCCGCCGACCGCCCCGATCAGCGCACCGCGACCGGCATTGGCGCCCTGCGAACCGATGATGGCGCCCAGCGCGGCACCGGTGGCGGTGCCGATAGCCGCCCCGGTTCCGGTTTCAGTCATCCCGGAACCGTCCGCGGCACAACCGGTGATGAGCACACTGACGGTCGCCGCGGTGGCGACTCCTTTGACAAAACGCTGTTTCATCGCGTACGACTCCGAGACCCTAAAAAAGATTGACTGGACTGGCGCGCCGACCAGTGACCGCTGCGGCGGACCAACCGGCACAGCGCGCGCTTCGGGCGCGATGATAGCAGAGCGCGCCCGCGGCGTCGGGCCGGCCGCCGACTGCCGGCTGATATCGCGGTCGGACCTGATCACCAGACGTAGGGGCGGGTTTTAAACCCGCCCCGACACCAAGGGTGCGAAGGCGATATCAATAGGATCAAATCCCCGGAACTTTCCCAAGAAGAACGCTGGGTCTTGTTTCTCAAAGATTGGACATTAGTTGGACACTCAGCGAAACGCATCACCGATTCTGGAGTTACCATGTTCAACCACCGATCGAATCGGGACCATCACCCCCCCAGCGGTAGCACCCGGCGCGACCCGGCACGCGGCAAACAACCGGCCCCATGGCTGCTGATCCCGCGCCGACCCGCGGCAACCCGCGGTCGCGACGGCGCGCCGCGCAACTTGCCCCTGCGGCAGGAGCCCGGCGATGTTTGATCTGGGCATCTATGCCGCCGGGCTCGCCGTTGCGCTCGCCCTGGCCCTGGTTGGCTGGATCGCGAGCATTGCGCTGAAGAACGCGAGTATCGCCGACAGCCTGTGGCCGGTGTTTTTCATCCTGCTCGGACTGACCTATGTGCTGGGCGCGCCCGCCGCCGGCGACCGCGCCTGGCTGGTGTTCGCGCTGGTCGCCCTGTGGGGGCTGCGACTCGGCGCCTTCATCACCCGGCGCAACTGGGGCGAACCGGAAGATCGCCGTTATCGCGCGATGCGTGCGGGCAACGATCCCGGCTTCTGGTGGAAGAGCGTCTACATCGTATTCGGACTGCAAGGCCTGCTGGCTTGGGTGATCTCGCTGCCGCTGTTGACCACCGCCTTGGGTCAAACACCGCTCGGCGTCCTGGACGCCCTGGCCCTGCTGCTGTGGCTGGGTGGCCTCTTCTTCGAGAGCGTCGGCGACCAACAGTTGGCCCGCTTCAAAGCCCGACCGGAGAACGCCGGGAAGGTCATGGATCAGGGGCTGTGGCGCTATACCCGACATCCGAACTATTTCGGCGAGGCGTGCATCTGGTGGGCCTTTTACTTGTTCGCCCTGGCCGCGGGCGGCTGGTGGTCGATCATCGCACCCGTCCTCATGACCTGGCTGCTCCTGCGGGTCTCCGGCGTCACCCTGCTCGAACAAGACATCGGCGAACGTCGACCCGCGTACCGGGACTATATCGCCGGAACCAACGCATTCATCCCCGGCCCGCCGCGGCGGCCGACCCTGCACAACCAGACCGGAGACGCGAAATGACCCGACACGCTGAGTTAACGCCGACGCGGCCGCGTCGTCCAGGCCGCATGGCGGCCCTGATCGGCCTGGCCCTGACCGCCACGATGATCAATCCCGCGGTCGCCGTCACCGACTCCATGCGCTTTCGCGTCTACCTAGACAAGGAGCCGATCGGCGAGCACAGCTTCCAGGTCTCCCCCGACACCGACGGCAAGCAGGTGATCAGCCGCGCCAATTTCGACGTGAAAGTGCTGGTGTTCAACGCCTACCGCTATCGTCACGAAAGCCGCGAGGCCTGGCGGGACGGCTGCCTGGAGCAGATTCGCGCCACCACGGACGACAACGGCAAGGCGTTCAAGGTCGAGGGCGAACAGGCAACGAACGGCCTGGCGCTGCGCGTCAACGGCGACAGCAAGCGCCTGCCGCAATGCGTCTCTACCTTCGCCTACTGGAACCGCGATTTCCTCAAGCAGCCGCGGCTGCTGAACCCGCAGACCGGCGAACTGGTCAGCGTTCGGGTTGAGTCACTCGGCACTGAAGACCGGATGACGCAGGGCCGTAGGGTCGCGGCCGAGCGCTATCGGCTGCGTGCCGAGCAACTCGATATCAGCCTATGGTATACCCCGGACGGTCGCTGGATCGCACTCGAGAGTGACACCGGCAAGGGTCGCACCATCCGGTATGAACGCATCTAGCACCAGGAGCCACTGACACTGATGAAACTGACCACCCGACTGATCGCCCTGACCCTGCTGTTACTGACCGCCGGCGTCGGCGCCGAGGAAAAACCGATGGAGACTGTCCCCCAAGTCGATCTGCCCCGCTTCATGGGCGACTGGTATGTGATCGCCAACATCCCGACCTTTCTCGAAAAAGGTGCCCACAACGCGGTCGAGTCCTACGCGCTCAACCCGGACGGCACCATCGCCACCACCTTCCGCTTCCGCAAGGGTGCCTTCGACGGACCGGAGAAGGTCTACCACCCGACCGGTTTCGTGGTGCCGAACACCGGCAACGCCCTGTGGGGAATGCAGTTCATTTGGCCCTTCAAGGCCGAGTACAAGGTGATCCGGCTGGACCCGGAGTACAGCATCACCGTCATCGGCCGCAGCGCGCGTGACTATGTCTGGGTCATGGCCCGCACGCCCGAGATCCCGGAAGCCAAGCTCACCGAAATCATGGCGTTCCTCAAAGGGGTCGGCTACGACACGGCGCTGGTCCAGCGGGTGCCGCAACGCTGGTAGCTGTGGGTCGGCGTTGGGGTTCCTTCGTCACCCCAACCTAGGTTCTCATCCACCCAAGACCGGCCCGATGTAGGTTGGGGTGAGGAACGGACACTGGTGGCGAATTCGCTAACCCATTGAAGCCCATCGTCTCATGAACATGCTTTCAAGGGGTTACGGGGTTCTTCCGGCATTGCGCCACCAGGGGGAGCGTTAGGGTTCGCTCTCACTCCAACCTCCGGGCTCTCGCCGAAAAAGAAGATGCTCTCACAAAGACACAAAGACACGAAGAAGAAAAGAGAGGTAAGAAGCCATGTATAGCCATCGGACGTGATAACCGGACGTAGGGGCGGGTTTCAAACCCGCCCCTACACCAAGGGTCTGTCCGGATATCAGGCCGGAAGGCTATAAGACTTCTCTATCTTTGTGTCTTTGTGTCTTTGTGTCTTTGTGAGAGGATTTCTTCTCTTTCTTCCGTGTCTTCGTGAAAAACCCTTGATCGGGCTCCCAGGCTCAAGCGCGTAGGATGCGGTGAGTACTCGGACACTGGTGACGAAATGCCAGGAGAGCCCCGTAACCCGTTGAAAGAAAACTAGTAGGCGATTTTCTTCAATGGGTTAGTGAATTCGCCACCAGTGTCAGGAACGAACCCCAACATGGCCAGCCGTCGATGGTTGGCGTTGGGGTTCCTGCGTCACCCGAACCGCCGTTCTCCGGGACAAAGTGCCCTCGCACATGACCCATCGCATTGCGGTGTGCGCACCGGGCTCGGTATCCTGCTGCTACCCCGAGTTTTCCGTACACCGATCCCATGACCCCCACTGCCTGGCTCAAGGCCCAGACTCCGCTGGCCGGACGCGCACTCCCCGCCGCCATCGTGCTCCAGGGACTGAACGGCGCACTCCTCATCGTCCAGGCGTGGCTGCTGGCCCTGATCCTGAATGCCGTGACCTTCGCGCACGCCGGACTCGCCGAGGTGCGCCCCTGGCTGTGGCAACTGCTGGCCCTGTTCGCCGCCCGCGCCCTCACCGCCTGGGGGGCGGAGCGCTTCGCCGTGCGCGGCAGCGCCCGCATCAAGGTCGCGCTGCGCGACCGGGTCTATCGCCGCCTGCAAGCCCGGGGGCCCGCCTACCTGGCCGGCGAACGCAGCGGCGCCCTGGTCGAGACCCTGACCAAAGGGGTCGACGATCTCGACGCCTATTACGCCCGCTTCCTGCCGGCCCGCGCCCTCGCCATGACCCTGCCCTTCGCCATCCTGCTGCTGGTCTGGCCGTTGGACTGGGTGTCCGGCCTGGTGCTGCTGGTCACGGCACCCCTGATCCCGCTCTTCATGATTCTGATCGGACGCAATGCCGAGCGGCTGAACCAGCGTCAATGGAAGGAACTGGCACGCATGGGCGCGCGCTTCCTGGACAGCATCCAGGGGCTCACCACACTCAAGCTGTTCGGCGCGAGCCGGCGCCAGGGCACCGAACTCGCGGCCGTCTCCGAAGCCTATCGGGTGGGCACCATGCGGGTGCTGCGGGTGGCCTTCCTGTCCTCGGCCGTGCTGGAGTTCTTCGCCACCATCAGCATCGCGGTGGTCGCCGTGCTGATCGGCTTCCGGCTCTACGGCTTCGAGATCCCGCTGCCGACCTGGATCAGCCTGCCGCGGATCGACTTTCAGACCGGCTTCTTCGTCCTGCTCCTCGCCCCCGAGTTCTTCCTGCCGCTGCGCAGCCTGGGCACCCACTATCACGGCCGGATGGAAGCCACGGCCGCCGCCGAGCGGCTGATCGAGGTCCTGCGGCCGGAGTCTGAAACAGCGCCGACCGACACGACGGCAGCACCCGCCGGCCCCCGGACCGCGCCCGGCCCGGTCACCCTGTGCTTCACGGACGTCCATTTCAGCTACAGCGAAGGGCGTGAGGCGCTGTGCGGCCTGAGCCTTGAGATCCAACCCGGCGAGCGCCTGGCCCTGGTCGGCACCAGCGGTGCCGGCAAGACCACCCTGGTGCAGTTGCTGCTGGGCTTCCTGACCCCGACCGCCGGCACCCTGACCGTCAACGGCCGCGACCTGCGCACCCTGGACCTGGACGACTGGCACCGTCATCTCGCCTGGGTACCGCAACAACCCCGTCTCTTCCAGGGCACCATCGGCGCCAATATCCGACTCGGCATCCCGCCGGAGGATCCCCGCGCCCACCCGGACGCGGTGCGCACCGCCGCCCTGCTCGCCCGCGCCGCGAGCTTCATCGAGTCCCTGCCGGCCGGCTACGAGACGCCGGTCGGCGAACGCGGCGCCGGGCTCTCCGGCGGCCAAATTCAGCGCATCGCGCTGGCCCGCGCCTTCCTGCGCGATGCCCCCCTGGTGATCCTGGACGAGGCCACCGCCAACCTGGACCCCGAGAGCGAGCGGCTGGTGCAGGAAGGCATCGATGAACTGGCGCGCGGACGCACCCTGATCGCCATCGCCCATCGGCTGGACACGGTGCGCAAGGCCGACCGCATCCTGGTCCTGGATCAGGGTCGGGTGGTGGAGTCCGGAGACCACACAACCCTACTGGCGCAGGACGGCGCCTATCGGCGCCTGCTGCACGCCTATGCCGGCCAGGGTCGGCTCGGGGGTACCGCATGAACGACGTGATCCGTCTGCTGCGGCTGTTCAAACCTTATCGCAACTGGATGCTGCTGGGCGCACTGGCGGCCCTGGTGACCCTGATCGCCAACGTGGTGCTGCTGGCGGTGTCCGGCTGGTTCATCACCGCCATGGCCGTGGCGGGATCGGCCGGAGTGGCGATGAACTATTTCACACCCGCCGCCCTGATCCGCGGCGGCTCCATCCTGCGCACTGTCGGGCGCTACGCGGAGCGGCTGATCACCCATGAGGCGACCCTGCGCCTGCTCGCCCAACTCCGGGTCTGGTTCTACAGCCATCTGGAACCCCTGGCGCCGGCCGTGCTCCAGCGCTACCACAGCGGCGACCTGCAAAGCCGCATCCGCGCCGACGTGGACGCGCTCGACACACTCTATGTGCGAGTACTGGTGCCGGTGCTGGTCGCGACCGTCGGCGGTTGTCTGCTGCTCGGGTTCCTGCTGCTCTACGACTGGCGCATCGCCGTCGTCAGCCTCGGCTTCCTGCTGCTCGCCGGTGTCGCCGTGCCGCTGTGGAGCCGCGCCCTGGGTCAGGCCCCCGGCGAACGCATCGCCCGGACCGAGGCTGACCTACGCACCGCCTGCGTCGACGGGCTCCAGGGCCTGGGTGAGCTTCAAGTCTACGGCGCCGCGGCGGCGCAGGCGCGGCACATCGACGCCCTGAGCCGGACCCTGGCGACCGAGCAGGTCCGGCTGGCGGGCTATTCCGGCATCAACCAGGGCGCGGTCGGACTCTGCGCCAACTTAAGCCTCTGGACCCTGCTTTGGCTCGCCATCCCGCTGGTGGCGGACGGCCGCCTGGCCCCGCCCCAACTCGCCATGCTGGCGCTCTTCACGCTGGCCAGTTTCGAGGCCGTCGCCCCCCTACCCCTGGCCTTCCAGCAACTCGGGCGCACCTTGGCCGCCGCGCGGCGCCTGTTCGCCATCGTCGACGCCCGCCCGGCCGTCGCAGAACCCGCGGGACCCTCGCCCCGCCCGGACCGCTTCGACCTCCACATCGCGGATTTGGGCTTCAGCTACCCCGACGCCGCCGCCCCCGCCCTTGACGGCCTGAGCCTGGACGTCCCCCAAGGCGGACGGGTGGCGATCGTCGGCGCCAGCGGCTCGGGAAAGACCACCCTGTTCAACCTGCTGCTGCGCTTCTGGACCCCGAACCGCGGCACCATTCGCCTGGGCGGCCAGGATCTGGCCCGGTACCGCGGCGACGACCTGCGCCGTTATGTCACCCTGGTCAGCCAGCACACGCACCTGTTCGATCTCAGCATCCGCGACAACCTGCTGATCGCCGCCCCGGACGCCTCACCCGCCCGCCTGGAACAAGCCTGCCGGGTCGCTCAAATTCACGACTTCATCGCCGCCCTGCCCGAGGGCTACGACACCTGGGCGGGCGAAACCGGCGTGCGGCTCTCCGGCGGCCAGGCCCGGCGCATCGCCATCGCCCGCGCCCTGCTGCGCGACGCCCCCGTCCTGCTGCTCGATGAACCCACCGAGGGCCTGGACGGCGAAACCGAACAAGCCCTGATGGAATCACTGGGCCGCCTGATGGCCGGGCGCACCGTCATCCTCATCACCCACCGGCCCGTGGGCCTGGACTGGGCGGATCAGGTGCTGGTGATGGATCAGGGGCGGGTGTTGGCGCGGGGGGATGCGTCGGTGATTGCGGGGGCGACGGGGGCGGCGTTGTTGGGTGGGGGAGGTTGAGGAGTTCGGGGTTCGGGGTTCGGACCTTGGTCGTCAACCCGGACGGCCGGAGATCGATGCGGCGGTTGGTCCGCAAGGATCACGGTCCTGCCGAAGAATCCGCTACGCGGACCGGCGACCGCGCAGATCGCGATGTAGGTGCGACTTCAGTCGCACCGATTCGGACGCAGGTGCGACTGAAGTCGTACCTACAATGATCGATATTCAGAAACGCTGCGGCGCGGACTGCCGGACTATACCCACCGGTTCCGGATGCGCGATGACCAGGGGCGCACCCTGATCGACCACGGCGGCATCCGGCTGCTGGAACTTGGCAAGTTCGCCGCCGGGCCGGGGCAGTCCGAGCGGGTCGACACCGAACTGACGCGATGGCTGAAATTCTTCACCGAAGGCGAGCGACTCGTCGAAGACGCCCTGCCCGAGTGGATGCACACCGAGGAGATGCGGCAAGCCATGAGTACCCTGAAGGGCTTCTCCGAGAAAGAGCGCGAGTATCACGCGTATCAGGCGCGCCAAAATGACCTGCGCCAGCAATCCAGCATCGAGCGCCGCCTCGATGAACTGGAAGCGGCGGCCATCCGGGCACAAGCGGAGAAGGAGCAGGCACGCGCCGCGGAAGAACAGGCACGGGCTGCGGAAGAACAATCGCGCGCCGCGGAAGAACAGTCGCGGGCCGCGGAAGAACAGGCACGGGCAGGAGAAAACGCCGCGCTGCAACGCGAAGCAGCCGCCCGGACCGAAATCGAACGGCTCAAGCGTCTGTTGAAGGGCGTGCCGGGGGCCTTGATCATGGTTACGGCCACTTGGACTCACCGGGTGCGTAGTCAGGCCATCCTGGCCTGACACAGTCAGGGCTGGAAGCCCTGACTACGCATGCCGCTGGCCGGGATTACGATCAAGGCCGTGCCGGGCGCCGACGACGCGGGATAAACGAACCGCACGGCCTATCGCCGACTGTTCAACAACGCCGGGTTGATGACCAAGGCCACATGACGCACAACGCCCGACCTACCAGGTGTCGACCGGACTCCTCACCGGCACCACCCCCGGCCGATTGAGCACATGGGTGTAGATCATCGTCGTCGACACATCGGCATGTCCCAGCAGTTCCTGCACCGTGCGGATGTCGTAGCCGGCCTCCAGCAGGTGTGTAGCGAATGAATGCCGCAGCGCATGGCTGTTGATGCGCTTGGGGATACCGGCCCGCTGCCCGGCCGCCCTGATTTCGCTTTGTAAGGACGATTCGTGCAGATGGTGTCGGCGTACCACGCCGGACTTCGGGTCCTGCGCCAGGCGGCTGCTCGGGAAGACGTACTGCCAGATCCACTCCCGCGCCGCGCTCGGGTATTTGCGGCTGAGGGCCTCCGGCATGTATACGTTGCCCGCCCCTGCCGCCAGGTCGCGATCATGTGCGGATGGAATACTGCATCGCCCGAATGGTCCGGGCCAGGGTCTTGAGGAGTGGGAAGCGTTCGGTCGCGCGGGCAAACGCGGGACCCGCCGCCGGCGGGCTTGAGCGCGCGACGGTCGGATGATCGCTGTCGAGCGGGCGCCCCCCGGTCTTCCACCAGTCCCAGTCGATGGTCTTGCCGGCAGGGCAGTGGGCCAGATCGACGAACAGCAGATGCAAGGCGTCGACCAGTTGCCGGAACTGCCAATCGGCAAGTTGCGCTTGGGCCGCGACCTCCTGCAGGTACCCGGTGAGTTCCTCCGCCGTCACATGCAACAGTGACACGGGACGCCGCGCCTTCAGGAACCCTTCAACGCGGCGGACATACCAAGGGCGCATCCGCTCCGGTACGCCGCGGTGGACCAGGAAATCCAGATACCGGTCCCAGTTGGAGGGGGAGCCGTCCTCGCGGCGGGGCTTGGGGATGGTGGACATCATGTGGCGCTCAAGTCGGTCTTGGACGGAATTCAGTCTAGTTCCCTCGTGGCCCGTCCCAGTCTAGTTCACTAGTGGCCCGTTCCAGTCTAGTTCACTAGCGGCCCGCGCTAGCCTAGCTCACGAGCGGCCCGTGCCGGTCGCGTACCCCAAGTCTAGTCCGGATGCCGGGTCGGATGGCAAGCGACCGGCGGCGGTCTGCCTGGAATCCAGCGTTCTGCATCCGGTATTTGCGGAAACCGTGATCCAAATCACAAAACGCCCCCTTGAAAAACAGAGGCGAGACGCGGAAAGTACACCTCGAAGGGCGATGGGCTGGGCCTGGACCGGCAGCCAATGTGCAACACCGAGCGGCTGGGGGGGGCCTCGGCAGGGCGCGGGTGGGGCACGTGCGGTGAGGCGATGTGCCTGGGCGGTCGGCGGGATTCAGTCTAGAACCTTAGTGGCCCGTGGCGGGCTAGCAGGTCGTCGGCCCGTGCCAACCTAGAACACGTTGGACTAAATAGTAATAGAAACAAGCGCCGACCTGAGTCATTGCGCACCCGACGGCGGCTGATCTCAGCCGACGTCCGCGTTGGCAGCTATACTATTGGCATGAACAGCCACGCTGCCAACCCCGGCGCCGAGGCGGTGACGGCGGACCCGACCCACCCCCCGTTTGAAGTCGGCGACCTGTTCCGGGACTATGGTCCGGCCTATCGTGCCCAGCACGCCCTGACGCGCGAGCAGTCCACGGCCCTGACCGCGCTGGCCAACTGCCGGACCAAGGAACTCGGGGGTCACCTTGAAGAATGCGACCAGTGCGGCCATCAGGAAATCAGCTACAACTCCTGCCGCAACCGTAACTGCCCGAAATGCCGCGCCAGCCAACGCCGCACCTGGGTCGAAGAACGCGCCCGCGACCTGTTGTCCATCCAGTACTTCCACATCGTCTTTACGCTTCCCGAAGCCCTGCTGGCGCTGACCCGCGACAACCGCTTGCTGATCTACAACCTCCTGTTTCGCATTGCCGCCGAGACCCTGCAGACCTTTGCGCACAACCGCTGGGGCCCCGATTTCCGGGGACAGTTTACTTAATTCTCAAACCCAAGGGCCGCGAGACAATGCCTAACGAACGCCCAAAGAGCGAGCGCGCGCCATCAGGGTTCGAGTTGATATACAGGCTCCGTGAGTGGCGCGCGCCGCCTTGGGCTCCACGTTAGGCAAAAAGTCTCTAAAGCCACATTATTTTCCCCTGACAGCCAATTTTAGATTTTTGCCCGCTGAAGAGCAGTTATGTTGATTATTCGTAAAGAACAAATGGATGCATTGAGTGCTTCCATGAGTGGACGATTTGAACAGCGAATGCTTGAACACATAAAAAATACTTTTCCAGAGCGTATTAAACAAGTATCGGATGAGAAGATTCGCACTGTTATCCAGGATAGCATCAAGAAATCCGAAAGTTATGCCATTGAATATGAAGATGATATTCGTCGATTTATTGAATATTTAATAATTTACGGAACGCAGTTGGACTCTAAGCCGGAAACCCGATGGATTGCTGCCGTATTGCAACGCACCGATTTAACGGGTACGGCCAAAATGGATATGATAGACGACTACGAGTTGCAAATAATCAGGGAAAGCGATGACTAGATTAAGCCGCCCACTTAATAAGAAAGCCGTTCGATCTGCCGATAATAAGTTTTACGGCAATCATCCTGAACTGGTCAAAGACGGCAAGCGTGTTCCTTTGTCAAAAGATCAAACCAGTTTGCAAAATGAGTGGCGGCAACTGTACATAAATCACGGCGGCAAAATTGAGCCTGAAAAGCATTTACCTGATAAAAAACCCAAAGATGTTGTGCATGCCTGCCCCACCGCAAAGTTGTCACCAGAAGTTGAATGTTATGCGAATGGCATCCAGGTGCAAGGGTCAGAAGACTTTCGGAAAAATACCAAAGCAGCTCTCGATAGACTAAACGCTACGACCACCGGGAAATCGACACTTGAAAGCATCGGACAATCGGGTAAAGTAGTGACAATTGTTGAGACTACCGATCAAAATGGCTACAGCATGAACTTCACCGATGAGGCAAACAGAAAGCCCGATGGCGCGGCGGGTAAAGGCTCTGATTCAACGATAGCTTTTAATCCTTCCTTCACCCCCAATGATCTTCCTAATGAAGTGGTTTTTGGGCACGAATTAATCCATGCCCAACATAAAGCCTATGGTGTGCGAGAAACCGGGACAACGGGCGGAAATAAAAACGAAGAGTTGCTGACAGTCGGGCTGCCCCCTTATCCAGAATCGGGAATGACCGAAAACAGTTTGCGCGATGATTTAGGTCTGGCAAAACGAACCAGTTATTAGGAATGTTGCGATGAAATACTGCTGTCGAAAAAGCTTAATATTCCCCCTCCTGTTATCGGTCTCAGTATCATGCTACTGCGAAACCATTAAAACCATCACAAGGATGCAAACATGAACGATCATATCGTATTGACCTACCAATTTGAAAAGCAATCAGACCAGCTTGGTGTACTGAACTACCGTGTGAGAAATGCTTCGCCCCATGATGTCTATCTGACCACGCCACTAACCAAATTTCGCGATGGACGAGTCCAGGCTTTACCATCACTGGTTTATGTGTACTGGGATGAGATTCACAATGTCCATTTGACTAAACGAATATGGGCAGTGCCTGAAAACATCGATGTGTACATGCCAGAAGTTCCAATGCTTACCAAGCTCCCTTCAGGCAAAATTTTTGAGGAACAAGTACAACTTCCCCTTCCTTTAAAGATTAATTTCCCGTATCAATTTGCTGCTGACGCAGGCGACAACATTACACGTTACCCTATTCAGGAGATGTCGCAAGGTCTTGTTTTTTCAATCGGTTACGTTAGCTTAGAAAGAATCGATTTGGTAAGTCAACTTAAACGGGTGGACGGTCAGACGTATTTCAGCCTTCCATACGGAGCGACCATCGAAAACCAGCAAATTGTCACGGGTAAAAAGATATTTATTGCGGTCGGAGTGTCCGATTTTCAACGCGATAAGATGCGCTAATCATAGGATGTGCTGAGGTACGAAGCGCATCAATCGAGAATCGCCTAACTCAACGTTCCAGCGTGGCAATGGGGTCAGGTCTTGCCTGTTGCCTGACGAACGTGGCAATGGGGTCAGGTCTTGCCTGTTGCCTGACGAATGAAGAATGAAGAGCCTAACAAGCGGGCTCAAAAGCGAGCGCGCGCCAAGGGCGTCGTGCTAGCTCGCAAGGTCATCAGTGGCGCGCGCCGCTTTAGCCCGGTCGTTGGACTAATCCGCTCCGCGGGGCCTACCGCGGCCATCCCCTAGCGCCATTGAATAGCGCAGTTCCGGGGACAGTTTACTTAATTCTAGAACCAAGAAACGCAATGCCTAACTTTCGGCCAAAGAGCGAGCGCGCGCCACGAGCGTTGTGCTGGTTTGCGGGTTCATCGGTGGCGCGCGCCGCCTTGGCCTGAACGTTAGCACCGGTAAACCTCATGCCGCGTCGCTGATTGATAGTAGTGGCTCTCCGCAAGTACCGTTTCGGTTCGCGATGAAGAATGATGATTGGCCGCAGGTAACGCGGCTGGCTGCGATGAAGAATGGTGGCTAGCCCCAAAGCATCGCGGCTCGCCGCGATGAAGAATGGTGGTTGTCCCCAAAGCACCGCGGCTGGCTGCGATGAAGAATGGTGGTTGGTCCCAAAGCATCTCGGCACGTCGCGACGCAGAATGGTGGTTGGCCCCAAAGCATCCCGGCTCGCCGCGACGAAGAATGGTGGCTAGCCGCAGGCGTCGCGGTTGGTTGCGATGAAAAGTTGGCAAGCAGCAGAAAAGTGCTAACCTTCGGCCAAAGAGCGAGCGCGCGCCACGGGCGTTGTGCTGGTTTGCGGGCTCGTCAGTGGCGCGCGCCGCCTTGGCCTGCACGCTAGACGAATCAGCAATAAGAGGTGCGTCCACAGGACCGCACGCTTATGAGGGTGATACGCTGTCGTAATAGCGCGTGGCTCTCGGCAAGCCCGGCCCGGTGGGGTCCGTGGTTTCGGGTGGCGCTCTGAGCGAACGCGGTTTGCGGCTCGTCTCGCACCCGCATGGCGCCTAGCGGTCGCCTTAAAGAGCGAGGCGCGCCACGACCGGCGGAGCAGAACTCGGGCATCGCCGTGGGCGCGCCCGCTTTAGGCGAAACGTTGGACTAAATAGTAATAGAAACAAGCGCCGACCTGAGTCATTGCGCACCCGACGGCGGCTGATCTCAGCCGACGTCCGCGTTGGCAGCTATACTATTGGCATGAACAGCCACGCTGCCAACCC
>Ga0247844_1004770_pt1 | contig 17993 bp, 28 predicted proteins | sample LaCtaG_FD_192421 | JGI IMG/M metagenome (GOLD analysis project Ga0247844, IMG submission 192421) | Freshwater microbial communities from meromictic Lake La Cruz, Castile-La Mancha, Spain - LaCruzMarch201714.5m_1 | ecosystem: Environmental > Aquatic > Freshwater > Lake | place: Spain: Castile-La... | reverse complement strand
ACAACGCAGACGTGGCACGGGTCCTCAAAACGGCGCGTGGGGAAGTCGAGGACACCGGAGACTTTTCCATCGGCGCACAAGCCAATCAACCTCAGGCGAGCGACGCCGCCCAGCTCCAGAAAATCATAGGCGGGAAATTGGTCGCTCTCAAACCCGACGAATCCTTGGACAGCTTCCAGTCGAACCGCCCATCGCCCACGTTTACCGGGTTCCTTCAGCACCTGCGCAGGGACTCTGCGCTCGGCGTGTTGCCATACGAATTCGCTGCCGACTCCAGCAGCATTGGAGGGGCCGGAGTGAGACTGGTCGTGGCCAAAGCGGACAGACGGTTCTCGTATCGTCAGTTGATCCTCATCAATCGGCTGATCGAGCCGGTATGGGCGTATGTGATCGGCGATGCCATTGCGAGGGGCGAACTAGCTCCTCAACCACAATGGTGGAAAATTTCCTCAACCACTCCCAGGCGTGTGACCGTGGATGCTGGACGCGAGGCCCAGCAGAACCGGGCAGATGTGGAAATGGGGCTCAAAACGATTTCGCAAAGCTATGGCGAATTGGGTCTCGATTTTGAAGAGGAGATGCGAGTGCGTGCCCGCAACGCGAGGTTCCTGGTGGAACTTGCAGCCGAATACCAGATCCCGCTTGAGATGCTGTGGCGGCCAAGCGGCGGAACATCGGCAACTCCTGCCGTTGGAGAAATCCAAGACCCGCCGGCACTTTCGGGAATGAGGCAGCCGGGTTAAGGAGCTGCGTCGATGGACGTTACTTCGCCTGAGTGGCAGACAATCCGCAGGGTCATCGGGATGCAACACACGCTGCAATCTTCCACCGTCTCGTAGTTGCCCTGCGTGGTATCCACCTCGACTGTGAATTTCTCCCAGCAGTGCGGGCACTGAACCTCTGAAGGAATAAGGCAATCCATAACCTGAACGTAGCACCTCGTTGACATCGCGCAACGGGAGTGAACCTCACACTCCTTCAAAAACAGCCATGGTTGATCGCGCCCGAAGCTCTCGGGGCGATGGTCGCCGCCACGAAATCGTTCTTCGACAACTCACCGGCCCTTCCTGACCGCCCGATCTCGCCCTGCCTTTCCGTGGAAGACGGCGTGGGAGTTGTCGCCATAACCGGCCCGATGCTCCGCAACCCGGACATTTTTGACCGGATCATCTTGGGCGCATGCGACACCGGGGAACTCATCAATGCGGTGGCCGAGGCGGCTGCCCGTCCCGACATCGAGGCGATCTTCCTCGACATCGATTCCCCTGGCGGATCGGTCAACGGCACACCGGAACTTGCCCAGGCAGTTGCTGACGCCTCCAAGACAAAATACGTCTATGCGTTCAGTGCCGGCCAGATGTGTTCGGCCGCGTACTGGGTCGCGAGCCAGGCGGATGCGATCTATGCCACCCCGAGCGCACGGATCGGATCCATCGGTGTGATCCTCCCGGTCGTGGATTCCTCGGCCGCGTTTGAGCAGGCGGGACTGAAGGTGGAAGTCTTTGCGGCGGGCAAATTCAAAAGCGCTGGCACTCCCGGCACGAGCCTTACCGACGACCAGCGGGCTTGGCTCCAATCGGAGGTCGAGGAAACCGCCGGGGATTTTCATGCCGCCGTGCTTGCCCGCGGTCGCAAGATCCCGGACGAGGCGATGGAAGGGCAGACGTTTTCGGCCCGCCGCGCCATGCGCTTCAACCTGGCAGGAATGGTGGCGGGCCGGGCGGAAGCGCTGTCCCGGTTGCGCAAACTTCATGTTCGTTCGGTTGACACGGGTTCCGGTGCAATGAGCGCACCATCGATCGAAAACGAACTCGCCCAAGCCCGTGAGCAAATCACCCGCTTGGAAGCTGACGCTGCGGCCCGGGATTCACTCCTGAGCGAAGCCAACACCAAATTCACCGAGGCCACCGCCAGCGCGACCGGCCTGCAAGCCCGCCTGGAGGTTCTCGAATCCGAGCGCCAGATCGAGGCGGAATCTCTCGCCCAACTTCGTGCAGACCTTGATGCCGCCCACACCACAAATGCTTCGCTCACCAGCGACAAGGACGTGCTCGCCGGCCAGCTCAGGGATCTTGAGGCACGTAATGCCGCGCTCGAACTCAGTTTCAACGAAGCAGGGGTCCGCAGTGCCGCTCTCGACGCCAGTCTGAAGGAAATCAAAGCCCGCAACGCCGCCCTGGAAGCCGCTGAGCAGGATCTTGAAAAGCGGGCCTCGCTCCGCGCCGCCCAGATCATCGCCGAAACCGGCACTTCGGCTCCGGCCAATGTGACCCCCAAAGGCGAGCAGCAGACGGCCAGCCTTCTGGAGCAGTTCCGGGCGATCACCGACCCAGGCGCGCAGACCGCCTTCTGGCAGAACCTCAATGACAAGCAGAAGGCCCTCATCCTCTCACAATCCAACAAGTAACATCCCATGGCCAACACACTCACCAACCTCAAAGACGTCAAAGTCGCGCAGTCGGCCATCAAGCCGTTCATGGCGACGCTCCTGCCCATCCGGGCGTTTTCCAGCAACTTCTCGCCCGAGCCCGCCGACAAGCTCGACACGATCCGCGTCCCGATCGTGGGCGCGCCCAGCCCGGCCAGCGACTTCGGCGGAAGTTACACGGCCAACGTGGATTCCTCGATCGACGTGGCTCCTGTGCAATTGAACCGGCACAAATACAAAACGGTCCACGTCACCGCCCGCGAGGCTTCCGAGACCGCCCTCAACGTGTTGGAAACTCTCGTTGGCAGCGCGGTCAAGCAGCTTGCCCAGGATGTCCTCCAGGACATCTTCACGGAGATCACCGCCGCCAACTACGGGGATCCCGCAATCGCGGCCCTGGCCTCGACCGCCTTCGACTACAAGAAGGTGCTCGGCGTGCGGGAATCCTGCGCAAATGCGAGGATGCCGAGCACGGACCGCGCGCTCGTCCTGGATGCCGCCTACTTCAGCAACCTGCTCGGCGACGATATCGTGGCCAAGAGCTTCATGACGCCGGTCGCGCTTCCGGGCGTTGTCGATGGCGTCATCCGCCGCTTGGCCGGGTTCGACGTGTATGAAACCACGATCCTGCCCAACACCGAGAAGCTGGTCGGGTTCGCCGGGCACCCGAGCTGCCTCGCGGTGGCCATGCGCTACCTCGAACCGGTGGCCCAATACGACGAGGCGGGTGCTGTGACCGACCCCCTCACCGGGCTCACCTTCGGCTACCTGCGCTACACCGAGACCAGCTCCAACCGGATCTTTGTCACCGTCGAATGCCTCTACGGCTTCAAGGTGGCGATCCCAAGCGGCCTCAAGCGTATCGTCAAACCCTGATTGGTTGGTTCGGTTGCAAGCCCCCGCATCAGCAATGGTGCGGGGGTTTTGTGTTTAGCGATTGCCGTGAAAATCTCCGCCATCGCCTTGACCGAAGCTCGGGATTGATGGATGTTACCGGCATGAGCGCCACCGTGAAAAAGACACCTGCGACCACGGGAACCAAATTCGCCGCAGAAGCCCGTAAGCAGTGCAACAAGATTTCCGATGAATCCCGGATGGAACTTACCGCTGCGGCCATGCGACTGATCTACCACAACCAGACAGGAGCGGAGAAAGCTGTTGCGCATCGCCGTTGATGCCAACGTCCTGATGGACGAGGAGAATGGGGATGCGGATGTTCTTGATGCGTTGTCAGTGATCCGGAAGCGAATTGCCCGGGTCCAGTTTTTCGCCACGGAAACTGTTACTCAGGAACTCGCCTGGCTGTCGGCAAATGGTGCCACCAGCTTGCGCCGAACGCTCGCCACAGGGGCACTCATGCAGCTTTTGGCCCGTGGATATACTCCTCTTGCCATGTCTGCGGTGGAACGAGGGATAGCCGGTGAAATTGGATTGAAATTGAGGATGAAAAACATCATCCCGCACGAGGAAGAGAACGATGCCACTTTGTTGGCCGAGGCGGCATTGAAGGGATGCGAGATTCTTCTGACCAGCGACCAACATCTTCTTGAGGCCAATAAAGATGCCGAAAAGTTTTGGAAAGTCCTCAAGGATTCCGACGTGCAGGCGCACCAGATCATCATTGCCCGCCCCCGTGAAATCGTTCGTTCCTTTTCCTTGAGCCGGTAGAACCGTTGACACGCCCGGCGGGGCATGTCCATCCACGATGAAATGGCCGCTGATGTGGCCGGGATTTTTTCCGAGTTCGGCAAAGAAGTCGCAATCGCCGGGCGTATTCTGCCGGCCCTGATTTCCGAACCGCAGGAAACAGTTGAACTCGGAGCGGGCGGATTTACCGCCTCCGGAAATTTCACGGTAAAGTTGTTACGTAACGACATTCCGGCGATTCCGCCGATCGGGGAGACGCTCACATACGCCGGGGAAACCTTCCGAGTCGTGCGGGTGTCGAACCGTCCGCCACATCCTCTCGTCACCCTCACCGTGGAGCCGGTCGAATGAATGCCGACATCGAAAAGGGATTCGTGGCGGTGATCCAGGCTGCGATGCCGAGCGTTCACGTGCGCGAGGCCACGAGTTCGAAACCTCACCCCTCGGACGCCCAGATGGTGATCGTCCAGTGCTCCGAATGCGAGCATGTGGCGGGACCGCTTTACCGGGCGACTGTGAAAGTGCATCTCGGCACACCGGCTTTCGACATGGGCGAGGCCCAGCACCGGGAGGCGGCGGGGATGCTGGCGCTTTCGCTTCTCGATCCAACCGAGGGGAAAGTCGTGTTTGATGCCGGTGCCGGCAGCGTTTCACTCCACGGGTTCCATGTCCGATCTCAGAGCGAAGATATCCTCGAGAATACTTGGCGTTCGAGCATCGAACTGGTCGCCGGCATCCGTCTCGGTTGACACGTCCTCCGGTGCATGGCCGCCGATACCACCGACCCGAAAGCCCAACCAGAACTTCGCCGCTCCGCTTACGATTTCTGCGAGCAGGCGCTCGCCCGGTTTGAGGCATCGCCCAAAGAAACCCGCCCGAAGGGATTTTCTGTTGCCCGCTCGCAGACGATCTCCGGTGACACGGTTCAACGCTCCTACATCATCCAGTTCGATCTGAAACTGACCGGCTGCGAACTCCCCTGACATGGCCTTTGCGACGATCAACCTCTTTGGCGTGACCGACCCGGCTGCCGGATACCTTCAGGAATCCTCGCAGGAAAAGAGCGTCGAGGTCGCGACCTGCAAGGACGCCACGGGAGTCACCAAGTTGGCCGTGCCCAAAGGCGTTGTCACCACCACGGTCACGCTCAAAGGCAAGGGCACGTATGCGCCATCGGTTTCAAGGAACACGGGCATCGGAGCCACTGCCGTCATCACCTCCGCGAAGGCGTCCGAGAGCAACGACGACTTCCCCGACTACGAGATCACTTACCAGAAGTTTGCATCCACCTGATTTTTATGGCTTCACCCACTGACATCGGCATCACACTCGTCACCGAGGCCACCGCTCAATCGGCGGAGGTTTCGAGCAAAGGCGACGTCAAAATCCTCGCCGACCGGAGCGGCAACTATTCGAACGCCGCCGTCCAGGATCCCACGTTTGAATTCAGCGTGCGCGGCAAGGGCGCTGCGTGCCCGGTGGCGCTCAAGGCGGCGACTGCCCCGACGGGCGTGAGCGGCAAGGTCATCGTGACCACCGTGAAGGAATCCACCAAGAACGACGACTGGGAGGAATGGGAGTATTCCGGCCAAGGCTACCCGTCGGCCACCTGATCCGTTTTCAACAACCAACCGATCCCATCATGACAAACGGCCAATCATTCCACTGGATTGCGGAGGAGGCGAAAGCCCAGCAGACGCCCGAGGGCAAACTGCGCTTCGCCAACAACCCGCTCACGAGTCCCAACACCCAGCTCATCGCCGCCGCGCTGACGAGCGGGTTCAAGCTGGTCGAACCTGGCGGGTTCCGCGACACGGTCGAGCAAACCGAGAACGGCCCGCTGCGCCGGGTCGAGTGGTTCATCGATGGCGGCTCGCGAGGGATCTTCAAATCCCCCGATGAGGAAATCGAATTCCCCGAGTTCCGCCGCCGGTTCGAGAGCGAGGAATGGTGCCTGGCCAATCCGGACCACCCGATTTCATTTCTTCGCTGGGCATTCCGCGCCCATAGCCAGCTCCGCGACCGGATCCGCACGCTCAAGCCTGCCGCCCTCGTGCGCCGGGGCAACCGGCAAGTCACGCTACCGGCCGATCTTCCCGAAGACAAACGCCAGAAACTTCTCTCCTACCTCAAATGAACGACGCCACCGATTTCCTCCGTCCAGCCGCCGAACCCGCCGGACTCAAGCTCCGTCCGCTTTCCAGCGGTTCGTATGCGATCCTCCACCGCACCGGAAACGCATTTGTCGTGCCTCCGGGCAATACGGCTCCGGATCACCTCACGGCCGCGCTCGAATACGCCTACATTCACGGTGCTCCACTGGAAGTGGTTCTGCGGGCAGCATATTCGGCTTCGGATGTCTTCCACGCCGAGGTATTCCGCTTTTCCCAGGCGATCCCGGTTGCCGACATCCCGGCGATCATTCGAGAGGTCGAGGCTGGGCTCACTGCTGCCGCCTCGCAGTCCGTGGACGTGATCCCGCGCCCTGGCACGGAAGACAAGGACGCGCCCCCAAACTCCTAGCGCCAGCGTGGATCGCCTCGCGCGTATTCACGCTGGCCGAAAAGACCGGCTGGCCGGAAGCCTTCATTTTGTGGGAACTCCCGCTCTGGCGGGCACTCGCCTACCAGCATTGCGCGCTCTGGCAATCCGGTGCATGGACGGTCGCTCCGTCGGCTCCGGTCGAGGAGCAGATCACTCAGTTGACCGCGCTCCAGATCGAAGACGATGAGCCTTGAACTCGATAAGACAAAGTTTGATGCAGCCCTGAAGGAATTCCGGCGCAATGGCAAACGTGCGGCTGAGGTGGTCCTGCGGGAACAGGCACGGGGCGTGCTGCGGAAAATCATCGACTGGACACCGCCCGGCGGCAAAAACGCAACGGGGCAAGGGGCTAAGAAGCGGGGCGAGGCTAAAGTCGAGCGCGATATCCTCAAACTCATGCAGCCCTACGTCCCGCCCAAGGCTCCCGCAAACATTCTTCGGGCGGCAGGCATGTTCGTGGAGGATGCATCAAACGCATCTCCCGCCGCCATCCACAAAGCCAACCGCTCACCAACCGGGCGGGTGAACCGGAAACTCAATCCGCGAATCAAAATCAAGGCGTCCGACTTGAAACGCTACATCGCTTCAAAAAAGAAGATGGTTGGATTCCTGGCATCGGGGTGGAAAGCGGCTGCCACAAAACTAGGCGTGCCGGTCCCGGCATGGGTCTCGAGGCATTCCGCTCCCGGTGAGGGCAAGATCAAATCAAATGCCGTAGCGATTGAGGTTGTCGCCACCAACAAGGTCAAGGGCTCGCCCGCACTCGACATCGAGCGGCGGGTTCAAAGCGCCATCGATTCCCAGGCGGCGGCTATGGTGAGGAGGTTGGAAAGCTTTGCCGTGCGCGAGGCGGCGAGGAAGGCGGGATTTAGAGCCTGATTGACACGCCCCCTGCGGCGTGGCCGACATCACAGCCAGATTTCGTCTCGATATTTCCGGCATTGATGCCGCGCTTGCTCGTGTAGCTGCGGCGACAATTTCTGTTCAGGGAGCATTTGCCGCGGCGAACGCGGCCCTTGCACCATTCGCGAGCGCTTTCTCCGCAATCAAAGAATCCCTCGACCTGGGCGGGCAGCTCACGGACATGAGCGCCCAGACCGGGATCGCGGTGGGCGATCTTGTCGTGTTGCGCCAAGCATTCGCCAACGCGGGCATGGATGCCGAGCAAGTCGGTCCGGCGATCAACCGGCTCCAGAAGGCTCTCGGCGGGATCAACGAGGACGGTGAGCCGACGAACAAGGCTCTTTCTGCCCTCGGGATCTCGATGGCGGAACTCCAGTCGCTCAACCCGGCCGAACAATTTGCGCGGGTATCGGCTGCGCTTGCGGCGATTCCTGACACGACCGAGCGGGCGGCAACTGCCATGGGGATCTTCGGGCGCAAGGGGGCCGCGTTGCAGGCGATTTTCCTTGATGGCTCGGCAATGGACGTCGCCCGTCAGCAGGTTGGCGGGCTTGCGGACACGATGCAGGAGAACGCGTCAAAATTTGATTCCATATCGGACGCACTCGGGGCCGCGAATCTGAAAGGCCAGCAGCTTGCAGCCGGGTTCACTGCGGCCATCGCCCCAGCGCTGGAGGAAATCGGCAATGCCCTCAACGCGACCGATCTCACCAACCTTGGCGAATCCCTGGGTGAAATCGCAGCGGCAGCCATCCGGTTCGGCCAGGTGCTTTCGGGCATGATCCCACAAATTGTCGGGGTAGTGGCCGCCATGGCCCTCTACCGCGCAGGTTTCGACACGAAGGTGGTGAGTGCCATGAGCAACATCGGCCCGGCGGCGACTCGTGCGTTCGCTCAGGTCCGCGTGGCCCTTGCCACGATGAACTTTTCGAGCGTGGGCGCGGCAGCACGCACCGCATTTTCCGGGATCGGCATGGCGGCACGCGGGGCAGCACTGGCCATCAAGGGTGCCCTCATCTCGACCGGGATCGGCATCCTGATCGCGGGGATCGCGGCAGCCATCGAGGTGGTTATCGGAAAAATCCAGCAGGCGAAGGAAGCGACCCGTGCGGCGGGGGCGGCGAGCAGCGACACGCTCAAGGCCGTGACCTCCATCGCGGCGGAAATGAAAACCGTGTCGAGCGAGGCTGACAAAGTCGATGTGGGCAAGCGCATCGACCAGGACATCGAAGCCGCCAAGGAATCGCTCGCCGGGCTCGCCGACCAGTTCGAGAATCTCACGCCCGAGCAGCGCAACGACATTGCGGGAGAATACCGACAGCGCATCGCCCTCTTGGAGCAGATGAAGGCGAGCATGGCCGGAATCACCCCCGAGGTCATGGCCCAGCGGCAGGCCGAGAAGGATCGTGCGGCGGCACTGGAAGAAAGCCGGAGAAAAGCGGCATCGCTCAGCGGCGAGCTGGGCAAAAACAAGGAGGCCCTCGACAAGAAGATTGCGGATGCCGCGTTCAGCGACCTCTCCGCAGCCGACCAGAAATCGACGACGCTTGCGGGCGTCGGGCATTCCACCACCTCAGAGGTGGACCAACAGATCGCGCTCCTGGCCGCCAAGCGGGAATCCTCCTCGCTCACAAACGATGAGGTCATCCGCATGCAATCGCTCATCGATGCGCGGGAAAAGCTCATCGGGGTCGAGCGCGACCTCGCCCGCGAACGCGAGCAGTCGGCCAAGAAAGCCGAGGAGGATGCGAAAAAGGAAGCCGAGGCGGCAGCGAAGAGGACCGAGTTCACCCGCGACGTGAACCGGGAAATTGCGCGGGCGAAGGCGCAAGCATCCGGCGACAAGGAAGCCGTGAAGCGGCTCGACCACGAGGCACAGCTCGCCCAGGAAACAAAGCAGGGGATCTCGGCTGGCTTGGATCCCAAGGAAGCCGCCCGGTTGGCAAATGAGAAGGTCGGCGCGCTCGACACAGCGACCGCCGCCCAAAAAGACGAGGAAAACCGAAAGACGCTCACCGCCCTAGATTTGGAAACCAGGCTTGCCGAGGCGAAGGCGGCAGGAAACAAGGAAGAAGCCGCCCGGATCGAATGGCTGCAAAAATATAACTCCGAGCTCGCCCGGCTGAGGGATGCGATGCCGGAGGCCGACGCGCAAGCCGCTGCAGCCCGGTTGGCAAATGCCCAGTCCGCCGGCGACCCCCAAGCCGCCCAGGAACGCTCAGGCACACTCTATTCCTCCTCAATGGCCAAGATCGGCGCGGGTGGGAATTTTGTTTCAGGAAGCTCGGATCCGATCCTGACCGAAAACCGCCGGCAGACATCCATCCTTGAGCGGATCGCCCGGTCCGTCTCGCGCCAGGGCAGCCAGAGCACGGAGCTCAATTACACGCTCGCTTGACACAGATCCCTCAATACCGATGGCCGCCGTTCTCACAAAATCCGAAATCTCCACCGATTCCAAGGGGCGCGCCATCACCACGGAAACGTGGGAGGCGTTCGACGGCCCTCCTTCAGCGCCCTCTGGCGCATCGAACATCAAGCGCACGCATACCGACGGCAAGCACACACTCACGTTCGACAACACCCCGACCGACAGCACCGGTGAAGAATACAGCGTCGAGGGCAGCATGTCGCAGGAACCGATCGAGACGCACGAGAAGTTCAAAAACATCAGCGCGGCGGACTGGAAGAAGTGGAACATCTGGAAAAACAACACTAAGGACGAGGCCCTTGAGGGGTGGAAACCTGATACCGGAGCGATGGCCGACCTTGCCGCCCTCTATGAGAAAGGGGTGACCGATTACCTCGTTCCAAGGGCGGTCGTGCGGATCACCCGAATCGAGGGATCTTCTCCAAGACTCTCCAAGCTCGGCAAAATTGACGCACCTTCCGGCGCTCCCACGCTCCCGAGCGGGGCGAACTGGATGCTCACCGGCGCGAGCGGGGCGAGGCAGGAAGGCGGAAAGTGGAGCAACACCTACGAATACATGTCCAGCGGGCCGGCTGGATGGAATTCGGAGATTTACTCATGACGATCCCGACTTTCAAAAAAGGCGACAAGCTCTGGGCGGCGGATCTCCAGACACTCGCGGATGCCGTGCGGGCGAACCGCGTGCTCCCCGGCGCGGGCATCAGGATCACGGGCAGCCCGAACGGAACGACGGTGGCGGCCAACATCCCGCGCGGGGCAAAGTCGGGAACGATGACTCTTCATCAAGTCGATTTCGAGAACCTCATTCCCGACCCGTTCAAGATCATGCAGGAGGTGATGGACGAAATCCTCAACGCGTTCTACGAGGCGCTGCCAACGGCGGAAGCAATCGCAGGGGTGATCGAGAACCAGCTCCTGAACATGGACGGCTACATGCCCACTGCCGAGGCGGTTGCTGCCATCATCCAATCACGGATCGAATCGTATCTCATCGGTGGCGGCGGCGCGAAACTCTCCTTTGAAACTCTGTTCGACAGCTTCGCCAACTCGGCTCCGGGCGCTGAGGAAATCGCCTCAATGCTGATGCCGTATTTCCAGCCTGCGCTCGATGTCATGGAGGGGATCGACGCGCTGGTGCAGGAAAAGTATGAAGCCTACGCGAACGTGGGGACGCTCATCACCGCCCACTTCGCCGGGGCAAACGCCGGGGAGGGGGAGGACAAACCGAGCACACCGAGTCCCGGCGACTACCTGTATTGCGAAGAGTTCGGGATCCTTTACACGGTGTTCCCGGTTGGCTACGAGTCCGGCATCCCAACGGCGAACCTGGTTTGGAGGGTTCATTTCCAAGTGGGATCAGCCCCGCAAGGAGGAGGGGAGGACACCCGCGTCTGGTGGTGCGCCCTGACGACATTCCCCGCGCCAGACATCGGGGCAATCTGCCGGATGCTGGGCCGAATCGGCGAAGACCTCATCAAGAAGTCGGTCGATCTCATTGCCGGCCCGGTGGCGGGGCTCACCAAAACATTCGCCGGGTTCATCAAAATGGCTCTCTCGAAGCTCGATGAAATCCCGGATGCCGTCGGGCGGGCGGTGAAGGCGGCGCTTGATCTGATATGGGACGCGATCAACGCCCTCGCTGCCAGCATCCCCGGCCTCATCGCCAATGCTCTTCAAACCGTGTGGGACGAGATCAACAGAATGTGGGATAGCCTCACCTACGCGCTGGATAATGTTTCCCTCCTCTGGCAGGAAATCACAAAAGTTTACGCGGCGATCACCTCGGTTCAGGAAAAGATCACGGAGATTCTGGCTGACATCGCGTTGCTAAAAAACCCGACGAACTCGATCACGTATGTCGGGCACGACGGTCAGCTCTATACGGCCCCGTCCGTGGCGCTGGGCACCTGCATTGGCGTTACGAAGCAAATGGACATCGACTGGATCGGGATCGATGGCAACGGCCATGCGATGAAAGTTCTGATGTGGGACGGCACGTATATGCCGGAGGCCGTGAACTCAGAAACCCTGGAGTTGGTAAACTCGGATGGCGACATCTACGAGGTCAATACGGTTGGCACTCCGATCAAGGGCAGCTCAATAAAGATCGACGTGAACTACCTCGATAATAACGGCGAACCCCAAAAGATTGAGGCTTTCGCCATCCAGAGCGCAGGCGAGCCCGGGCTCATCAAAAAGGAGAACATCGAAATCTGCGTGGACGGATCTGCTCAAACGAAGACGTTCCTCGTCCAAGACGCACCGGGGTAAGCATGGCAAAAAAACTTCTCCAGCCATCAGACGGGGGGAACTGCGGAGGCTGCGTCGCATGCCTGGACGCCCCATGTGACCTCACGCTTGTCCATGTGGACATGAACCGGTGCGAGGACGACATCTTTGGCATCTACATCGTGCGTTCCAATGGCTCCGAGCGCTTCATCCGGCAAATCGATCTCGTATCCACGCCAGCCGGTTGCTGCGGATCTGATTACGAAACCGGTGAATGTCCGGAAACCCGCATCGAGGTGCCGATCACCATTGAGGAAGAGGATCTCGACGCCTGCTGCAAGTTCACCATCGCGCTCCGGCTCGAAGGCACGAACTGCTGCGACACCTATACGCAATTTTCCATCAACGGCCCCGGCGGCGAGGTTTTCAGTCAAAGCTTCGGGCAGGAGGGGCTCACCCAGAGTTTCGACATCCGCGACCTCTGCAACCCGGCCCCATGATCCGCTTCACCCTCGACCAACTGCGGGAAAAGGCTGCGATCCGTCCGCCTGGATACTTCGAGGACGTGCTTGCTGCAGCCTCGGTGGAAGGCGACTCCGTCACGCTCGACCAAGCGGCTTACCAGATCCTCGCCGGCAAGTATCGTGGAACAAGCGCTGCGCCCCGCCCCCAAGAACCAACCGCCGCTGAGTTGGCCGCCAATTTCAGCTCAGCACTCGCCCGGTGGTCGGCGGCGGGTTTTCCGGTGGTATCCCGCAAAATCTACGATACCCGTACGGCCATCTGCGCCCCGTGCAAGTTCTGGGACGGAGCAGCCCGCCTTGGCCTCGGAAAATGCACGCACAAAAAATGCGGCTGCACGAAGATGAAGCGCTGGCTCGCCACGGAAAAATGCCCGCTTGGCAAGTGGAGCGATTGACACGGCCTTCCCGTGCATGAGGCTTTTCCTCGACCTCGACACCAGATCGTTCATCGAATCGGCACAGTTCCAGCGCGCGGTTAACTCGCTTGTGCTCAAGCGCCGCGACCACCTGCCCGTGGAAGTGCAATTTCTCCGCAGCGGGGTGGTCGTCGAACTCGCCACTGGTGCCACCGGAAAGCTCGGGCTCAAGGCGGACAAGGATTTCAACGGCTCGTTTGCCGCCTCCGACCTTGAATGGACGAAATCCGGCACAGGCGACGCCACGACCTACCGGTTCGACCTCAACCTGAATACCGTTCAGATCAATGCCCTGTTTGCCGGCGTGCCAACTCCATCCTCCGTCGCGCTCATGCTCGAAATCGAATGGGCCGAGGGCGATCTGCGCACCAGTTCCAACACTCTCGCAGTCACACTGGAAAACGACATCGTCCGCGGCGATGAGGGCGTAGCCGAGGAGGGCGGGCCGATTTATCCGCTGCCCGGTGATCTCCTCACCAAATCCGAAAACGCGGATCTGATCGCCCACCCTGTCGACACGAACAACCCGCACGCGGTCACTGCCGCCCAGGTCGGTCTCGGGAACGTGGACAACACAAGCGATGCCGACAAACCGGTTTCCTCAGCCACCCAGGAGGCACTGGATGCCAAAGCACCGGCGCTTGCCCCGTCTAAATTCCGACTCGATCTCACTGGAGGCCTCCAACTCTTCAACCCGGACACCAACTCCTGGCACGCGCTTCTCGTGCGCGGTTCTTCGGGCCATGAGGCGATTGAAATTGCCATCCCATGAAACTCCCGACGCTCATCCTCATCGCTTCTGCCTCGCTCGCCATGGCCCAGACCCGCACGATCACGGTCGATGGCTCCGGCACCGTCGTTTCACCGGCCAATTTCTGGATCACGAACAACTCGTCGATCAAAACGGCTCTCGGAAGCATCGGCTCAGTTGCTCCGCTCAACCTTTCCGGCAACGCGACACAATATCTCTCCGGCAATGGAACATGGAGCATCCCATGGCCGGGGGCCACGCCTCCGGGCCAGTGGTGGGGACTTAGTGCGGCGATGACCGTGCGGCCCAGCGGCACCGACCATGGACTCATGGTGATCTCAGCCAATGCGAGCGGCATTGCCATCATTGGCCAAAGCCTCAATGGCGGGCCGGGAGTCAAGGCGATCCAGAGCACGACTCCAGCCGTAGGATCGGCCTTGGCAGTTTACCGCGAAACGGCCGCAAAAAGCGGCGCTCCTCTCGTTGCCGTGGCCGCTCAGGGAGAAAACCAGTTTGCAATTTCCGAGGACGGTTGGCCGATCCTTTCCCAGGTTGGAACGACCAAGCGATGGAAGCTTCAGGTCACTGGAACCGAGTCCTCGCCGGTTCTCTCGTTGACACCATTCACGGAACCGTAATGAAACACACACTCCTTCTCCTCACTGTCGCAGTCGGCATCGCCAACGCCCAGCAACCCACAACTCCACCGGTTTCCCGAGGCGCGCAAATTACAGCGCTCGTCAAGGCGGGCGACAATTCCGCCGCTCTTGCGCTCGCGGACGATCCCGCTCTCAAGAGTTTGTTCTACCGAATCACCGGGGACCTCGCACAGGCCGAGAGCCTGGCACGGGCTGCCGTCGCCGAGGACCCTGCCAATGCAGGTGGCCAGACCGCGTTGCTTTTTGCGCTGCGTGACGCCGATGCGCCCAGGTCAGCCCGTCATACCGCCTCCGTTGCTGCCGTGAACTCGGTGGCCAAATGGTCCGGACACCTCGGAGCCGCGCTGGCTTGGAACACCATTGATCGCTCGATCCTCTCCCCGCAGGAAGTTGTTGCCCTCGCGGACAAGATCCTCCTCACCGTGGATGTGACTCCCGAAAGCGCGAAATTCCTGTCGAAAGTTAAATCCACCCGCGACGCACTCGCCCAATGAGGAAGCTCGTAATTGCAGTGCTCCTGGCGTCCGGTTTCCGGCTTTCGGCCGAGATTCCCACAGTGCGCCTTACCCTTGCGCGTGTGGTTTCGACCCCGACGCCATCAACGCCGACGGTTCAGACGCCAACCATCGTTGTGCCCGCAATCGCAACGCCTAGCCGATCAATTCGGCTTCCTCTGATTTGGGGAAAAGCATTCGAGATCATGGGCTCGGGGTGGGATGAGAAATACCCCTATCTTGGCACAGCCCTCGGGCGCGAATGGGCCGATCTCCAGCGAGACTTCAACGCCGCCCCGCTCCCTCTTCCAACTGAGTTCGAAGCGCGGATTATGAAATTCCACCGCAAACTCAAAACCCAGCTATGAAGTGGTTCGCTCTTTTGCTCGCAGCGGTTCCCGCGTTTGCCAGCCCTGACGCTCTGATGGTCAGGCCGGAAGGGAGCTTTCTTGGCGGCTGGCAGGGCATTCGGATTGGAGCCGAGCAGTTTCCAAACGCTTCGGGCGGACTGTATTTTGCTCGGAGCTGGATTATTTCCCAGGCAAACGACAACCCGGGACTGCTCCTCATCAACCAGAGTTCAAATGTCGGCGCTTTCATCACTGCCAACAACAACGGCACGCTTCGCATCGGAAACTCCCCCGCGAACTTTTCTGTCGAGCGCAGCTCCGTTGAATTACGCGCTTCAGCCCTGTGGAGTTCTGTGCCAGTGGACTTGCCCGAAGTCACGACCCCTGCCGCTCCTGGTGGAAATCACGCCCGCATCTTTGCACGGGACAACGGCAGCGGCAAAACGCAGCTCTGCGTCATTTTCCCAACCGGTGCCGTTCAGGTGCTGGCAACCCAACCCTAACTCCATGAAATACCTCCTCGCATTACTCGCTTTGGCAGCATCCCCGGCGCTCGCACAAGTCGAGATCCCCCTCGACCAACCGGTCACTGTCCAGCAGCCGGTGACCCAAAACGTGACTCTCACCGCCGTGCAGGTTTCGACGATCCTCTTCGACCTGAAAAACGAGCGGATTCTTTTCGGCAGCAACGGCACCACCATTGTGCTCGATGGACCGCAATATCAGGCGATCAAGGCCAGCTTCCTCGATCCATTCTCCGCCGCTGTCGCCCCGAGCCTCCGGCTGCATCTGTCACGGCAATGAGCGATCCCCTCCACGATCTGGCCGATCGCTGCGACCTCTGCCGCGAATCCGTGCGCGACCGACTTGGCGTATTCGACCGCCGGTTGCTCGCTCTGGAAATCATCGTCCGGGGCGAGGACGGCCGCAACGGCATGAAGGCTCAACTCACCGGTCTCTGCGAGCGGTTCGATGCTTTTGAGAAGAAGGCCATCCGGTGGATTGCAATCGGCACCAGCCTGCCGGGCGTCGTGGTCGGTGTGGTTGCCGTGCTGAAGTTCCTGGGGCGGTTGTAATCCGAGCTGGGATTGCGTGTATCAGCCGATTTTACCGCATTTCCACTGGTCGGAGTAGGCCAGGTGAAACAGTCTCAAGAGCGAGGCTTTGGTCTATAATCGCGTGGATCCAAACAGGAATCGTAGATTTCTCGGCTGATCCGAATCCAGTCGGTGCCGTTAATGCCTCGCCGGTTGGTGGATGTCGGGCTGAATGGAAACGCAGATGCCATCTTGAGCCATCGGTTTTGGCCTGCGGCAATCTGTCGAATTTCGTCGGCGACCTCCGAGAGATCCTGATCTTGGCTGAAAACGAGCAGCACTTCTGCCGCCCGCTGATAGGCCATGCCAACAATGTCGAGAGCAAGACGCACATCCACGCCTTTTTCCTGCCCGACGAGAATGGTGTGCTCGGTGCCGTCAGGGAGGAGAAATCTCTGGTTGCGGTAACGAAGCGAACGGGAGTAGGTGCTTATCCTCTGGCGTCCCATCTGGGCGAGCTTGGCACTCCAGAAATGGTTCCAGATAACATTATCGCTTGCATCTGGAACGCCCGTGTAAAAACGGGTTTCCACCAATTGCCATCCCTGCCGGAGGCAAACGGCTTCGGCCAACGCCTGGACGTCGTAGTTTGGGAACGTGTAACCGAATGCCGTCTTCGCGCAGCGGAAAAGATTCTGGCCGTCAATGAACGCGATGGCCCGTTTAACGTTGGGTTCAGAAGGCATGGGAACTCCATTTCATACAAAAAATAACCCCGCCCGAGGCCTTGCGGCGTGTCGGACGGGGAGTAAGTGATAACAAACTACCTGTCGGGCTGGCTTCGTCAAGCCCATCTTCGCCCAAAAATCGGCGACACGGGGTTGACACCCGCGCAGGTGGCATGAACACCATCAAAATCCTCACTCTCGTCGGCAAAATTGCCGGGGTCATCGCCGGTCTCAACGCCATCCCATTTGTTCCGCCCGAATACGGCCTCTTCATCTTTGCCGGGGCCTCGATCCTCAAGGACGTGGTCAATCGGGTGGGCGACCTCGTGGACGACGGCAAGCAGAACGATTCGTTCAAAGTCTGATCCCCATGTGGACGGCTATCCTCGCCCTCCTGCAATCCGTGCCGGTCGTGGCCCGGATCGTGGAAAAGCTCACGCCAACCCGGCGCGAGCGGCAGATCGACAAAATCCGCAACGACAAACAGCATGAACGCGATAAGATTGACGATTGGATTGATCGGGGCGGCACTCCTCCTCTGTAGTTGTTGCGTAACAACTTCGAGCCTTCCTCCGCTCCCCGACGGCAATGTTCGCCGCCTCCTTCAATCCTACCCGCAGGAGGCCGAGAAAGCCCGTGCCGCCGCCCCGGCGTTCACCCGCGACGCATTGAAGACGATCTCTGGGCTGGAGGAGCAGGTTTTGATTTTGGGTGTGCTGCCGGAACCGTGACGCTCACTTCTTGATAAACAACATCGTCTCCTGCTTCACGGCGGCGATCATCTTCTCTGCGCGCACGTCCGCCAGATGGCTGTTCACTACGAACAGGGCATGCACCACGCCGGGGATCCAG
>Ga0247844_1004768_pt1 | contig 17996 bp, 15 predicted proteins | sample LaCtaG_FD_192421 | JGI IMG/M metagenome (GOLD analysis project Ga0247844, IMG submission 192421) | Freshwater microbial communities from meromictic Lake La Cruz, Castile-La Mancha, Spain - LaCruzMarch201714.5m_1 | ecosystem: Environmental > Aquatic > Freshwater > Lake | place: Spain: Castile-La... | reverse complement strand
AAACCTCTTTTCTACCATCAACAAAAACTCTATCGATATTAGGAAAAATGGGAGGTTCAATATTTTTTAATTCCTGTGCAACTTCCTCGATCGTATGATCACTCACATCTTGACCAATAATTTTACCATCGGGTTCGATACCAAAAAGGACTCTTCCTCCTCGATTATTCAACATTGCACAAATCGTTTTTATCCCTTCTCGTCTTTCGTTAGTAGAGCGCTTAAATTCAAGCGTTTCTGATTCACCTAATTTTGCAAAGGATTCGATAAGTTCTTTATTCATAAACTTTCCCAAGTTTTTACAGTTTGTTCAAAATAGATTACTTATTATTTTAGTCTAAATTATATCGTAAAGAAATTTTTTATAAAACATAAACAAACATTTGCGATAATTGGAGCCTTTTCCTTAAGTCCACACCCAACAGTCAAATTCTCATCACTTGAGATAATAAAATTTCACGAGATTTTTTTCAAGAACTGATTTTGGAATAAATAAATAACCAGTCACAGGATCACAGCGCAAACGAGGGTTGCGCATTTTTCCAGGATTCACGACATCAATATAAAGCTCATAAGATCTTGCGGGACTCATTTGAGGAGAATAGAGGGCAAGATAAGCATCCAGTCTTCTTTGCTCATCCTTAATTTCCAGAATTTCTTCTTCATCAAGAGAACTATTTGTTTGCAATTTTTTTTCAAGCTCTAATTTTTTTGCTTCTGCCTGAGGACGATAATCCTTCACTTTTGTAATTTTTTTCTTCGAATAATTTTTAATTTTATAATTATCACAAGAAATCCCGTACGAATTTCTTAAAATATATTCCCACTCACAAGTCTTTTTATTAAAATGGCGCCCCACAAGTGTAGAGGCATGCTTCGATTTTTTTTCATTAATATCGGGTGCCTTGAGAAATTTTGGGCTATAGGAAATTCCAACAATTTTTCCTTCATCTAAAGCCTTATCTAAACTCGTCCAGTCGCCCTCCATTTTCTCACTCACAACACTTGGGATTGCTTCAGGGTCGCGAAACTTTTTTGTGCAACCGAGGTACACTAAATCAGAAAAAATTTTCTTTTTATTTGTAAACTGTATTAAATTTTCAAGGCCTGATAAATTAATTGAAGGGTAAGTTGTTTTTAAAATTTCTTTCAGTTCACATTTAGTCAATTCGTCCCTTGTTTCTTCCGCACGATCAGAAATAAGTTTAAGAAGTCCTTCTAAATTAAGAGCGCATTTATTTTGTTCAACACAAAACTTTTTTAAAACTAAATTAAAAGATTCAGAGGGGAAATCTTTTTCTAGACAAAACCCATTTTCTTTAGCTAATTCAAAAGTTTTTTTGATGTTACCCGCTTCGGCCACTGGAGATTCTTCAGCTTTATCTGACTCGTAAAAATCTTTTTTATAAGTTTCATTGTAACGAATGGCCATGGCCGCAGGGGAAATTAAATTTTGGGCCTTCGTAAGTTCTCTTGCATCAATCGATGCTACCAAATTTTTATTTTTTGTTTTATAGAGATAATGTCCTAGCATATCTGCCGCTGTGAAGGCATAACACCAGCCCACAGAGTCTTGGTCACGAACAGGGCCGAGTTCAGATCGAAGATCAACTTCTTTTAACTCAGTAGGGATTTTGCAATCTTGTGCAAAAGAGTAAGGCATTAATAGAATAAAGAGGGCAAGTGTTTTCATCAGCTCAATTATACATTACATCTTTTTAAGATTGAAAGTGGGCAAAATGAATTAAATTCGAAAAGCCTCTTTCATTCTTTCTTGTTCGCTTCGAGATATTCCATATTTCAAAGCATATTTTCTCCATCCCGCCACCTCTTTTCTCGTCGTTTTTATAATTTCAGAAGCCTTCACTGGCGAAACTCTAAAATAACTTGCAACACTTTTTGCCAAGTCATAATCCAAAGCATGGCTCTCCCACGAAATATTTAAACTCAGGCCATCGGCAAGCTCATTAGCGTTAAGATCATACGCCGGCGAAAGCTCCCAACCTTCTTCTGTAAGAAGAAAACCATGATTTCTTAAGTGATCATCTGTATTAGAAACTGCAATCGAAAAAACAATACGCCTCCACAGTTCTTCAAGATCTCGATTAACTTTACTTGGGGTGCCATTTGAAAGAATAAAATCGACAAGCTCTAAATAACTTGTCCCCGATTTATAATTATCTCCATCTTTGCGCTCAAGAAGAGTCATTGCCGAAGCGAAATGAACTCTCTTTTTCTTAGGAAGGCGATCAAATCTTTTCACAAGAAAGGTGTGATACTTTTTTCCAAATTTTTCTGCTTTTGCCTGAGGAATATTGATTCCACATTTTTTTGCAAGCTCGTGAACCACGGCTTCCCAAGCACCTACATCTTTATCATCATCCTTACTTGGAAATTTAGCGATCCACAAATCACCATTTGAATCCACGATGCTGGCCTTGGGCCTTGCCCCTCCAAGAGAAGAACCGGGAACAAAAAGCATTTTAAGCCATTTACTTAGTTTGGGATCATCCGACGTAGCTTTTTCAAACGCAAGACTCGCAGCTTCTAACTCTCTAATAGAAGTCCACGGTGGGGCCGCATTTTCTCTGTTGTCGTTTTGAAAAACCCCATCAACTTTAAATCGCAGTCCCCCCATGCGATTAAGGTCATAAACGCCTAAAAGATAATCTGAAGAAAAAAGTTGACGGGCCTTTCGTTTTTCACTTTGGGCAATAAGGGCCTCACGTCTTTGCATTAATGTTTTTCCCCAGCGATCTGGCGATGAATCAAGAAAGATACCGAAATTTTCAAATCCTTCGACAGGATAATAATGACCTTGATAAAGTTTAAGTTGAGGATCTATTTCAAATTTAAATTTTCCTTTGAGCCATGAATCGTCATATTTAAAAGAAAACATTTCTTTTCCACGTACAGAACTAACTGTCAGCACACCCACAATTTGTGGCCCAGATAAAAAATGCCAATCGGCCCAGATTTCAATTGGCTTCATGGGCGCCCTTTTTTGGTGCACGCTTTCTTGTTTCAAGTTTCAAATCTTGAAGCTTTCTTCCAAGAAGATCATCACTTGCTACTTGAGAAAGGTCTTGGACAAGACCCAAGCAATGAAGAACATTAGCAACAGCACCAAGGCCCACACCCGATTTACCGTTTTCAACAGCGACAACTGTATTAAGAGATACTCCTGCCCTTAGGGCAACGGCAAGCAAGCTAAGATTGCGCCGAAGACGGGCCAAGCGAATATTTTCCCCAAGAATCGTAAGTTGTCTTTTGGCAAGAGGAGAAGTGTTGACTGATTTTTTCATAACATTCCTTTAATTGATATAAAAATGCTTTTTTTATCATTTTATAGGCAATTATAGCATATTTCAAAGGATAGTCCATGACCGAAAATAAACACCAATTAATTGATATAAAACAGTGAAAATATATCAAATAATGAGTAATTAAATCGCCATCATCTAGAGTTCAAATAAATCAATGCAAAGTGCACACAACTCTTCCTCGGGTGAGTCTCGCAAAATCGGTTCACTTTTTTCTAAGAGTTCTAAAAGAAATTCACGAATTTTAAGTGCGTCTTTTTTGGCCAATGATAAAATCGACGAGTAATGAAGATCTACTTCGCTTTTTTCATGCTCAAGTGACTTGATGGCCTCAATTCTCCAGTTGGTATGATGTTTACTTATGAGAGGTGATTTTTTGTCGAGATGGATTCTCGTGTGGCCAATTTTATACAAATTATCTTTTTGAACAACAAGACCTTTTAGAAGAAGAAATTCCAAGACTGTTGTCACAAGAGCTAAAGGAAGCTGAAGTTTTTGCGCCATCGCTTCCCTCGTTTGAAAATGAGGAATCGATGAAAGAATATGAATGGCCGCAAAATACCATTGACTGTAATAAATGTGATAATCTTTCTCATCAAGAGTTGCATCCACAGCAATGCGATTTTTTATTTCTTGTTTTTTTTCACGAAGAAATTTTATTTGTGAAGCGTAATACTCCTCAAGATCGTGACTTCCGGCCCGCCCCTTTTGGAGAAGAAGCATGAAGAAATGCTCCTCATCTTTATTGTGTCCCAAAAAGTGATTAATTTTTATTCCGTGTTCAAGGCTAAAATGCGTTTCACCATTCAAAACCTGAGAAATAAAACCTGTCTGACAATGAAGGGCTTCGGCCAATTTCGAACGACGTCCTCGCCCCTCCACTTCAGTATCAAAAATTTTTTTTATGTATTTTTTGTAATCATCGAAATTATATATGTTCATCTATCAACAAGTTAGCACGACTTCTTAGTATTTACTAAACATTTAGCTCATTTTTTTAGAACATTTACCTATTGCGCAAAAAGAAAGTGCATTAGATTCGCGTTATCAAAATGCAAATACCTGCATTATCAAATTAAGGAGTTTTATATGAATAAATTTATGATGATCTCTGCTCTAGCGCTTCTTTCTTTAACAGCAAACGCTGGCCTATCAAATTCTTGCAAACAAGATTTAGATAAAGTGCTTGCCAGTAAAATCGAAATTGAGAAAGGAATTAAGTCAGGAGAAATCACTGAAGCTACTACGGCCTTTGTCCTAGATATAAATAACTCTGCTGCAAAGATTACGGCCTTAACTTGCGCAGGACTTGAAGTCATTAAACTAGAAAAAAGCTTTAAAGGAAGACTTGGATTGATCTCTCAAGAAAAAGCCGCTCAATTATCTCAGCAAGTTTATGATGAAGCGATGGCATACTACTTGAATTCATCAAATCAAGGTGAATTATAATAATTATTCGCTTGTCGCTGATTTTATTTAAATAGCAAGTTTACAGCAAGAATTGATTTATAAAATCAAATACTTGCAACAACAATACAACAAACAAAACGAAAAGCATTGCATTGCGTCATCTTTTCGTTTACATTCACAGGACTTCTTGGAGAATTTTATGAAAAAAATGATTGGAACGGCCCTTCTTTTAACATCTATCGCTTCAACTTCGACCTTCGCCCTTACTGATGGTGCAGGAAGCAGTGGCGGCGGACAAAGCCAAAACGGCGTCCTTAGAGATCTTCAAGACGAAGGTGTTATGGACTGTAGCGACGCTAGTGAAGCTGTCAAGAATTTAAAAAACTGGCCTAAAGTTGTCGAAGCGATCAGCAAAAATGATTATATGCTTGGCAGAAAAATCGAAGTAGAACTCGCAAAGATGAGTCTTTGTTTTTCAAATCAAGAATTAAATAACACGATCGTTCCTAACCAAGATGGTGTCCTTAAACCTGACTTTATCTATGAGCAGGCAGGAATCAGAGTCGCTTACGACGATAAAATTGAAGTCTATACTTACAAAAATGAATGGGAAAAAATGGATGATGATAATAAAAATTTCTTTGTCCTTCATGAGCTCTCTCACTCTGTTGTCGATAAAGAACCAAGCGTAACCTACACGAACAGACTTCGTTATTTTGTGAATCAAGTTTATAAAATCTATCAAGGGGCAGACTCGACACCTGCAAGTTTTGAGCGCATAAAAAAACAGGCCAGAATTATGATGCCATCAGTACTTGACTCATTTGAAGACGGTTGTAATAACATTTCTTGTCTTAGTGGCCTACTCCCTCAAATTGATGAAAGTGAAAAACAAGCAGCACTTAATTTCGCTCTTGGAGTTGCTACATATGTTGGAGGTCTTGATCGCATGAATTTTCTCATCAAAAATGGTGCCGATGTAAATGCGGAATTCGACTATGCAATGGACGCAACTATTATCTGTCATGGCATTTTTAGCAAGAAGTATGATGCCGTAAGGTTATTAATCAGCAAAGGAGCAGATGTGAATACTTCGTGCTCCCTTTTTGGTAAAGGTGGTGACTACTCACCATTAACTGCTCTTGTAAGTGAAAACTACCCTGAGGAAAAATCCACTCAAACATTAAAAGTTCTTCTTGATTCAAAAAAACTTTTACCTAAATATGCTGAACAGGCGTTAGAAACTCTTAACGCTAAAAAACCTTGGGGCAACCAAAACAGTCAAGAAATGATAAAAATGCTTCGCAAATATCTTGGTAAAACTTCTTTCTTTAATCTCTAAAAAGTTTCGACTAAACATTAATGGCCTTCTACGGAGGGCCATTAAAAACTGTACGGCAAAATTTCCCAAGCTATGGCTAGTTGATTATTCCTGATAAAATTCTGATGTGGCGGAATCTTTAAAATCACTGGAAATATCAGGAAAAATCATGAAACAAAAAAATCTCATTCAAAAATGGCATCACCTTCCTCTTTTTTTAGTTTTTGTTTTTCTCCTTAATTTTAAAAATGCAGAAACTGTCATCATAAAATCCTACCTTGTTAATAAGTACAGCAAAGAAGGAAAAAATAGCTTAATGATTAATCCTGTTAATCTCTCGGAGAAAAGTTCTGGCACTTTTTCAGAATGGAATAAATCAAGCACAGGTCAAATTATCGCAAAAGTGGATATCACAAATGGCCCAGAGAAGGGCAACACTTATTGGACAATGATTGATCCAGCGAATCTTCCTTTTGAGCTAAGTGAAAAAGACAAGACTTCGATAAATTTTGAGTCTCTCTCCAAAATAAAAAATTTTAAACTAACCACCGCTTTACCTGCGATTGAAGATCCTATCAACGCAGCAATGAAAGCTAACGTAACTCTGCTTACAACAGCAAACGACCCCAAAGAAAACTGTGATAAGATTGAGGCACCTTCGATCATGAGTAGAATTACTGATATTTTTAAAGCTCCAGATCTCACTCCTGAGATCACAGAGAAAATTAAAAAAGTTCAAGACATTGCAGAAAAACACATGGACATGCCAGAGATGAAAGTTATTCCTGATTCAATGCTTGCAAAAGTTGAGTGTCTTCTTATTACAAATTCCACAAAAATCTCTCTCAGTATTGGTGGACGAAAAGATAGTGGCGTTGCAACTTGCAGAGTTGGTTTTCCCAAAGTCACCGACACATGGAGTGCGCCACTTTTCATTCACATAGTAGGAGCAAGCTTTGGAGTTCAAGCGGGAGTCGGCAAGGTTGAAAATGTCACTTACCTCGATAAAGCAACTCTTTTAAGTATGATCGAAAAAGGCGGCACGATGGGAGGCGAAATTGGTGGCGCGATTGGTTCTGAAGGACGAAGCATTAACAGAGAGGCCGAGGCGAACATTGAAAACCAAGATCTAAATATAGGCGATAGCTCATTTAATTCATATTCAAGGTCAAAAGGAGCATTTTTGGGAGCCTCTCTTACTTATAATTATTTGCTGATGGATTCAGATGTGAATGAATACCTCTATAAAAAAATGACTCCTTCTGAAATATTAAATCAACCAGGAAATAAAGCGCCTGCACTCGTTTCTGATTTGTCACAGGTTTTAAAGAGATTTTCAAAATAACAACAGCTAATGGAAGTATACCAAATGAAAAATTTTAACATGAAAAATAAAATGATCATAAATTTTTACTTCATCATTTTCGGAACTTTTCTTTTCCAAAATGACTCTTTGGCCGCAAGCGCACCTACCACATGTTCGGCCGCAAAACTCACAGAGATTCTAAGTGCTGCAACAACAGCAAAACCCAATGTGAACATCAACTGTAATTTAAAACTAAAACCAACAGACGTTGTTACAAAATATCTCATTTTTGAAGGTGAAGCTTCCTCAAACATTACTCTTGATTGCAATAGCGCACTCTTGAAAAATGTTCCTGTAAATTCTTGGGTTGATAGAATTATAGTAACCTCGAGACCTATTAATAACCACGGTATCATTACTTGGGAACCTGCTCGAAATATTATTATCAAAAACTGTAATGTCGATGGTTCTATACGAGTAAGAGGGATGGCCGTAAATGGTGAGGATATAAATCTCAAAGCCAGCTCCCGTCTTCCTGGACATACAGCTCGGGTCAGATTTAATGCTCCCTACAATATTGTACTTTTACATAATAAAGTTATTGGGATTGGACGCTCACCTATTTATTTTGCTCCAGGAGTCCATCACTCATCAATTATTAGCTCCTACATAAGCGGAAAATCAAACGGATCGGCGATCTATTTAGATGCAGAAAGTGGATTTAATCTCATTCGTGATAATGTAATCACGGTAGAAACTAAAGTTAAAGATAGTTATCTTTGGGGATGGATTGAAATAGGAAGAGAACAAATTTCGATTGACGGCTCATCAAACAATAAAATTATTAACAACTATTTTACAAGGCTCAATCATGGCGGAATTTATCTTTACCGCAACTGTGGCGAAGGAGGCAACATTCGCCACCAAACTCCAAGCTATAATCAGATTAGCAATAATATTTTTTATTATAATAAATATTTAGGCTTCTTGCCTTCTGTTTGGATTGCTTCAAGAAATGGTCGTTCTGATTATTGCAATCTTGATAAAGGTTATAATCTCGGAAGTAGTATCAATAACAATGATCTTGCAAAATATAATTACGTTTTTCAAAATCAGATTTATAAGCTTTCACCCTATTTTATGATCCGCAGTAATGAATCGCCTAACTGGATTTTTAATAATTCGAGCGTCAACACTTCTGTAAAGCGTCGATCAAATTGTTATATGTGGAATGGTTCACCTTCAGTATACTTAATTGATGGGCAAGCTAATCATCGTATTACTTTAAATGGCAAACCGTTTTGCGATGGAAATATCTATACATGCAACAATGGTGAACTTATCAAAACACCAAGGGCTTGCAAATAATCATAAAACCATTTGAAAAAGACTCCTTTTTGTGAGGAAATACCTTCGTTAATTTAAAATTTATCGAAGGAACAAGAATGCTTAAATTCACAGCTCCCCTTCTGCTCATTACATTATTGCTGGGAACACAGTTTATGATTAGTTCATGCTCATCGTCTCTAAAGCAAAGTAATAAACCCAATATTCTTGTTGTAGGCCATAGAGGAACAAGAGGATACATGCCAGAAAACACTTGGCCTTCTTTTGAAAAGTCTCTTGAAATGGGTGTCGACGCCATAGAAATGGATGTTACAGTCACCAAAGACAAAGAACTCCTTGTTAGTCATGATCCCTTTGCCGTTTCGGAAATCTGCCTAGATCCTCAAGGAAAAAAGATTCCTGAAGCAGACCAAAAAAAACATAACTTTTATAAAATGAGTTATGGTGAAATCCAAGCTTATGATTGCGGAACAAAACCTCATCCGCGCTTTCCCCTCCAACAAAAATTCAAGATCACAAAACCTCTTTTAAGTGAAGTTATTACTAAAGGTGAAGCTTGGGGAAAGGCCCACAACAAAGAGCTTCGCTACTATATTGAAATAAAATCCGTAAAAGAAGAAGATAACATCTTCCAGCCGGACGCCAAAGAATTTGCACGGCTAAGCTATGAAGCTTTTAAATCGCTGGGAATTTTAAATAAAATGTTGGTTCTCTCTTTTGATGAGCGCATCCTTCAAGAATTAAAAATCCTTGACCCAAAACTCCCTCTCGATTTTCTTGTGGAAAATCAAAATGGCGTCGAAAAAAACCTTGCCCTACTCGGGTTCAATCCTGATGTTTATGGAGTAGACTATAATCTTCTTAGCCAAAACGATGTTGACTACCTTCACTCAAAAAAAATTCAAGTTGCCCCTTGGACTTTAAATGAGATAAGCGAAATTAAAAAAATGGTTGAACTTGGTGTTGACTCAATCACAACCGATTATCCAGACAGAGTTTTTTCTGTTTTAAATAAAGGCTTATAAATATGTCCCCTAATATGTGGAATCGCTGCTGTAAAGCACTTGCTCTTCAAGAATCTATTGCCCCTTTAACAAATAGTGATGAAATAAAGCGACTATTTAAACACTGGCGCTTTAGAACAATGGCCGCTCTTTTTATTGGCTATGCTATTTTTTATTTCTGCAGAAAAAATCTTTCTGCCGTAATGGTTCCCCTCGGTGCTGAATTAAATTACAGCAAAACCGAGTTGGGGTTACTTTGGTCAACTCTTTATCTCGTCTACGGCATTTCAAAATTTGCCAACGGTATTTTAGGTGACAGAAGCAATCCGCGCTATTTTATGGCGATTGGTCTGATTCTTTCTGCTGTTTCAAACGTTTTTTTTGGAATGAGTTCAAGCCTTCTCATGCTTGCTTTTTTTTGGGGATTGAATGGTTGGTTTCAAGGAATGGGCTGGCCTCCTTGCGCACGTTCTCTTACCCAGTGGTATTCACCGAAAGAGCGTGGCCTTACTTGGGGTATTTGGAATGCCTCTCATCAAATAGGAGGAGCAGGAATTCTTGTTTTTGCAGCATGGCTCGCTCAAAACTATGGCTGGCGCTATGCCTTTCATATCCCCGCACTCATTGCTGTCGTTACAGCAGGAATTATTATTTTACTTCTTCGTGATCATCCTCAATCAATGGGCCTTCCCGCCATTGAAGTTTATAAAAATGATGACACCGGACAAGGGCATGACCTTCACAATATTCCCATCAAAGAACTTCTTTTCAAGCACGTTTTAAATAATAAATATATTTGGTACATCGCTCTTGGAAATTTTTTCGTTTATGTTGTTCGCTTTGGAACCATTGACTGGATGCCAATGTATCTTGTTGAAGTCAAGGGAAGTTCACTTACGAAAGCTGGTGGAACAGTGGCCGCCTTTGAAATTATGGGTATTGTTGGTGCCATCGCTGCCGGAGCTCTTTCTGATAAAATTTTTAAAAGTGAGCGAGGCCCCGTTAATACAATATTTATGGGCCTTCTTCTTGGCGCCTTATTTATGTTTTGGTTCGTTCCCTCTGGACATTTATTTCTCGACGTTTTAACTCTCGCTTGGGCCGGCTTTTTAGTTTATGGCCCACAGATTTTAACAAGTGTTCACTCGGCCGATATCGCTGGAAAACATGCGGCCGCAACCGCCACAGGTTTTGTTGGCCTCATGGGATACATGGGAAGCCTTTTGTCAGGCGCTGGTACAGGATGGATCGTCGACCACTTCGGCTGGAATGGCGGTTTTATTTTATTTTTAGTGTGCTCATTTTTAGGAATTTTCTTTTTTGCACTCACTTGGAAAGTGCCCAAACAATTTAAGGAATAACTTTTAGAAGTTCTCATCCGCTAATTGAATGAACAACACTCTATTAGCGGATAAGAATTTTCAACTCAACTTATCCATTGAGGCCTTAAGAATTTCTGATTTATCGAGAAGATTTCGAGATGATTTGGCCAAGTCTTCAGCACTTCCTGCATTTCGCTGAGTGACTTGATCAATTTGCGCTAAGGTTTTTAACATTTGCGAAATTTCCTCGGCCTGTTTATTTGAAGCAGAAGTAATATCACCAATCAGGGCATTCACTTTTGATGTTTGATTCATAATTTCATCAAGTGACTTTGCCGTCATTTGAACAATGCCCGTTCCTTGTTGAACTTTTTTTCCAGAATCGTCAATGAGCTCTGTCGTTTCTTTTGCGGCCTTTGCTGAACGCGCAGCAAGGTTTCTCACTTCTTCAGCAACAACAGCAAAACCTTTTCCATGCTTCCCAGCGCGCGCGGCCTCAACCGCAGCATTGAGCGCCAAGAGATTCGTTTGAAAAGCAATCTCATCAATGACTTTAATGATTTTAGAAATATTTTCTGAAGAAGCGTTAATTTTCCCCATGGCCTCAACCATCGTTTCCATTTGCTTATTTCCACTCTCCGCACTTTTTTTAGCATCAGTACTTAAGGCCTGAGCTGTAATTGCGTTACTCGCATTATCTTTTGTTTTACTATTAATTTCATGCATCGACGCGGTAATTTGCTCAAGGGCCGAAGCCTGCTCGGTCGCCCCTTGCGAGAGGAGTTGACTCGTATTAGAAACATTTGTGCTATCAGCATGGAACTCTTTTATTGTTTGAATCGCAGCTCTCATTTCTTCAAGAGCTTTTTCCTTTATAGTCACATCTTGAGTCACTTGAATATGGCCAATTTTATTTCCATCAATAACAAGCGGGGCCGTATTTAATTGAAAAATAAAACGCCGAGTTTTGGCGAGTGTTTCAAAAATGTCTGACGCCACTTTATCAATCCCCTCCCTATCAATCTTTGAAGCGTCTGTTCCAACAACTTCTTTTTCTTCTTTGTGCATACTTGTTAGAAGATTTTTATTCACAAAAGTAATTTTGTGATGAAGGTCAAATGCTTTAATGGGGAATGGAATTGTGTCAATCAAACTTCGATAATACTCTACACTCATTTTTTTCGCGCAATACTCATTCATCACAGCTTTCCCCAAAAAAAGAAGAAAACTTCCCAAGGCGAGAACGATCAATGAAAAAAAGAGCAGTATTTTTTTATCCCATGATAATGAAACACCTAAGATCATCAAGAAAGAAAAGACAATATTTACAATCACAACATTTATTAACATACGAGCTGAACTAACATTCATAAAAATAGCTCCTCAAAACTCTACTAAAAATATAATTGATCAATGTTCTTTTGTCGTTTTTATCTCATGCTCCGAATGAGGAACACTCTCTTTTTTTCTATAAATAAACTTTTTCACATTGGGTATACCCTGCTTTTCTGTCTCCTCTGGAACAACTTTATATTTCACTTCCGGAAACAAATTCACTTTCCCCTCGTCAAGATCAAATTTAGCTTCAATCATTTTTATCTTATTTACTTGCATAAGATGGCGAATAACTGAAGAGCGATTAAAAATATTTTGCGCGACAAGATGAATATTTTCATCAATAGCATTTTCCACTAACTGAATTTCATTAATTCCTGTGGCCTTCTTTTTGGCCTCCTCTACTGCTGGCGTAATCGCCTCAATGATTGACCCAATGTTTCCTTCTGCTGGCCCATGACTTTTCACCGCTGCGGTCACAGCTCCACAACGTTCATGCCCTAAAACCACAATAATAGGCGAACCTAAATGCTCCGCTGCGTATTCAATACTTCCAAGTAGGATTGGATCAACAATATTTCCAGCAACTCGAACAACAAAAATATCACCTGGATCTTGATCAAAAATAAGTTCTGGAGGAACTCGAGAATCTGAGCATGAAAGAATAATGGCGTAAGGTTTTTGCCCTTTCGCTAATTGCTCTCTGGTTGCTTTTGTTGTGTTTTCAGAGCATACGTGCATTTTTTGATCGAGATAACGTTGATTACCCTCGAGCAATGTTTTAATCACATTGTTTTGAAGCGAATTCAAAACGTCATCGGCCGTTCGAGGCGCTTGGGCAAAAGCAGACATGTTAAGTACCCCAATCAAACTAATGAAAAATAATAATTTCATTTTCTTTGCTCCTAATGCTAATTTATCAAGTTCATATTATGAAATAACACTACCAGTATAATGGTAATTTTTATTTTTTGGGGAGAAACATAATGAACCTAAATACTCTAATATCTCGACTTGCTCCAAAAGCTGACTGGGTTGGTCTTAGAAAAGTTCGTGAAAAAATTTGGCAGTATTCAGTCAAAAATGGCAACACTGATTCCAATTCTTACTCTGAAACAGAAGGCCTCATGATTGAAGTCATGAAAAATGGTTTTCTCACTTACGCCTCACTTGACAATCTTAATCAAGAAAATATTGAACTCGCCTTTAACCGCGCCCTCAAACTTTGTGAGCGTGTGGCCCCTTACAAAATCCTTCATTTTGAAAATAACTTAAGACCGACTCATAAGCTCAAGTGGAATTCTCCTGCTCAGAAAAAAATGAATTCCGAACATATGGGCAACATCCATCATCTCCTTCTTTCTAGCGACAATCTTCTTAGAAAGGCCCCTCATGTTCGCACAAGCTCGGGCAGCGTTTGGATTACAGAAACTGAAACAGAAATGTGTTGTAGTTTAGGGAGAGAGATTTTTCAAAATATTAAAAATGTCGGTTACGACCAACAAATTACCGCAGAGAAAAATGGTGAAATTCAAACCCGCACAACAGGGCGTTTCGCAAATATGCGCCAAAGCGGAATTGAATTTTTAAATGAAGAAAGAATGCATCAAGATGCCGAACGTTTAGCAATCGAAGTGGAAGAACTTCTTGTGGCCCCCCACTGCCCAACGGGAACAATGGACTTAATACTGCCTCCCGATCAAATGTATATTCAAATTCACGAATCCATTGGCCACGCTTTAGAAATTGATCGCATCTTAGGTGATGAACGAAATTACGCAGGCTGGAGCTTTGTTAAACCTGAAGATTTTGGAAAGTTGCAATACGGTTCAAAACTTCTCAATGTCACTTTTGATCCTACTGAAATAGGCGAAGACGCTTCATACGGTTGTGATGATATCGGCAACATCGCAAAAAAAGAATATCTCATCAAAGACGGCGTTCTTCTTAAAGGCCTTGGAAGTTTAGAAAGTCAAAAACGATCTGGCCTAAGTGGCGTGGCCAACCAAAGAGCTTGCTCATGGAATCGCCCCCCTATAGATCGAATGGCAAACCTCAACGTTGAATGTGGAAACTCCACAATGAGCGACATGATTAAGGCCGTCGAAAATGGCGTCATTATGCACACAAACAACTCATGGTCTATTGATGATTATCGAAATAAATTTCAATTTGGAGCAGAGTACGGAAGAATTATTAAAGATGGACAATTAAAAGAAGTCGTTAAAAATCCAAACTACAAAGGAATTAGTAATCCCTTTTGGAGAAATTTAAAAATGGTGGGCGACCGTTCAACATTTGAAATTTCAGGAAGTCCTTATTGCGGCAAGGGAGAACCCAATCAAATGGTCAAAGTTGGCCACGCCTCTCCGGCCTGTCTTTTTAATTCAATTGAAGTTTTCGGAGGTCACAAATGAGTTTTAAAAATAATCGCTCCCCTGCTCTCGATATTATGAGTAAAAGAGAACTTGATTTTACCATTTTTGCCAATGAGATTTTTGAGGCCCTCGCTAAAGACGAAGAGCTTTCCATCCTCATGAATGCAGAAGATTCATGCTTCATCCGTTTTAACGGCGCAAAAATTCGTCAGGCCGGAACTGTCGAACAAGGAAATTTAAATCTTACGTTGTTTAAAAATAAAAGAACGATTGAGGCCAAAATTCCTTTTTCTTTTGACTTAGAAAACGATCGCTCCCGCACACTCCTCCAATTAGAAAACTTACGATTACTCGCAAAAGTTCTCCCAGAAAATCCTTATTTTTCGGCCCTCGAAAGTCGAACGATTTCTTCCACAAACAATGATCACATTCTTCCTCATCCTGAAGAATTGGCCGACCTTGTTCTCCCTGAACTTCAAGGTTTTGATGCCGCTGGATTAATAAGCTCTGGCCCACTTTATCGTGCCTGTTTTACCTCAAAAGGCGCCCGTCACTGGTTTGCAACAGGAGTGTGCTCTGTCGATTTTTCAATTTATACTCCAGAACAAAAAGCTGTCAAAAGTAGCTATGCCTCGACTCATTTTGACTCCCAAGCTTTTAAACTCAAGGCCCAAGAAGCGAAAAAGCAAATTGAACTTTTAAGACGGCCTTCAAAAGAAATTCCGAGAGGAAAATACCGTACCTACTTTGCTCCTTCGGCCATCACCCCCCTTGTTGATCTTCTGTGTTGGGGAGGCTTTAGCGCCAATGCAAATGCAAGTGGTCAGTGTGCTCTTAGAAAGCTTGCCTCTCACGAAAAAAGTTTTTCAAAAAAACTTAACATCACTGAAGATTTTTCTTTAGGCCTTTCGCCACGCTTTAACGATCGTGGTGAACTTATGAAAGAAAAAATCGAACTCATCTGCGAAGGCCAATTAAAAAACATGCTGGTTTCTGAAAAAACGGCCAAAGAATATAAACTCGTAAGCAACAACGCCTCGACCTCTGAATCACCAAGCTCAATCGTTTTATCTGGGGGAACACTGGCCAATGCCGACATTTTAAAAACACTTGATAAAGGACTTTATCTTTCTAATTTGCACTACCTCAATTACTCAGACATCCAAGAAGGCCGCATAACAGGCATGACTCGTTACGCTTGTTTCTGGGTTGAAAACGGTGAAATTGTCGCCCCCATAAAAGATTTGCGCTTTGATGATAGTCTCTATAATTTCTTCAGTGAAAATCAACTTGTCGCCCTCACTTCTCAACCAGAAATTATTTTAAGCGAGCATACCTATGAAGCACGACAAGTTGGCGGTTTAAAAACGCCAGGTTTTCTCGTAGACGATTTCACTTACACACTCTAAAAAGGATCATTATGAAAAACTGGGATGAATTTGAAGCCTTAATTGATGAAGCTAATGAATTTTTTGAAAATTGCCTTTTTAAAGAAGCCAAAGAAGTTCTCGAAGAAATTGAAGAAGAATTTCCTGGTGAACCAGAAACTGCTTTTGCCTTAGCGCTCATTTTAGAACGCGAACCCAAAGAAGCGGAGCAGGCGAAAAAACTTTTTCAATTTGCCTATGAAAAAGATCCAGAAACTTTTCATCTCCCTCTTAAAATTTCAAAAGAGGAACTTGAAAAAATTGCAGATGACGTCATCAATGAAATCAAAGCACCCTTTCAAAAAGAACTCAAAAAACTTCCGATCTTCATTGAAGAACTTCCAAGTGAAGAAGATCTCACGATCAACGACGATGAAGAAATTCTTCCTCCAAGTATCTGGGGACTTTTTAAAGGCAGAAATGCAGCAGAAGATAACGATCAAGGGGCTTCAGGGCGAGTTACCCCGCCTCAAATTATAATTTACCGCCGCAACTTATGCCGTGACTGTGAAAATTTAAAAGAATTAAGAAGCGAATTAAAGATCACAATTTTGCATGAGGTGGCCCACTATTTTGGCCTCAGCGAAGAAGATGTCGAGAAACTAGGGTTATAACTTCGCAGACTTAAGAGATGATTATAACTGTGTAATAATTGACTTCTCACCATCTTTCACTTCACGTTGCCTCTTTTAAAATGCTACGTTCCACAAAAATTTTCCTAGGAAAGGTAGAGCCATGATTTTAAGACGCAAAATCCTCATTATTTTGAGTGCAACTTTTATCAACCTTAATTCATCTTTCGCCGCTAGCTCCTATGACCCCACAAATGACCTTATTACCGCCTACTGCTCTGGAAGCGTTGGCGAACATAGCCGAAATGCGCTAGCACAGGCCGAAGCTCTTAAAGACACCGTTGAGCGAATTAAAAATGATGCCGCTTGCAGTGACGTCTACGCGGCTTCAATGAATCTTTATGAAAACCTCAGTAAGCTTGGAAGTCTCTACGAAAATAATAAAAACTCACAAGAATTTAAGGTCAATCGTTTTTTTGATGAAATGGAAATTGAAAGATCTCGCTTAATGGACTCTCATATCGCCAGCTATCTTTCAGCGCACCCCGGGGCGACACCTCAAGAACTTGCTGCTGAACGCCTCAGCTATTCACCAACATCTCCCCTTCTTACCAGTTTAGAAGAAACCTACGCTCAAGAAAAAATCAATCTCATCTCGACAACAATCACTTTAGATGGTCCTCAACAAAAAAATGAACAAGATTACAGAATACAAAAAATTGCCGCTATAAAAAGTGGTGTCGAAAATCTTTTCAGCTCACTTAAGTCTTCAACAGAGTGTTCACGAAATTATGGAAACCTTCTCTCTCAAATGGGAGCTCAAGTTTTAGGAACGGCAGGCTCTATTTACTCAGGAATTATTGGCTCTTCTCTGCTAGCAGGTTCAGTTTTCATTTCAGGAACAAGCGAACTCATTACTCAAATCAAATATAAAACAAAACTCGACGAACTCAAAAACACCCGCCTACAACTTGCTTTAGGCTGCTCATTAGAGGGAATTGCTAAAACTTACTGTGAGGCCAGAAACACACAAACAGTTCTCAATAACATTTTAAAATTTGACCCGAGTGTAGCAGAACAAAATGTTTTCAAAGGCATTAGTCTTTTGACTAAAGAAATTATTCCTTTTAACAAATGGGTACAACGTATCGTTGCAGGTTCAAATCCAACGACAACTTCTCAAGCCGATGATAGGATTAAGGCCTTTGATTTAAGAAATACTTTAGAAAGTTTTAAGCAAGGCCTCATGGG
>Ga0247844_1004767_pt1 | contig 17999 bp, 19 predicted proteins | sample LaCtaG_FD_192421 | JGI IMG/M metagenome (GOLD analysis project Ga0247844, IMG submission 192421) | Freshwater microbial communities from meromictic Lake La Cruz, Castile-La Mancha, Spain - LaCruzMarch201714.5m_1 | ecosystem: Environmental > Aquatic > Freshwater > Lake | place: Spain: Castile-La... | reverse complement strand
GATCTTTCGAGCAGATTTTGGGACAGAGCTTGAGACACGACTGAGGCTTGCTCCGGCAAGCCGCAGGGAAGTGTCGAGAGAAATGGCCCGAAAGATGCCGAAAGGGCGAGCAGTTACCTCTAATCATTGCTAAAATGCGTCTGTCATGACAAACTCCTTTCATCATTTTTAAGGAAGGAGTCCATCTTGTCTACAATAGCATTACCGTTTAATAAAACGCTTATCATCATGCCGACATATCGTGAAATCGAAAACATTAAAAAGATGATGGAAACTCTTTTTAACCTTTACCCTGAAATTCATCTTCTCGTTATCGACGATAACTCTCCTGATGGAACTGCTGAAGCTGTTCAGGAATATCAAAAGACAAATCCAAACATTCATCTCCTTCAACGAAAAGGAAAATTAGGGCTTGGCACAGCTTATGTTGCTGGCTTCAAGTGGGCCCAAGATCAAGCGAACGGTGACTTTGATTTTGTTTTTGAAATGGATTGCGATTTTTCTCATGATCCAAAATCCGTTGCCGATCTTCTTTTAGCGGCTCAAGAAAATGATCTCGTCATCGGCTCTCGTTACGTTGATGGCATTCGTATTATTAATTGGCCTTTTAAAAGACTACTTCTTTCTTACCTCGGTGGGATTTATGCACGCATGATTACCGGTCTTCCTCTCATGGATACGACGGGTGGATTTAAGTGCTTTCGAAAAACGACGCTCAAAAAAATCGACCTCGATAATATTATCACCACAGGATATTCATTCCAGCTTGAACTCAATTATAAAGTTTGGACAAAAAAACTTCGCGTCAAAGAAGTGCCTATTATTTTTTACGAGCGCATCGTCGGCCAATCAAAGATGAGTGGAAGCATTATCAAAGAAGCCGTTTTCGCTGTGATCAAACTTCGCGTCCTTCATTTTTTGGGAAGGCTTTAGATTATATAATATAGAAGAGGGAGCTTGACCGCCTCTCCTCTAGTGTTACACTTAAGTAACACCTAAAAAGGGGTCAATGATGAGTACGGCGAAAAGAAGAGTTAATCTAACAATAGATAATGATGTCTATGATGATTTTGAGTCACTTCGCAAACTTAGGAATGAACCATCGCTTTCAGGCGTTATTTTAGATCTGGCGAAAGAGGCTTTGGAAATTAACGAAGATCTTTACTTTGCAAAAATTGCCAAAAGCCGTTTGCAAGAAAAACGATTTTCACACAAAGCAGTTTGGTCTAAAGCAAAATGAATGATACGCCTAATACCTCCCACTGTTGGAATGTTCAATGTCCCAAATCTGCACGCGATGAAATTGACAAGCTTCATGGATCAATCAAAAAAATTATAAAAAAAACTATTGAGGACAAGCTCTTGGTCGATCCCCTTAAGTTTGGCCTTCCCTTAAGGAGAAATCTTTTGGGTTTATTTAAACTCAGGGCCGGAGATTATCGAATTATTTTTAAAATTGAAAAAAAAGAAGTCATCGTTTTGGTTATTAGCGTTGGACATCGAAAAGATGTCTATAAAAGATAGTTTTCATTTCATTTATCACCAAAACGCTTACTGCCGTTTCGCGAAATTTAAATTCCAGTAAATGGATGGCCTTAAAAAGTGCTTCAAACTCAGTTAAAAAAAATCCATCTTTGCTAAAACACAGTCTATTCAAGTTACTCTCGATAGAGATCTTTGAATCAATTTGGTCGAGATAGCAAGTCAAGTTCGATCTATGCCCAACTGTTTTATCCCAGAAAAATCGCGGCTAGACGCCCAACTCATCAAACAAAGCAAGACGCTCGTTATGCCGGCCTCCCGCGAAGGGAGTCTTAAGCCATATTTCAATCATGGCTTGAATATCTTCAAAGGAACTCACACGGGCCCCAAATACAATAACATTTGCGTTGTTGTGTTCGCGTGAAAGTTTTGCGTCTTCGACTGTGCGACAAAGGGCCGCGCGCACGCCTTTAAAACGATTGGCAACAATGGACACCCCAATGCCTGAACCGCAAAGTAAAATCCCTTGTAAATGCTCTTTTTGAACCTTACGGGCCAAATCAATGGCGTACGTCGGATAATGGCAACTCTCGAGGGAGTGAGTTCCTACATCGAAAATAGAAAGGCCCTTCTCTTTAAGAAGGGCTTCGATTTTTTCTTTCATTTCAAAAGCAGCGTGATCACTTCCAATAACAATTTGCACGCAAAACTCCTTAACGAAAATTATTAATAGCGATAATGCTCAGGCTTGTATGGGCCGGATTGATCAACGTTAAGATACTTCGCTTGCTTATCAGTAAGTGTTGTAAGTTTAACACCAAGTTTACCAATATGAAGTCTCGCTACTTCTTCATCTAATTTCTTTGAAAGATTAGTAAGCCCTGGCTTGTTATCTTTTCTTTTCGCCCAAAGCTCAAGCTGCGCTAAAGTTTGGTTTGTAAATGAACAGCTCATGACAAATGAAGGGTGTCCAGCGGCACAACCTAAATTCACAAGGCGGCCTTCAGCAAGAAGAATGATCGCATGGCCATCTTTGTATTTGTACATAGAAACTTGCGGCTTGATTTCATCACGAACAATTCCAGGCCAAGTATGTAGACCAGCAACATCAATTTCATTATCAAAATGGCCGATGTTACAAACGATTGCTTGGTCTTTCATTTTTGACATATGTTCAGCAGTAATGATGTCGCAATTTCCAGTTGCCGTTACGAAAAGATCAGCTTCTTTAATCCCTTCTTCCATTGTTGTGACTTCATAACCTTCCATTGAAGCTTGAAGAGCACAGATAGGATCAATTTCAGTAATTAAAACGCGGCAGCCTTGGTAACGAAGAGACTGAGCACAACCCTTACCCACATCACCGTAACCGGCCACAACGGCCACTTTACCAGCAACCATCACGCCTGTTGCACGCTTAATTCCATCGAGAAGAGATTCGCGACAACCATAAAGGTTATCAAATTTTGACTTCGTTACAGAGTCATTCACGTTGATCGCAGGGACTAAAAGTTTTCCTTCTTTCGCCATCTGATACAAGCGATGAACACCTGTTGTCGTTTCTTCAGAAACGCCGTACCACTCTTTCACTGTTGTTTGCCATTTTTTTGGCTCAGCTTTTAAAATTCTTTGAAGAGCAGCATAAAGAGTTTTTTCGTCTTCGGTGTTTACTTTTTTATCGAGAAGCGCTGGATTTTTTTCAGCATCAAGACCTAAGTGAATCATTAAAGTGGCATCACCACCGTCGTCGACGATGAGATTTGGCCCAAGGCCATTTGGAAAAGAAAGGGCCTTCTCTGTACACCACCAATACTCCTCAAGTGTTTCACCTTTCCAAGCGAACACAGGAACCCCCGCAGCAGCAATCGCGGCGGCAGCGTGATCTTGTGTCGAATAAATATTGCATGAACACCAACGAACATCAGCACCCAACTCAACAAGCGTTTCAATAAGAACTGCCGTTTGTAAAGTCATGTGAAGAGAGCCCATAATGCGAGCGCCCTTAAGCGGTTTATTTTTTCCCTGTTGCTGACGAATAGACATGAGGCCTGGCATTTCTTTTTCGGCCATCGCAATTTCTTTTCGGCCCCACTCGGCAAGGCCCATGTCGGCGACTTTATAATCCGTTTTCGTTTCACAATTACAATTGCAACCACAACCACCCATAAATTACTCCTCAGTACGTTAATTCTCTGATTAAGGGCCATTTTTAAAATTTTAGCCAATATAACACTGCAAAATTAGGCCAACAACAGTTAATTCATTGACAGCTAAAATCCTATGCGGGATAAGAGGCAAAAATATTAGAAGCAGGTTGTTATGTCTAAGAATTTCAAGACTTTTTTCGCCTCTTGCCCTAAAGGCCTTGAGGAAATTTTAGAAAAAGAAATCAAGAGTTTTGGCCTTGAGCAAATTCTCAGAGGCGAAGGTGGGGTGAGTTTCTATTCTTTTCCTGACCAAGCGCTAGATGTTATTTTTCGCTCGCGCATCGCCAGTCGCGTTTATATGGAGCTTTATACTTTCCAAATTAAAGGCGAGCGCGATCTTTATGATGTGGCCCAAAATCCAACTTGGAGTAACGTCTTAGATCTGAATCAAACATTCATGATCACCACTTTGCTTGATTCAAAAGCTTCTTTTTATTTCAAAAATTCTTTGGCCCTCTCCCAAATTTTAAAAGATTCAATCGTTGATAAATACCGCGAAGAAAGTGGAGGCGAACGTCCTTCAGTTGATACAAAAAATCCTGACTTGAGTTTTCTTATGCGTATTGAAGATGATCGAAAAAATCGCAGTTGGAAAGCGCGTCTTTTATTAGATATGTGTGGTGATCCCCTGAGTAATCGCGGCTACAGGATGAATACTCACTCCGCACCACTGAGAGAAAATCTCGCCGCAGGCATAGTGATGCTCACAGATTTTAATCCTAAAAAAGATATTTTTATAGACAGCATGTGCGGCTCTGGAACTCTTCTCATTGAAGCCGCTCTTATTAAAGCAGAAATTGTTCCTTCGTATTTAAAAATCCGCCGTCTCATCGAACGCAAACATCGTTCATGGGATTTTCTTGCCCACAAATGGTTTGATGAAGATCCCATCTTACAAAAGAAATTCGAAGACAAAGTTAACCGCATCTACTCCCAAACATTAGAACAAATTAACACTCTTGATTATCATCAATTTTACGGCTTTGATCGAGATTGGCGCGCACTTGAGGCCTGCCAAGAAAATTTGAAGGCCGCCTTAATTCTGGGTAAAGTTGTCGAGCTTAAACAACAAGATGCCACCACACTGATGCCCCCTTGTGAAGGCCCAGGCATTGTGGTTTGCAATCCTCCGTATGGCGAACGCATCGGTGACAAAAACGAACTCGAAGATCTCTACTATAATTATGGCGAAAATCTTAAAAAGAATTGGAAAGGTTTCAGAGCTTTTATTGTCTCTGGAGATCAAGAGCTTCGTAAGCAAATCTCACTTCAAACATCGAAACGCATTCCTCTTTTTAACGGAGCGCTTGATTGTCGCTTGCTAAGGTATAATCTTTATTAAATTAGAGTTAAGTATTAGAAACTCTTTTTTAAACTGCGCAATCTTTCGAGCAGATTTTGAGATAGTTCTCGAGGAGCGACTGAGGCTTGCCCCAGGCAAGCCGCAAGGAGATCAGAGGGAAATAGCTCGATGCCAGGACGGCACTTTTGAAAGATGCCGAAAGGGCGTGCAGTTAAGTGTTCGGAAAATGCTCTGCAATTTTCGTCGCAAACATCGGCGAAGCAAATTTAAGGAGCGCAAGTGGATTCACAACCTTGTCTCGATGCTTATCTGATTTACTAAAAAAGTACGGCTGCAAATCAGAATCCTTAAGAAAGATCGTGTGGCCTTTCGTTGAAAACTTTCGGCTGACATATTCCGAATCTAAAAAGCAAATTTCACGAATGGTAAAATTCGTCGCAAGATACATGACCACGCAATAATCACTTAAATCAATCAGTGACTTTTTAACTTTAACACCCTTTGGAGATGAATAATCACTCCAATGAATATTCACTTCAACCCTCTTTTCACCTAAGTAAAAATCAAAACCACGCTGCGAAGTTGATTTATTTTGGCGAAGGCCAAAGATGCACTTGGCATACCACTCACCAAGTTGTGTTGGAAGATTTTTCCCATTGAGAATAATCATCTGCTCACGCAAAACTTCGTAAGCCTTGTTCACGCGTTCAAGCATATCAAAAATAGCTTTATTATTTGGCATGTGAACAATGCAAGTTTTTTTCAAAACTTCGCGCGGAAGCTTTGAACCAAATTGCTTTTCATACCAACTTTGAAATTTGGCCAAATTATAAAGGTCGTAAGGATCATAAGCAAATCCCACTTGAAGCAATTGCTTTATATCCTCGAGGCCTTCAATTTTTTTGCAAAGAAATTTCCATGGTGCAAACTCGGAGCTACTTTTACCCATCACATATATCTCGTCTGTGTGATAATTGCTGCTTCCGTGTCTGTCCTTACAAAACTCCTCTACTTTTTCGAAAATTAAATTAAAATCCATTTTAACCTTTAAAATAGTAATTAAATCTATGTTAACAGACGGTCGTATTTTATCCAAGATAGATTTTTATTATTAAAACTAGATTAAATTTGTCGTGTACTGCATAATTATAATGAAAGCTAACCATAAACATGGAGTTGAAAATGAACAGTAAAGTGACCAGCGCTCAAGAAAAGGCCACCAAGGCCAATGTTGCAGATCAAACAGTCTCGGCGTTCATGACAAAACAAGTTTTGGCAGCTCATATTGGGGACAGTATCCGCGCAACAATCCACTTATTTTATAAAAATCAAATTAGCGGTGCTCCTGTCTTAGATAAAAATGAAATTTTAAAAGGGGTAGTGAGCGAGCATGATCTTCTGATTCAAGCCGCCACCAAAGATCTCGACTCTCCTATCGAATTCACCACGAATGTTACTTCTGTTAAAGTCGATGCAAAACTCAAAGACCTCATCGTTATTTTTTACAAACATAAAATGAAACGTCTTCCTGTTGTTGGAGCTGGCGGACATGTTGTCGGCATTGTTTCGCGTATTGATTTACTTGCTCAGCTCGCCCTATCAGAATCGTAGGAAAACTTATTTAAATTACTTTCTTGAAGAAACGTTTCTCACGAGACTTAAAAAAGACAAATAGGCCTGTGCTTCATCACTGGCTCCCGTAGAATATTTCGCCTTGAGTGATGAAATAATATCGAGAACAGAAGAATGAATACGAAGCATCTCGGTTTTTTCTTGCGCAGAGAGTGAGGTGTCTTTTGCTAAAGTATTTTTAAATTCAAGTATACTTTTAAAGTTATGCTTTTGCGCCTCTTTGCTCATAAAACCAATATAATTATTAAGTGCTTTTGAATCCCATCTTTCGCTAGAACTCTTATAAGCCAACTGCCTCGCAAAAGAATCCAACACATTTGATTGAAGGGATGAGTAGGCACTTTTTAATTGTAAATTTTGGGTATTTAAGAATTTGTAACGATTACTATTTTTTCCACCTTCATGAGCAGCAGCATCCTGCTGATAGAGCTTATTTAAAGCAACAACATCTGCGATGCGAATAAGGCCTTTCTTTTCTAAATATCCAGGAACGGTATAAGGATTGAATTGATCACTATCAATAAACGACTCCCCCCTTGAAGAGATTAAACCCGCTAGAACAACATTTAAAGATTCCTTAATACAATTTTGAAAAACCGTACTATAAATATCCGAAGCATCATTGTCCTTATTTAAAACGTAATTGAGCATGGCTCTTTCTTCATTTGCAGTCATTTGTAGAGGATACTCTTCAATATAACTTCCTCTCGTTAGCTGATCCATGACCATATGAGAAGCTGAAGCTAAAATGTATCCAATTGAAAGCTCACCTGTAATCCCATTTTGGAATGAAAAATTTTGTAAGCCTTGACGAGATTTGAAACCCATAAGTGCATAAACAATCTCTCCTTTTATCAAAACTGGCGCAAGATCATTTTGTCTAGCATCAGTTTTCCCTGCGGAATAAACATCAAGATCAGCACGAGGAATTGAGCGACGATCTTCAAAATACGAATTTGCTGAAAAAACAGAAGTCACATTTTTTTCTGGGATAAGAAGAATCGGAGTATTTAATGAAAAATGAAGTTGCATATGATTTCCCGGCCCTTCAGCAAACCATTCAACCTGTAAAGCAGTACCTTTTTTAGTGGGAGTTGAAACTGTCCCTACTTTTTTAGGTAAAATGGCATACCAATAAAGCGTTTTATCGCTAGCGGAATCTACGGGCCTGTGAATTTTTTTACCATTTATTATTTGATATCCAGCTATCCCATGAGCAAAATGCGCGATGGCCTGATATTGAGAAAGATCAGTCCCTCTATGAAAAATTTTATCTAAATCCATGCCGGTAAGATGTCCGCCCGTTTTCTGAAGAACATCTTCAATACTCACATGCAAAAATGGCCGCCTAAAATTCTCTACAAATTCATCGTCTGGATTTTGAGAATAAAGAGAAATCTCAACGGGGTTAGAAACTTTCCCTTCATCATTGGCCCAAATTCTTGAGGTAACCTGAGAGTATTCAGGAACACGAAAGGGTCGATCGGCATCAGTCAAAGGATGAGGGACTAATAAAGAGGGTTGTGACGGTGTTGCAAAAAGAAGAGAAGGTAAAAGTGTTGTTAATAATACTAAAAAACTTAGCGAGAACTTTAAAGAGTTTATCAATTGTTTAAGCATGGGCCTTCCTCAAAAATTAGAAAAGAATGAATCAAATTAAGACCTACTTATGCAAAGCATGAATTCATGTAAATAGTTTTGTAATTTTTCCGACGCACAATTCATAGATAATTAAGGCCTCACCCACTATAATATTGACAAAAAAAACTATAAAACAATTCTCGACTCAAAAAAAAGAAAATGGAGATCATTATGACAACAGCTTTAATCACTGGGGCTACTTCAGGAATCGGCTGGGCCTGTGCTGAAATGTTTGCTGAACAAAAAATCAATCTTATTCTTTGCGGCCGACGTAGCGAACGCCTTGAAGAGTTAAAAAGCAAATTGGCCAATAAAGTTCAGGTTCATTGCCTCACTTTCGACGTACGAAATAACAATGAAGTGGCAAAGGCCATCGCCTCCCTTCCTGAAAATTTTAAAAATATCGACATACTCATTAATAATGCAGGAAATGCACACGGACTTGATCCGTTCAACACAGCTTCAATTGAAGATATGGACGCCATGATTGACATCAATGTTAAGGGACTGATTTACGTTTCAAGGGCCATTACTCCATTGATGGTGCAAAACAAAAAAGGGACAATCATCAACGTAAGTTCCATCGCAGGAAAAGAAGTTTACACCAATGGAAATGTTTACTGCGCAAGCAAACATGCCGTTGATGCTCTCACTCGAGGAATGCGATCTGATCTAAACCCTCACGGGATAAAAGTAGGCTCCATTAATCCGGGCATGGTTGAAACGGAATTTTCATTGGTTCGTTTTAAAGGCGATCAGACGAAAGCTAAAACAGTTTATCAAGGACTTGAACCACTCCACGCAAAAGATATTGCAGACGCTATCTTGTATATGGTAACTCGTCCTTCACATGTCGTTATTGGCGATCTCACGATTCTCCCCTTGGCCCAAGCGAGCGCCCATGTCGTCAAAAGGAATACCTAAGTGAAGGTTGTTATTCAAAGAGTAGATAAAGCAACAGTAGATGTTGAAGGCCAAAGGGTCGGCGAAATTTCCAAGGGCCTTCTTCTTCTCATCGGTGTCGGGCAAAACTCGACGGCCGAATTCATTCCTGTCTTAGCAGAAAAAATTGTCAACCTTAGAATTTTTGAAGATGAGGCAGGAAAAATGAATCTCTCCCTTAAGGATGTGAGTGGAGAAATTTTGGCCATTAGCCAATTCACTCTTTATGCTTCGTTAAAAAAAGGGAGGCGCCCTGATTTTTTCGATGCTGCCCCTCCAGCGAAAGGGGAAGAATTTTATAAACTCATCATCAGTGAACTTAAAAAACATATTCCCAAAGTTGAAACCGGAATTTTTGGGGCCCATATGAAAATTGATTTTATTAATAACGGCCCCGTCACAATTATCTTAGACGAAAAAGATTTCAAATGAAAAAAGACTTGCTTGCCTTTGTTCCTATGACGAAAGAAGAAATGTCGGCCCGAGGCTGGGACGAACTCGATGTCCTTTTTATTACGGGCGATGCCTATGTTGATCATCCTTCCTTCGGAATTATTTTGCTTGCTCGTTATCTTATTAAGCACGGTTTTCGCGTAGGGCTTATTGCTCAACCAGAATATCCTGGAATGAAAGAAGGACTTACCAAAGAACGCTGTTTAGAAAATTTAAAACGTCTAGGCACTCCAAAACTTTTTGTAGGCGTAGGAACTGGTGTTGTTGATTCCATGCTTAATAATTATACGGCCAATAAAAAACGCCGCTCTGATGATTCTTACTCACCGGGGGACAAGGGCGGACGACGCCCTGATTATGCCTCAAAAGTTTATGGTGAGCTTGCCCGCAAGGCCTTTCCTCAAACTCCCATCATTGGGGGCGGTGTCGAAATTTCTATGCGTCGCCTTTCCCATTATGATTTTTGGCAAAATAAAATTCTTCCTTCACTCATCACGGAAGGATTTTATGATTTAATCATCTACGGCATGGCCGAAAAAATTACCTTAAAATTAGCAAAGCATCTTAAGGCCGGTGGAACCCTTTCAGAGCTTCACCAAGAAAGAGGCCTTGTTTTTCAAACTTCATTAGAAGAGGCAAAACTTATCGACAATCGTCTCACTGTCCCCTCCTTTGAAGAAGTCAAAAGTGATAAAAAGAAATTCGCGCGATTTACTGTTTATACTTTTGATCAAATCAATCCTCAAAATGCAAAAACATTAGTTCAATATCATGGCGACAAAGCCGTTGTCGTCACAGCGCCAGCGTTCGCACTTAGCTCTGAAGAAATGGATGAAGTTTACGAGCTTCCTTTTACGCGCGAGCAACACTGGATTTATGAAGAAAAAATTCCCGCTTGCGATATGATTAAATTTTCAATCACAACAAATCGTGGTTGCTTTGGGGGTTGCTCATTTTGTGCCATCACTCTCCACCAGGGAAAAGAAGTTCAATCTCGCTCTCAAAAATCTGTTTTAAATGAAGTCAAAGAAGTGACAAAATTAGAAGATTTCACGGGAACAATTAGTGACCTCGGAGGGCCTACGGCCAATATGTACGGTCTTGGTTGTAAAAATCCTGCAGCAAAAGCTGTTTGTAAACGCCCCTCTTGTTTGCATCCTGAAATTTGTCCAAATCTAGATACAAATCATGCTGAACAAATTGAACTTCTTCAAAAAGCAGAAAAAATTGAAAAAGTAAAACGCATCTTGATTGCAAGTGGTGTGCGTTTTGATCTTGCCATGGAAGATCCCGCTTATTTAAAACAACTCATCTCAAAGCATGTTGGCGGGCATTTAAAAATTGCGCCAGAGCACATGGACGATGACATTTTAAAACTCATGCGCAAACCTCCATTCAAAAAATTTGAAGAGTTTATGGAACTCTTTGAAAAATATTCAAAAGAGGCCAACAAAGAACAATATCTCGTCCCTTATTTTATTTCTTCATTTCCAGGTTCAACACCGCAAATGATGGAACGACTTAGCTCTTGGCTCACAAAAGAAGGTTGGAAACTCCAGCAAGTTCAAAATTTCATTCCCCTTCCAATGACAATGGCCGCCGCTATGTTTTACACAGAAATTGATCCTGTAAGCAAAGAACCTCTCAAGGTCGCAAAGAATGAAGGCGCTCGCCACGAACAACGCCGCCTTCTTCAAACTCATCGCTTTGATGGGGTGGGAGCGCGGGCGGGACACTCGGGACAGCCTAAGAAAAAGTTTAAGAAGTAAAAATCCCAAAGACAAATGAAATATCAACACCTTAGGAAGTTATTTTGTGGTTTTCTTAACACAAAAGTTTTTTGTGTTATTGTTGACACAGGAAAAAAATGTGTTACTATTAGTACAATATGAAATGCTATTACTGCAATTTAGAAGTTAATCACAAACACATGAAACATGGTCTCCATGAAGAATGTTTTGCGAAGTGGTTTGAAATTCAAAACCCCTTATGCGACTTTGAAAATATCACATTAAAACAGGCCTCAAAAGAACCAACAAAATCAGATATTGGAAGAATGAATACAAGTTTTTTTCATGGGGCCTTCAAAAAATATTCAGCAGAGATCGAGGGGCAGCATTATATCTTAAAAGTCTCCCAAAATGATTTTCCTGAATTGCCTCTTGTTGAGTGGATTAGTAATAAAATCGCCAACCTTATTGGATTAAAGACTGCCGATTTTTATTTGATACGTTTAGGAAATGTACAAAAAACGTTTGTCACAAAAAATTTTATAACATCAAAAAATCAGGCGATGAACCTTGTTCACATTTATCATTTTCTTACGAATGATGAAGTTTATAATTGTGAAAATATATTAAAAGTAGTGAATGAAAAAAGTGGAAAACTCGCTGATGTGAAAGAAATTATTTATATGTGTTTATTTGATGCTCTCATTGGGAATCATGATCGGCATGGAAGAAATATCGCCCTTATTCAAACAGGCCCATCAAATTATACCCTTTCTCCCACCTATGATAATCCAAGTTATATTGGAATCGAAAGCGAATTTCTTTTGCAAGCTGATTTAAATCCCAAAGGAAAGATCTTTACAATGGATTCAAGTGAACCAACACTGAAAGATTATTTAATTGAATTTTCACGTCTCGGGCATCAGGAAATGTGCAAGGAATTTATCTCTATTACCAATAAAAAATGGGATCAAATATTAAGCACAATTGAGAAGTCCGAATTAAGTGATCATCGGAAAACAGCTTTTAAAAAAATATTAAACAAAAGAAAAATGGAATTAAAACTTGAGTAAATTAAAATCGCTAAGCATCTATTTAGAGAGGCGATCATCTCGAACCTACGTTGGAAAATTGTATCGCGAAGATAATCTCTACTGTTTTGAGTACGACAAAAAATATGCTTATGATAAGAAGTCGATCCCAATGGGCCCTGATTTACCAATGATAAAGAGAGTGCATAAATCCAAAACGCTCTTTTCTTCATTTGTTGATCGAATTCCATCACGGAAAAATGAAGCCTATCCTGAGTACTGCCAAAAATTTAGTATCTCAGTAGATGAAGAGGATGAAATTCTTTTACTCTCAACAATTGGAAGGCGTGGGCCATCTTCTTTTCTTTTTGAAGGAGATTGGATTGTTGAATATACAAGTCTTGATTACTCAAAATTTAGAAAAGAATTGGGATTAACCTTAAGAGAGTTTGCCTCTGTTTTTGATGTTTCGATTTCATCCCTCCAAAAGCTAGAAAAAAAAATGGAAAGCGGAAGAGAGGTGCTTAAACGGATTGAAATCTACGATCGCTTCCCTGAAGTCGCTCTTTTTGAACTTAAAAAAAGTGGCAAGCTCATTCACTCTTCGAAAAAAGAAAAAGTAGAAGATTTTTTATTAGAAAAAATAAAATTTCTTCGAAAGCAAAAGGTTCTTTAACTAATTTTCTATAAACGTTTAGAATAAAAAGGTAATCCCAGTGAAAAGTTTAAATAATTTTTTCGGTGTTGAAGCTCATGGCACCACCGTCCGCACTGAGATTTTAGGTGGCGTGGCCACTTTTCTTACGATGGCCTATATCTTCTTTGTAAATCCTTCGATTATTATTTCTGCGATTCCAGGAATTGGCCCTGAAATTTATTCTCAGTTTTTTGGCGCAATCATGGTGGCCACTATTATCGCCGCTGCATCCGCTACTCTCATTATGTCCTTATGGGCCAATTACCCTTTTGTTTTAGCGCCTGGAATGGGACTGAATGCTTATTTCACCTATACAGTTTGCCTTAAAATGGGAATTGATTGGCGTGTTGCTCTTGGCGCTGTTTTTGTTGAAGGAATTATTTTTGGCCTTATTACTTTGCTCGGAGTGCGTGCCTTTATTGTGAGTGCCCTTCCAAAATCCGTGAAATTTGCGACGGGAGCAGGCATAGGGCTCTTTCTCGCTTTTATTGGAATGAAAAATGGAAATATTATTTCAAGCGACGAAAATACATTTGTTACTCTTGGAAATATACACTCGCCTGAAGCAATTGTGACAATAATAGGATTACTCATTATCACTTCATTGTTTTCGTTGAAAGTTCCAGGGTCTATTTTAATCGGAATTCTTCTTGCGACTGGACTTGGGGCCTTTCTTGGAATAACAAAATTTCATGGGATCGTCGGCGCTATTCCTGATGTGAGTCGCACTTTTATGCAACTTAAAATTTCTTGGAGCGATCTTGTCACCCCTACATTTTGGGTCGTTGTGATGACTTTTTTCTTTGCCGATTTTTTTGATACAGCAGGAACTCTCACAGGACTTTCAACTTCGGCCGGACTTTCCGACAAAGATGGGAATCTTCCTCGCTCAGATCGTGCCTTCATGGCAGATGCGGTTGGAACCGTTATTGGGGCAGTCTTTGGAACTTCTGCTGTAACGGCCTACATTGAAAGTGGAGCAGGAATTGCTCAAGGAGCACGAACTGGTCTGGCCTCACTTGTTTGCTCTATTCTTATGCTACTCACTCTTTTCTTTTCGCCTCTTGCCTCCTCAATTCCGGCCTCGGCCACCGCCCCCGCACTCATTTTTATTGGGGCGCTCATGATGGTTCATTTGAAAAATATTAATTGGGACGATACCACTGAAGCGTTGCCAGCATTTATCACTGTTGTAACGATGCCCCTCACCTTTTCAATCGCTAATGGAATTGCGCTAGGGATTTTAAGTTATGCAGCGATAAAATTAGTCTCTGGCCGTTTTAAAGAAGGACACTGGATGACCTATCTACTCGCTATTTTGTTTGCTTTATATTTTACTTATTTTCATTAAACGAAATCAAAGCGCCCTTTTATTAATTCTATCAAGCGACCTTCTTCCTCGATTTGGTTTGATTGTTTGAGGTTAAATCAGCTAGTATTTTAGAGAGAGAAAAAGGAATTAATTATGCCAATAAGCACACAAGAGTTTCAAAAGGCCGTTTTAAGATTAGGCGATGCCCTTAAACAAGAAAAAAATGAATTTATTCGTGACTCTGTTATTCAGCGTTTTGAATTTTGTGTAGAGCTTGCTTGGAAAACTGCAAAAAAATTGATGGGTACCCAAACAACGGCCCCAAAGCAAGTTGTGAGAGAAATGATTCAAAATGATCTCATCGAAAATGTTGAGATTTGGCTTCAGGCTATCGATGAAAGAAATAATTCATCTCATACCTACAACGAAGAACTTGCTGAAAAAGTTTACACGTTTATTGTCATTTTTTATCCCGATCTTGAAAAACTAGTGCTTAAATTTAATAGCTATGAAAATTAACCTTACAGAAAAAGAATTAGAATTTATTTGCCATAAAGTTGTCATTCCTCTTGAACAATTGAAGGCACAAATATTTCTTTTTGGCTCACGGGTAAAACTCAATAATTCAAAATACTCAGACATTGATTTACTCATAAAAGCGGATTCGTATCCAAGCTCATTGATTCAAAAAGTTCGGGAGATTGAAGAAGAGCTTATTGAAAGTAATTTTCCTTACAAAATTGATTTTGTTTTTGATTCTGACCTTGCTCAGGGCTATCGGCAAGATGTGGAAAAAACAATGATAAGAATTTGCGCAGAATGATTTTATTTAAAATCAGTAACTTAATCAACACTACGCTCCGACGCTAGGAGCAAAAAAAATACACGGAGCATTGTGCTCCTCAGTCGGACCATTTATAAATCCGACATGGAAACGATTACAAACGGCCAACATTCAGACCTTCTTGCTCTTCTTCTTAAAACGTACTCCGTAAAAACTGAGTCGAACCCAGCTTTTAGCATGAGGGCCTTTAGTAAAAAAATAGGAATTAGTTCAGGGGCCTTAAGCGAGATTTTACAAAACAAACGTCGAGTCACCAAACAAACGGCCAAAAAAATCTTAAGTAACCTCTTTTTTTCTCCTCATGAAATTGAAAGTTTTTTTGAGACAACAAAAAACACAAGCGACTCTCAAGAAAAATCGGCGCGTGAATATCGCGACCTCAGCATTGATCAATATGCGGTTTTATCGAACTGGCAATATTTTGCCTTCTTAAATTTAATTGAACTGCCAAGCCTTGATCACTCTATTTCTCATCTTGCCAAGCGCTTAGATCTTACACCAAAAAAAATTCGTGAAATCATTGAACGTCTTTTAAAATTAGAAATGATTGAAGAGAAGGAAGGACGCTTTATCCGCACGTCGGTACGCTATAAAACCACAGAAGATATTACAAATAGCGCTATCAAAAAATACCATAATGAAACTCTCGAATTAGGGCAAACGGCTTTGCGAGAAGTTCCTGTAGAACTCAGAGATTTTTCATCCATCCTTTTAAAGATCAACGTAAAAAATATAAAAAAAGTTAAAGACCTGATTCGTCATTTTCAAGATGAGCTTAGCGAATTAGTTGAAAATGATTTCCCGGAAGAAATCTATCATATGAATGTCCATCTTTATCCAGTAACAAAAAACAATAACACCCATAAAATCGAGACATGAAATGAAAAAGTTATTTTTAGCAAGTCTACTCTTAATCAATGTAAATGCCTTTGCAGCGGGAGGAGATCGTATCGGCAACGGAGGCGACGTTGTTATCTGCGGCGACAAGGTCGAGCTCCTTGATATTTACGAAGCGAAACGCAGTGGCTTTAATTTTATTAACCTTAAATCAACAGGCCATAATGAAATGCTCACAGAAGTTTTAAATAATCGTCTGGCGCCTCTTCAGCCAACGAAGGCCAGTCGCTATACAAAAAACTTTCAAGATCTTCCTAACGAAGCTCAAATGCTTTCAGGGATTCATTTAAATGATATCGACGACGCGGGCCTTGTTGCTATTCCTAAAAACTGCACGCTTGAACAAATCGTCGTTCAACTTAAAGAGGAAGATATTCCCGAAGGTGGTAAACGCTACACTTTTAATAGTGATCTTTGGGAAAAACTTGATGAGTTTAATAAAACGGCCCTTCTTCTCCACGAAATCATTTACCGCGAGGCCATCGAAAAAGATTCTGCTTCAAGTATGGTTGTGAGGGCAATGGTTGGACAATTACTAAAAGACCAAATGGATCTTCAAGTTTATTTTAATCTTGATTTTGTTTTAAATAATAAAAAAGGAATAGAATTTCATAAATACTTACTTACTTTTGCCCGAAATTTAAAACCAATTCTTAAGATTGAAACGAATGAATATGGTGAAGAATGTGTAACATTTAATGGAGGGACTAAGAGTGAAACATTAAGTTCAACCTTCCGTTTAATTGATGGTCAGCTCCTTCTCCTTCTTTATAAAAGCGGAAGGTATGATAAATTTGTGAGAGCGAATCAAACCTATAAAGTATCTGACCGTATTGAAGTCACTCCGAACAAAGGAGTCTTTTTTGCGGGGAATACTCTTGAAAGCAATTCTGATTCACCTCCCAATTTTAAAATTGATTTTATCACAAATAACGGTGTGCGAAGTTTTAATATAATTAGCGCAACTTACTTAGACATTATGGGAGATGGTCTTCAGGGTGAGTTTGCTATTCAATCTGAAGAAATCAACATGAAGTTTGGGAACAATTCATTTATTCTTGATATGACGAGTGGAGAACTTTCACAGTATAATTTTGTCGATTATCAACAATTCAAAAATGCTGTAGGAAGCTTTAATTGTAAAAGAATATCTAGAAATAACTACAATCCCGACACTGCTCAATACGAAAATAAATTCTACCCTAGATACTGCCAACAAAGTGGAACGTTTTTCAAAGCTAGCCTAAGTATAAGTAATAGAAAAATTGATTTTCCAGGAACAATTTTGGAAGACGGTAGTGCTAATTTAGATTTATCTAATAGTGGGGAACTTCTTCCAGATTCTAGGTCTTCTTTCAGAGTTACGAATGATGTCTATCTTGGAAAAACGAAAGGGGTCATTAAAAAAGACATTATCTTAAAACCAGACAGCTACTCTTTTTATCTCTCAAACATAGGCGTTTTGACTATTCGTAGCACTACGACTAACACTGCATACGATATTTACTATGATGGAACAATTGATGTTTACAGGATGTAATTTTCATCAAGAAAATAAATAATCACAAACGAACAGGGGGCAATTCACGGCCCCCTCTATTTTTAACTTTCTACCCATTACAAAAACAAATCATCCAACGTAATAATTCTGTCGAATGTGTGTTCAATTTTTTTCAAATATCCGATGGCTTTAAAATAAAGGTAACTGCTCACACCTCAGTTAAAAAGTTAAAGAATATTTAAAAATCCTGTTGGCCTTTTCTATTGTCCATGGCATTCTTTTTGTCGATGGAAAAAGAATCATTAAGAAAACAGTTTGAAAAAATAA
>Ga0247844_1004764_pt1 | contig 18007 bp, 20 predicted proteins | sample LaCtaG_FD_192421 | JGI IMG/M metagenome (GOLD analysis project Ga0247844, IMG submission 192421) | Freshwater microbial communities from meromictic Lake La Cruz, Castile-La Mancha, Spain - LaCruzMarch201714.5m_1 | ecosystem: Environmental > Aquatic > Freshwater > Lake | place: Spain: Castile-La... | reverse complement strand
TGGACCGCCTCGCCGAAAAACCCCCGTGCGACCAAGCCCCCCGCCTCCAGGACCGCGAAGGCAACCCGCTTGCGCCCCACGCCTTCGCCGCGCGCTACCTCCTCACGCCGGAAATCTTTGACTTCCTCGACGCCACTCCCCCGGGGCTTGGCGGGGAGATCCAGCTCACCGATGCCATGGACGCCCTGCGCGCCCGGGCCGGATTCCTGGGCGTCACGTGGCCGGGCCAGCGCCTGGATATCGGAAACCCGGACGGCCTGATCGAAGCCGCTCTCGCGCTTCGCTCCGACCGCTCCTGAGCTCAAGGCGGTTGCAAAGCCATTCGCCCGGCGCTCCCGCAGAGGCCGCGGATCCCCTCCCCCGAAGCCTTGCCATCACGCGGAAATGTCGCGTAGGATTCTTTTCCATGGAATGCCAGGAAGGATTGGACAAGCTTTTTGAGCACAACCGCGGGTGGGCGGAACGCCACCGCGCCGAGGATCCCGGGTTCTTTCAAAAACTGGCCCACGCACAGGTGCCGGATTTTCTCTGGATCGGCTGCTCGGACAGCCGTGTGCCCGCCAATGAGATCATCGGGCTGCCTGCCGGAGAGGTCTTTGTGCACAGGAACGTCGGCAACCTGGTCTCGCTCACAGATTTTAACTGCCTTTCGGTCGTGCAGTATGCCGTCCAGGTTCTGCGCGTCGGCCATATCATCGTCTGCGGGCACTACGGCTGCGGCGGCGTCCAGACCGCCCTCGGAGCCGACGATCTCGGCATCGTCAGCAACTGGCTATCCCCGATCAGCGACATGCATGCCGCCCACCGCAAAGAGATCGACCTCCTCCCCTCCGCCCCGGCAAAGACCGACAAGCTGTGCGAGCTCAACGCGATCATGCAGGTGCGCAACCTCTGCCGCTCGGCCATGCTGCGAAATGCCTGGCAGTCGGGCCAGAAGCTCTGCGTCCATGGGCTCATCTACGGGCTGGAGGACGGGATCCTTCACGATTTGAACGTGACCGTGAACCGCGATGGGACCGCAGAGGCTGTCTTCCGGTCCGCTCTGGCCCGCATCTTTCAGACGCCCGGACGCGTCGTGGACTGAGTTCCTCTCAGCCGGAAAAGGGGCGCTCAGCCCGCTGTTTTGCGCCGCGCGCCAAGCCTCGGAGGGCCCTTGCGTGCCGGAGTTCGAGCCGGAGTTCGAGCCGGAGTGCGGCGCGGTGCGGCGGACGCAGGCTTGCGTCCGGAGCGCGGGAGGGAAGCTGAAGAGGGGGCGGAGAGCGACGCGAGTTCGCGGGCTGTCAGGTGGCGGCAGCTTCCCGAGGGGATCCGCGGGTCCGAAACCCCTCCGATGCGCGTCCGCTTGAGGCGCACCACCTCGTAGCCAAGCGCGTAAAACATCAGGCGGATCTGGCGCTTGAGCCCCTGCCGCAGAACGACCTTCAGCCGGTCGGGGGCAAGAGGGCGAAGGCTTTCAAAGCGCGCGCGGCCGCCCTCGATGTGGAAGCCTTTGAGCAGCTTTGCGGAGTGGGCCGCATCGAAGGCTTTGTCCAGCGTCACCTCATACTCCTTCTCGATCTCATGGGAGGGATGCGTGAGCCGCTGGGCCAAGTCCCCGTCGTTCGTCAGGAGCAGGAGCCCCTCGCTCTCCTTGTCCAGACGCCCCACATGGAAAAGCGCCGAAAACTCCGGCGGCAGCAGATCGTAAATCGTGCGCCGGCCCCGCTCGTCCGAACGCGTTACCAGATACCCTCGCGGCTTGTTGAAGAGAAGCGTGACCGCCCTGGCCACCCGCACTTGCCGGCCATGGACACGCACATCATCCCCGGGCTCAACCTGCGTGGCCAGCTCGGCGATGTGCGTCCCGTTGATCACCACAGCCCCCGAGCGGATCAGCTCGTCGCAGGCCCGCCGGGAACCCAGACCCGCCGCGGCCAAAAACCGGTTCAGCCGCATGGAAGGTGCCGGCCCTAATCCTCCGGCTTGGTCTTCGGGAGACCGATGACGCGCTGGCCGTCCTTGAACTGGCCGCGCTTTTTCAGGAGCTCGACGCGCTCGAACCGCTTCAGAACACTGCGCTTGGCTTGGATCGCGCCTTTTCCTTTTAAACTGGGATGCTGACTCATAGAATTTGGTGGACGGGGAGATTGGAGGCTGCGTGCCGGAATTGCAACCGCTTTTTTCGGCGCCTATTTTTGCGGCCCTGCAATTTCGGCTTGCCTGATGGGGGGAAATCCTTGCATCCTGCGCCCCGTCGATTAGATGGCACAACCGAACATGCAGATTTTCTTTCGCAAAAGCTGATTCATGCCGCGCATGAAACCAACTGTTGTGCCTGGCGCGTCCGTCTCCCCATCGGGGCGCGCTCCCCTGTCTGCCAACCCAACCCGGAGGTCACATTAACTTAAAGGATATTCGTATTAACGAGCGGATCCGCGCCCGCGAGGTGCGCGTCATCGTCGCTGCCACCAACCAGCAACTCGGCGTCCTCCGCCTGGACGAGGCGATCCGGCGCGCGCGAAGCGTCGGGCTGGACCTGGTCGAAATTGCCCCCAACGCCCAGCCCCCCGTCTGCCGGATCGTGGACTTCGGAAAATTCCGCTACGACCTCTCGAAGCAGGACAAGGAGAAAAAGCAGGTCACGACCAAGGTCAAGGAGGTCAAGTTCCGGGTGAACATTGACGAGCACGACTACATCACGAAGGTGCGCCATGCGGAGGACTTTCTTGACAAGGGCAACAAGGTGAAGGTCCACCTCCAGTTCCGCGGGCGCGAGATGGCGCACCAGGAGCTCGGAATGCTGGTCGTCCAGCGCGTCCGCGAGGACCTGGTCGGCATGGCCCACGTGGACATGGAGCCGAAGCTGGTCGGTCGCGCCATCGGCATGACCCTCAGCCCCCTCCCTGCCGGAAAGCGCCACAGGAAATTCACGAAGCACGGCGAGGTCCTCGAGCCGGAGCCGGAGGATGTCGAGGAAGAGGAGGAAGTTGGAAAGTAGCCGCCGGCTGATCCTCTTCGACATTGACGGCACGCTCATTACATCGGGCGGGGCCGGGGAGGCGGCGCTCGTGCGGGCCATGAAAACCCGCTTCGGCGTGGAGGAGGATTTCTCCGGGATCGTTCTGGCAGGGGCGACGGATGCGCTGATCGCGAGATCCCTGCTGGAGAAGCACGGCCTCGAGGTTTCGCCGGAAAACGTCACCGCCCTGCTCGATGCCTACCTGCACCACCTGGCCGAATGCCTTCCCGCGCACCGCGGCAGGATTTTGCCGGGCATGGTCGAGCTCCTGGAGCGCCTGAAGGCCCTGCCGGAAATGGTCGTCGCCCTGCTCACCGGAAACCTGGTCCGCGGCGCCGAAATCAAGCTGCGCCACTACGGGGTCTGGGACTATTTCGAGTTCGGAGCCTTCGCCGACGACCACCACGACCGCAACCAGCTCGGCAGGTTTGCCAGCGCCCGGGCGGAGGAAATGCACGGAGCCCCCATCCCCCCCGAACGCATCTACGTCATCGGCGACACCCCGAGGGATATCGCCTGCGGGCGCGCCATCGGAGCCTGGACGGTTGCCGTCGCCACAGGAGGATCCACCCGCGAGGAGCTCGCCGCCCACGAACCCGACCACCTGTTCGACGATTTTTCCGACACCGGCGCGGTCCTGGCCGCCCTCACCGGGGGTTCAGCAACCGGACGCATGGGAATCCGTTTGACAAATGGAAGCGTAGATAGAAAGTAGGATGGAAATGAGCTCCCAGAAAAGCGAGACCACCGATCTCGTGAAAAACTCCGTATTGTATAAGGAGTTTCTCGCGGAGAGGGAGGAGATTTTGAGGCACAAGTGGATTGAAAGCGAGAAGGCCGGCCAGGACATCGGCTTCGAGCGCGCGCTGTTGGACTGGATCCTGAAATACCGTTCCGCATGGCGGTCGGACCGCATTCACCACCCAAAAACCGAATCCGCCACCTGAGAAACCAGCGACCTTTAATGTGCTCCGGCGAGGGCACAAAGGCCACCGATGACCAACGAGACCGAACGCACCGAAATGGATGCGGATGCCATTCAGAAGGCGATCCGCAGGATGGCTCATGAGATCGTTGAGCACCAGCCGGACTTGGGGCGCGTGGTGCTCGCAGGGATTCCGACGCGGGGGATCGAGGTGGCGAGGCGGCTGGCAGGCCACATCGAAGCCGTGGAGGGGGTTGCCCCGTTCCTGGGCACCCTGGACATCTCGATGCACCGGGACGACCTTGCGACGCGCGGCCGCGTGACCGCCCCCGTCCCAACCTGCCTCCCTGTCGATCTGGACGGGCGCCCGGTTGTCCTTGTGGACGACGTCTTTTTCACCGGCCGCAGCTGCCGGGCAGCACTCGATGCGCTGGCCTCGTTTGGCCGCCCGTCATCGATTCAGCTCGCCGTGCTCGTGGACCGCGGACACCGCGAGCTGCCGATCCGCGCCGACTACGTCGGAAAAAACCTGCCGACCTCCCGCGGGGAAAAGATCCGGGTGCGCTTCGAGTGCCTGGACGGTGTACCGGATTCCGTCAAGGTGGTGTCACCATGAAAACGTGGACCCGCAAGGACCTGATCGGGCTCGACGACCTCAGCGCCGAGGAGATCCAGTTTTTGCTCGATACGGCAACCGCCTTCAAGGGGGTCGGCGAGCGCAGCCTCAAAAAAGTGCCCGCCCTCCGCGGGAAGACGCTCATCAATTTTTTTGTTGAGCCGAGCACGCGGACGCGGACGTCGTTTGAGATTGCGGCGATGCGTTTGAGCGCGGACGTGGTCAACATCTCAGCCACGGCATCAAGCCTGCAAAAGGGTGAGACGCTCAAGGACACGGCCCTCAACCTCCAGGCCCTGCACGCGGACATGATCGTGCTGCGGCACAGCTCGGCCGGATCCCCGCGGTTTTTGGCCGACCGGCTCAGCGCGTGCATCATTAACGCGGGCGACGGCTCGCATGAGCACCCGACGCAGGGGCTCCTCGACATCTTCACGATGCGGCAAAAGCACGGGCGCATCGCCGGACTCCACGTGGCGATCGTGGGCGACATCCTTTTCAGCCGCGTCGCCCGCTCAAACATCCACGGCCTCGTCAAGCTGGGCGCCCGGGTCACCCTGGTCGGCCCCACCACCCTCGTTCCCGAAGGCTTCGAAAAGCTCGGCGTCCGCGTCGTCCACCGGATCGATGATGTCCTCGCAGAGGCGGATGTCATCAACCTCCTCCGCATCCAGCACGAGAGGCAGCGGAAGGAGTATTTTCCAGGCCTCGGGGAATACATCTCCCTCTTCGGCCTCACGAAGGCCCGCGCGGCACGGCTCAAGCCGGGCTGCCTGATCATGCACCCCGGCCCGATCAACCGCGGCGTCGAAATCGACAGCGACGTGGCCGACGGTGCCCAAAGCGTGATCCTCGAGCAGGTCAGCAACGGCATCGCCGTGCGCATGGCCGTCCTCTACCTCTGCGCCGGCGGCGCCGGGCTCCCGACATGAAAAATCTTCTCATCAAAAACGGACGGATCATTGACCCGGCAAACGGGCGCGACGAGGTGGGCGACCTGTTCCTCTCCGCCGGGAAGATCTCCGCTCCTCCCGCGCAGGGCGACTTCGAGACGCTGGACGCAGGCGGATTGGTCGTGGCGCCGGGGCTCATCGACATCCACGTCCACCTCCGGGAGCCCGGGCAGTCGCACAAGGAGACGATCGCGACCGCCACCCGGGCGGCCGCCGCCGGGGGGTTCACCAGCGTGGTCGCCATGCCGAACACGACCCCGTCCGCCGATAGCGCGGCCACGATCACATGGATCCGCGAACGGGCCGCCCGCGAGGCCTGCGTCAACGTGTTTTGCACGGGCGCGATCACGAAGGGCCTGAACGGCGAGGAGCTGGCCCCGTTCGGCTCGCTCGCCGCCGCCGGCGTCGTAGCCCTCACGGACGACGGGCATTGCATCCAGAACCACGAAGTCATGCGACGGGCCGTCGAATACGCGCGGATGTTCGGCCTTCCGGTCATGGACCACTGCCAGGACTATTCGCTGGTGGGGGACGGGGTGATGCACGAGGGGGAGTGGAGCCTCCGGCTCGGGCTCCCCGGCTGGCCGCGCATCGGCGAGGAAATCATCGTCGCCCGCAACATCATGCTCGCCGAGCTCTGCAGGTCCCCGATCCACTGCCAGCACATCAGCTCGGGCGGAAGCGTCCGCCTCCTCCGCGAGGCCCGCTCCCGCGGCGTCCCGATCTCCGGAGAGGTCTGCCCCCACCACGTCGCCCTCACGGACGCCTCGCTCGCGGGCTTCGACACCAACTTCAAAATGAACCCGCCGCTCCGCTCGCAGGAAGACATCGAGGCGATCCTCGAAGGAATCGCCGACGGCACGCTCACCATCCTCTGCAGCGACCACGCCCCGCACGCCTCCTACGAAAAGGAGGTCGAGTTTGATCATGCGCCTTTCGGCATCACCGGCCTCGAAACCGAGTTCGCCGTCTTCTGCGACCTCCTCGTCCACCGGCGCAGGACGATCCCTCTCACCCGCCTGATCGCCCTCTATACCGCCGAACCCGCCAAGCTCCTCCGCCTGGATCGGGGGACCCTCTCCCCGGGGGCCCCGGCGGATGTCACGCTCATCGACCCGGACCGCAGCTGGACGTTTGACAAGGCCGCCTCTCTCTCGCTCTCCCACAACACCCCGTTCCACGGGCAGTCATGGAAGGGGCGCGCCGTCACCACGATCGTCGGCGGCCAGATCGTCTGGCAGGCCCCCGAATGACCGGACTCCTCGCAGGAAACGACGAAACCACACCGCCGGCCACAATGATGTCACCCTCGATCTCGACCCCGGAGATTGGAAAAACCTCTGGGCCTTCCTCACCCAAGGGTGGGCGGATCCTGGAATGGGTTTGAGTTGGGGCAGGGATTTATTGGTTTTGCGGCCGGAGGGAGATCGTGTTTACTTCCCCGACCTATGGAAAACGTGATCATCGTTGGAACCGGCTGCGCCGGCCTCACCGCAGCCATCTACACCGCCCGCGCCAACCTCTCGCCCCTCGTGCTGGAGGGGAAGCTCCCCGGCGGCCAGCTCACCACAACGACAGCCGTGGAAAATTTTCCGGGCTTTCCGGAGGGTGTTGACGGGCCGGAGCTGATCCAACGGATGCACCAGCAGGCAGAAAAATTTGGGTCGCGCTTTGAATACGGCGTCGTTGAGGCCTTCGAGCCGGGGACCCCGCACCGCGTGAAGGTGGATGGCGGGTGGAAGGAAACCAAGGCGCTCATCATTGCCAGCGGGGCCTCCCCGCGCTACATCGGCCTCGAGGGCGAGTCGGCCCTCATCGGCCATGGCGTGACCTCCTGCGCGACCTGCGACGGCGCGTTCTACCGCAACGTGCCGGTCTGCGTCGTGGGCGGCGGGGACTCCGCCTGCGAGGAGGCCGGCTTCCTCACCCGCTTCGCCTCGAAGGTCTACCTCATCCACCGCCGCGACACCCTGCGGGCCTCGAAAATCATGGCCGACCGCGTGCTGGCCAACCCGAAGATCGAGCCCGTGTGGAATGCGACCGTCTCCGCCTACCTCACCGACGCGGCCGGAGAGGTGCGCGCCGTGAAGCTCACCGACACAAAATCCGGCGCCGAAAGCGAGCTCGAGGTCAAATGCGTCTTCGTCGCGATCGGCCACGAGCCCAACACGGCCCCATTTCGCGGGATCCTGGACACGGATGGAAACGGGTATCTGGTCCAAAGCGCGGGCACAGCCACAAACATCCCCGGAGTTTTTGCCGCGGGCGATGTGGCGGACCATGTCTATCGGCAGGCCATTACGGCTGCCGGGCAGGGGTGCGCGGCGGCCATCGATGCCGAGCGCTGGCTCGCCTCCGCCGAATAGCCCTCCCCCCCATTGAAAATCTGCGACCTGACTCAGTTCTACTCCCCGGTGAGCGGGGGAGTCCGGCGGTATATTGAACAAAAGTCCGCCTTCGTGCGCAGGGTCCGGCCGGATTGCCAGCACGTCATCATCGTGCCCGGGCAGGCCACCGGCTCCAGCGGAGACGCAAAGGTCAGAACCTACACGATCGCATCGCCCCTCATCTCGCGCACCTCCCGCTACCGGGCGCTCACCAAACTCCACCTCATCGAGGAGGCCCTCGAACGGGAAAAGCCGGATATCATCGAGTCGGGCGACCCCTACCAGGTCGCATGGAAGGCGGTCGCCTCGGGACGCGGGCTCGAGATCCCGGTCGTCGGGTTCTATCACTCGCACTTCCCGGAATCCCAGATGCGGACGGTCGCCAAATTTTTTGGCCGGGTGGCAATCTCGATTGCGGACGACATCTGCCGGCGCTACGTGCAGGCGCTCTACAACCATTTTGAGTGCACGTTTGTGCCGAGTCCGGCGCTGACGCGCCTGCTGGCGGGCTGGGGCGTCGAGCGGATGCACACCGTGGACCTGGGTGTGGATGCGGAGGTGTTTGTGCCCGACATCGACGACCGCGCGCAGACCCGCCGGAGGCTGGGGATCCCACCCTCCTCCCGGGCTCTCCTCTACGTCGGGCGCCTTGCCACGGAGAAAAACGTCCGCACCCTGTTCGAGGCCTTTGCCATCCTTCACTCCCGCAACCCCGGGAGATACCACCTCATCTGCGCCGGCGACGGCACCCAGCGCCCGTCGGTTCTCCGCCTTCAGGAGGAGACCGGCAGCGTCCACTGGATGCCCTACTGCACGGACCCCCTCGAGCTCGCGGCGATCTACCGCGCCGCCGACCTCTTCGTCCACCCCGGAGTCCAGGAAACGTTCGGGCTCGTCACCCTCGAGAGCCAGGCCAGCGGGACGTGCGTGGTCGGAATCCGCGGCAGCTACATGGACCGCATCATCTTCAGCAACCAAAAATTCTGGGCCGCAGAAAACTCGCCGGAGGCCCTCGCCGACGCGATCGAATCAAAATTCACCCTCGACCTGAGGGCCGCCGGCCTCGCGGCCAGCGCCGAGGCCCGCAGCAAATACTCGTGGTCCTCGGTCTTCGCCCGCCAGTTCGCGATCTACGAGGACGTCATCGCAAACTACTCCCGCTGATTGCGCTCATCGTGGAGATCGCGTAGGGTCTCGGCATGCACAAGCCCGCCCTGGCCGCCCTTCTCCTCGCCTGCTCCCCAGCCGTGGCCGATCTGGTCAAGGAGGTTCCCAAGTCCCAGCGCGACGAGCTCGCCGAGGGCCAGACCGTGGTGAAAAGCACCGACGTCGCCGGCGCGCCCTGGCCGCAGCTCAGCCTCTACCGCGTGGTCAACGCCCCCCCCTCGGTTGTCGCCGACCTCTTCTCCGACTATGCCGCGGCCCCCACTTACACCCCCGGCCTGCTCAACGCCCAGGTCATCGCAACCAACCCGGACGGCACGAAGGACGTCCGCTATACCGTCAAAGCCCCGCTCATCCAAAAAACCAGCTACACGGTCCGCAACACCTACGTGCGCTCCGGCCCCGACTACACGGTTTCGTGGAAGCTGCTCCAATCCCCGCTGGCTAAGCAGAGTGACGGCTCCCTGCGCATCGAGCCCTACGATGGCGACCGAACCCTCCTCTGCTACACAAACCTCTGCATCCCCATCACCAACCTCGTCGCCGGCCTCAAGGACCAGGCCCTCGTCGAGGCGAAAAATACCGTCCTCGCCCTCGCGACCGAAGCCGAGCGCCGCGCAAACGCCACGCAGTGAGCCGCCTGGCCAGTTCGACCCTGCAGGATCGTGCACGATCCTGATTGCGTTCTGGCGGGAAGTTGAGCGATAATCACTCTCCATTACGATGGGACAGAAGACCGACAAGCCAACCTTGGAGTCCGCCATGCTGCGGGTCTCCGGGATCGTCTCCGAAATGGAGGAGGGCAGCCTTCCGCTGGAGGAGCTCATCACCCGCTACGAGGAGGGGGTCGCCTTGGTCAAGTTCTGCCAGGAAAAGCTGGACGCGGCCGAGCAGCGGATCCAGGTCATTGCCCGCGACGCCCGCGGCCAGGTCGAGCTGACTCCCTTTGACGCGCAGGATGCCTGAGCCCATGCCCCAGCTTCCGCCCAACTCCCTGCTCAACGGAATCGCCTCCCCGGCCGACGTCAAATCCCTGCCGCCGGAAAAGCTCCCCCAGCTCGCCGAGGACATCCGCACCGAGCTCATCAATGTGCTCTCAAAAACCGGCGGCCACCTCGGCCCGAACCTCGGGGTCGTCGAGCTCACGGTCGCCCTCCACCGCGTCTTCGAAACCCCAAGGGACAAATTCGTGTTTGACGTCAGCCACCAGGGCTACGTCCACAAGCTGCTGACCGGCCGCCGCAGCAGGTTCCCGACGATCCGGCAATACGAGGGGCTGAACGGGTTTCTCCTGCGCACCGAGAGCCCGCACGACTGCTACGGGGCGGGCCACGCGGGGACCGCCCTCTCGGCGGCCCTCGGAATGGCCGCCGCCCGCGACCAGCTCGGCGGCACCGAGCACATCGTCTGCGTGGCCGGCGACGCCGCGTTCACCTGCGGGGTCACCCTCGAGGCCCTCAATAACATCGCCTCCACCACAAAGCGCCTCATCATCGTCCTCAACGATAACGAGTGGTCGATCGCAAAAAATGTCGGCGCCGTCGCCGAATACCTCAACCGCATCGTCACCAACCCCGCCTACGCCCACCTCCACGACCAGGCCGCAAAATTCGTCGAGTGGATCGCAGGCAAAAAAGCCCGCAAGCTGGCCCACAAAGCCGAGGTCGGCCTGAAAAACCTCCTCGCTCCCAGCGTGATTTTTGAGGACCTCGGCATCCGCTACTACGGCCCGATCGACGGACACGATGTCGGCCTTCTCACCGAGACGTTCGAGTTCCTCAAAACCCAGAACGAGCCGGTGATCCTCCACATCCTTACCCAGAAAGGAAAAGGCTACCGCCCCGCCCTGGAAAAGCCGGACAAGTTCCACGGGCTCGGAAAATTCCATCTCGACACCGGGGAGACCGTCTCCTCCCCCACCCCCACGTATTCCGAGATCCTCGGCTCCACGCTGGCAAATTTTGCGGACCACAACAACCGGATCGCAGCGATCACGGCGGCCATGCCGACGGGCACCGGCCTGGCTGCGTTTGCCAGGCGCCACCCCGGCCGGTTTTTCGATGTCGGCATCGCCGAGGAGCACGCGGCCCTTTTTGCCTGCGGGCTCGCCGTGCAGGGCATGAAGCCGTTTCTCGCCATCTACAGCACGTTCATGCAGCGGGCCTACGACATGATCATCCACGACATGGCTCTCCAGAACCTGAACGTGGCGCTCTGCATGGATCGCGCCGGCCTCTCGGGCGACGACGGCCCCACCCACCACGGCCTCTTCGACATCGGATTCCTCCGCCCGGTCCCCGGCCTCGTCCACATGCAGCCCAGGGATGAGGAGGAGTTCGCCGACATGCTCTGGACGATGGCCCACTACCACGACGGGCCGATCGCGATCCGCTACCCCCGCGGGGCCGGAACCGGGGCCGTCCCGAAAAAGTCCCCCCAGCTGCTCGAAATCGGGAAGTCGGAGGTCCTGCGCCACGGCTCGCGGGTGGCCATCTTTGCGCTGGGCAACATGTGCGGGATCGCCCTCGAGGCCGCCGAGGACCTCGAGAAGCAGGGCGTCTCGACGGCCGTCATCAACGCCCGCTGGATCAAGCCCCTCGATACCGCCACGCTCGAGTTCTTTTCGCAGGGCTGCGAGGTCGTCTGCACGATGGAGGACCATGTGCTCATGAATGGATTCGGGTGCGCCGTCATGGAGCACCTCGCAGAACGCCGGATCTCCGTGCCGGTCGTGCGCATCGGCTGGCCCGACCAGTTCGTCGAGCATGGGTCTGTCCCCGTCCTCCGCGAAAAACACGGCCTCACCCCCCGTGCCGCCGTCTTTAAAATCCTCTCCGCCCTCCCGGCCGCCCGCTCGTCCACCGCCCAGCCGGCCGCCTGAAGCTGGGTTTTTGAGCCAGGTCAGAAAAGGGAGCTTTTTCCCGCCGCCGCACCCGGCCATCGCAAGGAACATCCTTGAAGTGGCAGCGGGAAACGCCCACGAATGGACGCCATGAAAATCAACCTGATCGCGGCGTGCAAGGATGGGCTGGTTTGCGATGGAGGCATGGGCACGCAACTGATCGAACGCGGGCTCAAGCCGGGCGAATGCGGGATGCGATGGAATGCCGGGCGGGCGGGCGATGTCGAGGCCGTCCATGCGGCCTACGTGGCGGCGGGGTGCCGCCTGGTGACAACAAATTCCTTCGGCGGATCGCGCAGCATGCTGGCCCGCCACGGGCTCGAGGCCCACGCCGCCGAGTGGAACCGCCTGGCCGCCCAAATCGCCCGGCGCGCGGCCGGAGAGGCCAACTGGGTTCTTGGAGATGTCGGCCCGTTCGGAGATTTTTTAGAGCCGCTCGGCGACATGACGGAGGAGGAGCTGGCTGACATCTTCCGCTCCCAGATCGAGGCGCTCCTTGCCGGCGGGGCGGACGCGATCCTGGTCGAAACGATGAGCGACCCCGCGGAGGCGGCCGTGGCGATCCGGGCTTCCAAGTCGCTTGCCCCCCTTCCCGTCATCGCCACGTTTGCCTTTCAAAAATCCGCCGGCAGCTTCCGCACGATGATGGGGGTTCCCGTCGGGGATGCGCTCGGGCGGGCGATCGAGGCGGGCGCAGACATCGTTGGCTCGAATTGCGGGACGGACCTCACGCTGGAAGACTATGCCGCGCTTGCCTCTGAAATGGTCGCCTCGGCGGGTGGAGCTCCCACCATCCTCCAGCCCAATGCCGGTGCGCCCAAGCCGTCCGGCGACGGCGTGGTTTACGACGCGACGCCGGAGGAGATGGCCGCGTCGGCGCGGCAGCTTCGGTCCGCAGGCATCGCGATCATCGGCGGCTGCTGCGGCACGACCCCGGCCCACCTCGCCGCCGTCGCTGCCGCTCTGAAATGACGGCAACCCTCCGCGTCGAGGCTGATGGCCGGCACGAGACGATCAAGCTCCGCACGTTTTCCGGAACCCTGGCCGACCACCTCGCCCGCGCCGGGTTCCCCCTCAACACGCGCTGCAGCCAGCGCGGGCTCTGCCGCGGATGCAGGGTCATCGATGGCACCGGGGCGGAGCTCCTGGCCTGCGGGATGCGCGTCAACCCCGGAGATGACCTCGCCATCCGCATCCCGGGACGCTCGCTCCTCGCCCATGCCCCCTCGGTCGTCAGCGACTTCCGCACCGGCGTCCCAGCCGGATCGGACCCGGTTTTTAACGGACAAAAGCCTTTCGGCCTCGCCGTCGATATCGGGACAACCACCGTGGCAGTCCTCATCGCTGACCTCGCTTCGGGTCGCGTGCTCGCCCGGGCCTCATCGCTCAATGCCCAGGTCTCCAGCGGCGACAACGTCCTCACCCGCATCCACCTCTGCCAGATGGATCCGGCCAATATCGCGCGCCTCCAGCGGGCCTTCTGGCAGGACACCTTCGAACCGCTTTTCCACCAAATCCTTTCCACTGCGGGACTTTCGGCCGGGGACATCGCCGGCGCGGTCGTCGCGGGCAACACCACAATGCTGCACCTCGCCTGCGGGGAGGATCCCACCCCGATGGGCATGGTGCCCTTCCTCCCGGCCTTCCTGGACGAGCGCCGGTTTGCAGGGCCCGACTCCCTCTTCGCCGCACTGCCGGAAATCGTCTTCCTTCCGGGCCTTTCGGCCTACGTTGGCGCCGACCTCGTCGCCGGCGCCGCCTGCCGGGGCCTCGAATACAGCGCCTCCCCCCAGCTGCTGATCGACGTCGGGACCAACGGAGAAATGATCCTCGCGGATGCCGATGGGCTCCTCGCCTGCGCCACAGCCGCCGGACCCGCTTTCGAGGGCTGCGGCCTGCTCTGCGGGATGAGGGCCGCCGACGGGGTAGTCGGCAGGATGGAACTGGCTGCCGACCCCTTCGGCGTCTCCTGCGATGCCATTGGTGGTTCCTCCTCCGGATTCCATGGGATCACCGGATCCGCCTACATCGATTTCCTGGCCTCCGGCCACCGCACGGGACTCCTCGAAGACAACGGCCGCTTCTCAAAGCCCTTTGTCTCGGCGCATCCCGGATGGTTTCGTGCGGAGGAAAGCGGCCTGTCCTTTGTTCCGGATCCCGCACATCCGGACATCCGGATCAGCGAGGTGGACGTGGCGCTCCTCCTCCAGGCCAAGGCTGCGATCGCCGCAGGGGTGGAGACCCTGCTCGAGCGGCGCGGGCTCACCGCCCGCGACATCAGCACCCTCCACCTTGCAGGCGGGTTCGGACTCCACCTGTCCATCCCGAATGCCATTGCCTGCGGCCTGCTCCCGGGATTTGAGCCCGGCCAGATCGAGGCGGTCGGCAACACCTCGCTCGGCGGAGCCTACCTCGCCCTGCTCGACCGATCGCTCCTCGAGGAAATGGGTGCCCTCCGCTCGCAGTCCGAAACCATCGAGCTCAACCTCGACCCCGGCTTCGAGGACCGCTACCTCGACCACCTGTCCCTCTCAACCGGCTGACCAGAGGGTCAAGCCGGGAAGCTCGCCCAGGCACTGGATCGTGTGGTCCGGCACCACATCGGCAAATTCCTCGGAGCCCTCGACCTGAAGCCAGACCGCCTTGGCCAGGCCGGCGCTGCGGGCGCCCGCGATATCGCGGGCCAGGCTGTTCCCCACCATCATCGCCTGGTCCGCCCCGCAGCCCAGCTCGCGCAGGAGGATCGCGAAGATCTCCGGGCAGGGTTTCCCGGTCCCGTGCTCGCCGGAGATGGTGATGGCCTGGAAAAACCGGGCGAGCCCGCTGGAGGCAATCTTCTCGCGCTGGAGGTCGGGCGCCCCGTTGGTCAGGAGCCCCAGGCGAAAATGCGGCGCCAGCAAAGGGAGCACCTCCTCCGCCCCGGGCATCAGCGGCTGGTGCCGGCGGCGCCTTTCCGCAAAGCGGGCCGCGAGTGAGCCGTCATCTGCCGGCAGGCCCTGCGCCGCAAGCGCGGCATCGAAGAGCTCCCTGCGAAATGCCAGCGCCCAGCGCCGCAGCGCCACCAGCGAGGGGTCTGCCCCGGCGAACTCCCCCCAAAGGCACTCCTCGGCGGAGATCCCGATGGCATGGCAGTAGTCGAGCGCCGGATTGTCTGCCCAGAGGTCCTGGGAAATCTGCCGCGCGTCGGCAAGAAAGCGTCCCTCCTCCGCCCCATTGCGACCCGCAGCCAGGCGGGCGGTTTCCTGCAGGGCCTCCCTGGAGTTCGCCTCATCGATGAGGAGCGTGTCGTCCAGATCAAATAGAATCGCGGTCATCCCCCATCCCCTCGCAAACCATCCGCCTCCTGTCGATAGCGGATTCGGCCGCCTTCTCCGCGCTTTACAAGACCGGCCTCCGGCAGCGAGTCTCCCCGCCGGAATGATGGCACAACTCGAACGCGTCTTTGCCCGGTTTGCGATCCCGGGGCTGATCCGCTATGTGGTGGCGCTCAACGCGCTGGTCTTCTTGCTCGTCCACCTCAACCCCGACTACGCCCAGGTGCTGGCCCTCGACCGGGCCGCCATCCTGCGCGGCGAGGTCTGGCGGGTCGTCAGCTGGATTTTTCTTCCGGAGACCCAGAGCCTGTTCTGGATCATCTTCTACCTGCTCTTCACGTGGTGGCTGGGCGACCTGCTCGAGGAGTCGTGGGGAACATTCCGCCTCAACGCCTACTACTTTTTGGGGATGGCGCTCTGCATCGCCTCCGCGTTCGTGTTCGGCGCCTCCGGCGGAAACCTCTTCCTCAACCTCTCGCTCTTCCTCGCCGTCGCCACGCTTGCCCCCAATCTCGAAATCCTCATCTTTTTCATCCTCCCGGTGAAGATCAAGTGGGTCGCCCTGGTGAGCCTCATCTTCCCCGCAGGGGTCCTCCTCTTCGGCCCGCTTGCCGCCAAGATGGTCGTCGTCGTCTGCCTCGGGAACTATCTGGTCTTTTTCGCGCCGGCCTACTTCCGTGGAGCGCTTGCCAGCCAGCGCGACCGCGGGCGCAAGTCCCGCTTCTCGGCGGCCAGCCTCCCGGCCGATGAGGCGCTGCACACGTGCGCCGTCTGCGGGGCGACCGAGCGCACGCACCCCGACGCCGACTTCCGCGTCTCGGCCGACGGGAGGGAATACTGCTCCGAACACCGCCCCGGGCGCGCCTGACGGCCCTGCGCGCAGGAAAAGGGTTTGCACCTCCGCCCGGTTCCGAGGAAGCTCGAAGCTCGATGAACGCTTTTGCCGCGCCGCTCTCCCTCCTTGTGATCCTGGCGGCCATGGGCTGTTCGCGCCCCCCGGCTCCGCCCCGGCCCGCCGCTCCGCCTCCGCCGGCGCCCGAGGCCTCCCCCGCAGCCATCAACGCCGTCGATTTCACCGGGACATGGGTGACCACCGACGAGCAGGGGCAGGCGTTTGAGCTGGTGGTCTTCCCCGGCGGCCAGGCGGTCAGCACCTGGGTCAAAGGCCCGTCCGGAGCGCACGGCGAACGCGGGTTCTGGCGCACCGATGGCGACCGCCTCCTCATCGCGTTCCACGATGGGTGGACCGACCTCATCCTCAAGAAAGGCGACGGGTTCCTGCACCGCGGGTTCGAGCCGGGTGCCGACCTCTCCGGCCTCTGGAAAAATGAGGCTCCGGCGCGCCGGCTCGAGGGCGATGCCTTCACCGGGGTCTGGCAGCTCAACAAGGAGCCCGACGGCTCCTACCTTTATGTGACGCTCCAATCCTCCGGCCGCGCGTTCAGCACGATCGCCGGCGGCACCGAGGGACGCTGGGAGATCACGAAGGACGGGGCCCTCTGCACATGGCCCGACGGCTGGAACGACCTCATCTTCCCCTCGAAGGACGGCTTCCAAAAGCGCTCCTGGGTCGGCCCCGCGGAACAGAACACCACACCCCCCGACCTCTCGGGCGCAACCCGCGTCGGAAACGAAAAATTTTCCATCTCCCCCTGAGCCGGCCCCGGCGTATCCCTTGCGATGACGATTCTTTTTCTTGTGGCGGGTTCGGCGGCGATCGCGATGGCGATGATGGTGGTCGTTTGGGTTTTTGCCCGGCGCATGAACAATGCCGGCATCGTCGACATCTGGTGGTCGTTCGGGTTCGCCCCCGTCGCGGTCTTCTGCGGGATCTTCGGCAGCGGGCATCCGCTGCGGAACGGGCTTGTCGCCGCGATGGTCTGCGCATGGAGCATCCGGCTGGGCAGCCACCTCTACAAGCGGGTGATGTCCCACCACCCGGAGGAGGACCCCCGCTACGCCGAGCTGCGCAGGCAGTTCCCCAACCGGACCTGGCTGATGTTTTTCGGGTTCTTTCAGCTGCAGGCCCTGCTCATCGCGCTGCTCAGCATCCCGGTTGCCCTGGCCTGCGCGAACCCGTCGCCCGGCATCGGCGGCTTTGAGGTTGCGGGGCTCCTCATCTGGCTCGTCGCCATCGGCGGCGAGGCCGTCGCCGACGCCCAGCTGGCCGCCTTCCGCGCACAGCCGGCCAATCGCGGGCGCGTCTGCTCGTTCGGGCTCTGGAGGTTTTCCCGGCACCCGAACTACTTTTTTGAGTGGCTCGTCTGGATCGCCTATTTTGTTTTTGCGCTCGGCTCTCCCTGGGGCTGGGTGGGGGTGCTGAGCCCGGCCCTCATGCTCTACTTCCTCACGTGCGTCACCGGCATCCCCCCCTCCGAGGCCCACTCCCTCGCCTCCCGCGGCGAAGCCTACCGGGAGTATCAGCGCCGCACCAGCCCGTTCATCCCCTGGCCACCCAAACCCTGAATCCCTATGATCTCGCTCGACGACCTCCTCGCCCGCAACCTCCTCCCCGACCCGGCCATCCGCCTCGGCATCCGCAACCTCCTCGCCAAAAAGCTGCGGGAGGAAACCCGCGAGGGGGCGGAAGAGCAGAATGAGGCGCTCGCCGCCTTCATCGCCGACCTCAAGTCGCGCCCGATCGCCATCAAAACCCGCGACGCCAACGAGCAGCACTACGAGGTTCCCACACGGTTCTTTGAGCAGGTCCTCGGGCCGCGCATGAAATACAGCGGCGGCTTCTGGCCC
>Ga0247844_1004763_pt1 | contig 18013 bp, 17 predicted proteins | sample LaCtaG_FD_192421 | JGI IMG/M metagenome (GOLD analysis project Ga0247844, IMG submission 192421) | Freshwater microbial communities from meromictic Lake La Cruz, Castile-La Mancha, Spain - LaCruzMarch201714.5m_1 | ecosystem: Environmental > Aquatic > Freshwater > Lake | place: Spain: Castile-La... | reverse complement strand
CGCAATCCCTGAGCAGTTTTTTTAGGGGTACCCCTAAAAAAACTGCTCAGGGATGATTTAAATTAAAATAATTGGTATACTTTTGATTTGAAATACTGGTACACTTTTCAATTAATATAAACAAGCAAAAGTTTTCACTTTTCAGATGAGGAGGTTGAACATTACAATCAGGTTGGTTATTTGCATTTTTTATCTGTTGAAATTGAAAGGGCTTTATTTGAAATTGAGCATTTCCAAACTGAAAATACTACAGTTAATTCCTCCAAATTTAGAATCGTCAAAAACAAGAAACTTGATTTCACTAAAATCCTGTCTGCCATGTATGATAACCAAATGTTTGAAAACGAGGATGGTTACCATGCCACTAATAAGCAGGAAGTATTCAATGAATTTGGAAAGTTGCTGAACGCTGATTTCAGTAACTACAGCGCAAATCTTTCGCAATCAAAGATTACAAATAAGGATTCATTTATGAAACCGTTTAAGGAAATTGAGCGGAAAGCTGAAGCTTATTACGATAAGGAAAAAGGAAAATAACCAGTGTTGGCAAGTCTGAAGGACTTGAATGTGATTAGCCACAGGTGAAAACCCGTGGAAAGATATGATTTCATTTAAATGGGGTTAATTGGCAAATGAATATGGTTTTTAACTGTACAAGCATTAGGCTTCAAACCTACAATATACCCCATAAAGTTGGTTTTGTGCTAAATTAATCTAAATAAATCAACTTTAAAGTTGAACTGCTCCTATTTATACATATATTTGCAGCACCAATAATTATGGCCAACAAAGACGAAGTAGAGCGTTACCTAAAAGAGCTAAAATTCAAGGCAGGTTGGAAAGGCATTCTGATACTAGATGACCGATCGAAAAATGCGCAATCGCTTCATGATTTGGAGCTTTCACCCAATAAACGAAAAGAAATAATACTGGATTTGAAACCAGGGGATTATTCCGAAGGTCCATTGGAAGAAAAAATGCGTGGAATGTTACCCATGTGGGTGTTTGGTAAAACCGTAAAAGGTGCTGAAATCTATATCAAAGTGACCATGGGCATTCCAAACAGGGAAGTGATTTGTATCTCGTTTCATATTGCAGAACATCCTATTGTTTACCCTCTCAAATAACACACATTATGCAAAGTCCATTTACAGGTAAAGAAATGATTGTTCAGAAAGACTGGAGAACAATGAGCTTCAGAAAAGAGGAGTTCAAGATTTGTTTTCATGCCTGGCGCTGCGAAGACACCAACGAACAGTTTGAAGACGAAGCGTTTGCGCAATTGAATTACAATCAGGTTCAAAATCAATACCGTACAAAGTATTCGATACCATTTGTCACCGAAATTAAAACCATACGGGAACAATACGGACTGTCAGCCTCCAAAATGTCGGAAGTGTTGGGCTTTGGCGCCAATAGCTATCGTCAATACGAAGCGGGAGAGATACCCAGCCAATCCAATGCGCGCTTAATCCAATTATCGTCCGACCCTCACGAATTTCGTAAATTAGTAGCATTCAGCAATGTGCTCGAAGGCACAACACTGGAAAAGACAGTTCATAAAATAGAACATATCATTCAATCCCTTAAGTCTGAAAAACAAAAGTTGGTGATTGAGGCGTATTTGATGGGTGTAATTGCACCCAATACAATGACAGGCTATAGGAAACCTGATTTTGATAAAATGGCCGAAATGGTTTTGTTTTTTAGCGAAACGATGAAGCCATGGAAAACAAAGCTGAATAAGTTGCTTTTTTATTCCGATTTTACACATTTCAAACAAACAGGTTTTTCCATAAGCGGTTCGGTGTATAACGCCATCACTATGGGACCAGTGCCGAATAATTTTCAGGGCATTTATGAATTTCTTTCCAACCAAGATATAGTTGAGATACACTGCACATCGTTTCCCGATGGAGGACTTGGAGAGCAGTTCAGCGCTGCACCCAACAGGAAATTTAATGCAACACTTTTCACCGAAACAGAAATGACGGTTTTGAATGAAATAGCAAATCGTTTCAAGGAGACATCAACACAAAACATGATAGACATAAGTCATAAAGAAAATGCCTGGACTGCGAATGTTGAAAACAAAAATCCGATAGATTATTTGTATGCTTTTGATTTGAAATAGAAAATACTTAGAAATGCAATGAGGTTTATACAAGTCTCGTTTTACATACATAAATGATGCATAGCAGTCTTTGATTGCGAATTTTATAGAAGGTAGTAGACTTAGGTTTGCTGCCTTTTTTATTGGATGTGTATCAGATTATTGTCAGAAGGGTCAGTAAATTGAGAAGTTTCTGAAAACAAAAGGGGCTTCAGTTGTTAATTACCGTGCAATATGACCTTTATATTACATTACTAAAAGTATATATACATTAATTAAACCATAATATATCTGAAAAAACAAAGAATAGTTTGTAAAAGCGCGTAAAGGCGTGTAAAAGCACGTATAAATATCTGTTTATTAGAACTTTAAGCTCATTTTTGCTATTGTTTTGCTTGAAATAACGCATTACATTTGCAATGTCTTAAAGATAAATATTCTGTTTATCTTATTAAAGGACACCAACTGACGGAATGAGCAAATCGCAAAATCCAATGACAGGCCAAATGAGTGGATCAATGGCCAATTTTGTAACCACTACACATGGTGGACAAAATATTATCCGCTCCAAAGCATTCAATCAGCAGGATGCTAAAACTGAACCACAAATGATGGTGAGAAACAGTTTTAAATTGGGTGCTGAAGAGTATGGAACCTATGGCGGTATGCTCGACCAGGGTTTCCCCGAAAGACCAGCGGGTCAATCGGCTTACAATCAATTTATGGCAGCTAATTTGCCAGGCGCTATTGACAAGAGCGGTGCTGAATTGGCCATTGATTACAGCAAGCTGGTAGTGTCTCTGGGATCATTGCCTCAGGTAGCTGTAATTTCTGCCACAGTTGAGGCTACAGGCATTGAAGTAAGCTTCAAAACCAACTTACTGATACCAAAGGTAAATGAGTCGGATGAAGTGGTGCTAATTGCCAAAACGCTTCTTGGAGAGCTTCTTGTTTCGAGACAAGTGCGTGGAATTGATGCGCAGGGAGTTATTTCAATTGCCCATCCCGGCATTTTGGCGGCAGATGTGAAGTGTTGCTACCTATTTGTGCGCAACGCCAATGGCAGCAAAGCATCGCGGTCGGTGTATATACCAGTTAATTGACTTTTATAGGTATTAGTCAATAGGTATCAAAAAGTGAAATCCCTGCATGTTGCAAGACATGCAGGGATTTTTATTATGCTAGGATTCCCATTGTTAGATAGCTGCAACAACCTAACAGACTAGATTTGAAATAAGATGGGTATAATATAAACAATAGCAAGTATCACAATTCTGGCAATAAACATGCGTTATTGCCAAAATTGTGATATAGTTTTGCAAGAACCAAAACAGCCCAACCGAATTTTCATTCAGTTGGGCTGTTCTTATCTTAAGTCCCTTTATGGTCCCGATAGCTATCGGGAAGGGTCTTTTATTTTACTTCTTCAAAGTCCACATCAGTCACGTCACCTTCTTTGTTTCCACCTTGGGCTTGTTGTCCTCCAGCGTTTGGTTGTGCTTGACCTTCTTGGGCATTTTGAGCATTGTACATTTCCTGGCTAGCAGCTTGGAATGCTGTATTCACTTCGTTAGTTGCTTCATCAATAGCAGCTACATCTTGTGCTTTATGGGCTTCTTTCAATTTAGCTAAGGCTACTTCGATAGGACCCTTTTTGTCAGCTGGGATTTTATCTCCAATTTCAGAAAGTTGTTTTTCAGTTTGGAAAATCAAACTATCAGCATGGTTCAATTTGTCGATTTTTTCTCTTTCTTTTGCATCAGAATCTGCATTTGCAGCAGCTTCGTCTTTCATACGTTTGATTTCTTCATCTGTCAAACCTGAAGAAGCTTCAATACGGATTTTTTGTTCTTTTCCGGTTGCTTTATCTTTTGCAGATACGTGTAGGATACCGTTGGCATCAATATCAAAAGTTACTTCAATTTGTGGCTCACCACGACGAGAAGGCATGATACCATCCAAGTGGAAACGACCGATTGTTTTATTTTGACTGGCCAAAGGACGTTCACCTTGTAGAATATGAATTTCTACTGAAGGTTGATTGTCGGCAGCGGTTGTAAATGTTTCTGATTTTTTTGTTGGAATAGTTGTGTTCGACTCAATCAATTTGGTCATTACGCTACCCATAGTTTCGATACCCAATGAAAGAGGCGTAACGTCAAGCAACAATACATCTGTTACTTCACCCGACAAAACTCCACCTTGAATAGCAGCACCTACAGCTACAACTTCATCTGGGTTTACACCTTTAGAAGCAGCTTTTCCGAAGAATTTTTCTACTGCTGATTGAATAGCAGGAATACGGGTTGAACCACCTACCAAAATAATTTCGTCGATATCAGCAATTGTCAAACCAGCATTTTTCAAAGCTGTACGACAAGGCTCAATCGTTTTTTGAATCAAATCGTCAATCAATTGTTCAAATTTAGCACGAGTCAAAGTGCGAACCAAGTGACGTGGCACACCATCAACAGGCATAATATAAGGCAAGTTGATTTCTGAAGAAGTAGTGTTCGACAATTCGATTTTGGCTTTCTCGGCAGCTTCTTTCAAACGTTGCAATGCCATTGGGTCTTTGCTCAAGTCGATATTGCTGTTTTCGTTTTTGAATTCCTGTACCAACCAGTCGATAATACGGTGGTCAAAGTCATCACCACCCAAGTGAGTATCACCATCGGTAGATTTTACTTCAAATACGCCATCGCCCAGTTCCAGTACAGAAACATCATGTGTTCCACCACCGCAGTCGAAAACTACGATTTTCATGTCTTTGTTTGTTTTGTCCAAACCATAAGCCAAAGCGGCAGCAGTTGGTTCGTTTACGATACGACGAACGTTCAAACCAGCAATTTCGCCAGCCTCTTTAGTTGCCTGACGTTGAGCATCATTAAAGTAAGCAGGTACAGTGATAACAGCATCGGTTACTTCTTGTCCAAGATATTCTTCGGCAGTTTTTTTCATTTTTTGAAGAATGATAGCCGAAATTTCTTGTGGAGAATACATACGTCCGTCGATGTCAACACGCGCAGTGTTGTTGTCACCTTTTACTACTTTAAATGGCACACGTCCAATTTCTTTTGTCAATCGATCGTAAGTTTCACCCATGAAACGTTTGATTGAAGACACAGTTTTTGTTGGATTGGTAATGGCTTGACGTTTTGCAGGATCACCTACTTTACGTTCACCACCTTCGATAAATCCAACTATAGAAGGAGTTGTACGTTTTCCTTCGCTATTTGTAATAACGATTGGCTCGTTACCTTCCATTACAGAAACACACGAGTTGGTGGTTCCTAAGTCAATTCCAATAATTTTTCCCATAACTTTATTTATTTGTATATTTATTTTTTCAGTTTGTTCTGATGTTAGTTTTGTACGTCTATTTGTACGTTTTGCTTTTTACAAATGATGTGCCACAAGATAAAAACACGATTTATTTCTATTTTTGACAGAAAAAGGCAGAAATAGTTCAGACAGCGCTAAAAACCGGCTGACAAAAGGTCAGCAATTGGCAGAAATGTTATTAGAAATTCTACATGAAAACTACAAAATCACATTTCAGAGTTCAACTTTTCCAGAAAATTGGTCCTATTTAAGTAATAAGCACATTATAATGTACCATTTTAAAAAAGATTTTTTCAACGCAAAGGCTCAAAGATGCTATGCCGCAACGAATTTAAATTAATGTTATTCAACTATGTCTTTGCGTCTTTGCGACTTAGCAACTTTGCGTTCAAAATACGACATTATATTAGTACACTTACTTACGATATAGAATCATACAAACCAAATAGATTTCTCTTACAATTTAATACTAAAATAATTCCTATCTTTGCACATCATATCAATTAACTAAGCTATGTTCTCAAATTATCATTTTCACCATATTGGATATGCTACACAAACTATTGAGAACACGGCTTTGTTCTTTTTACAACTTGGTTATACAAAAACAGAAACATATCTTGATAAAAATCAGAATGTAAATATTGCATTTTTGAAGAAAGATGATTCCCCTATTATAGAGTTGGTGGAGTTGATAGATGAAAAGTCTCCCATTTTTAATATTCTTGAGAAAAATGGTGTAACCCCCTACCATATATGTTACGAAGTCAATGATATTATGGAAGCAATTGCCGAATTAAGAAAACAACGCTTCACATTACTATTTAATCCTGTCAATGCCATTGCTTTAGAGAATAGATTAATTTGTTATTTGTACAAGAAAGAGGTCGGTCTAATAGAGATTTTACAAAAATAATGGGTATGGAATATTTTATTTTTAGAAACTCAACCATCGAAAACATCTTTGGGAATAACAATGTTTCATATTCTGGGTACAATGAAATTCAATCTTTTGATGCCGGGGCGAATGTTTATGTTTGGCTTTACTTACTTCCCATTGCGAATGATAAAGCATCACTCCTACTGGAAATCGAATCGTATTTTGAAAGAATTCAGCTGGTTAGCAAACAAATTCCATCCAATAGCCTATTTTTGCTTTTTACTTTGCAAGAAATTCAGGGTTTAAAGTATCAGCATAATGATTTCTCTGTCACAAAAGCGATTTCTAATTTCAATAATAACATCACCAATTTCGCGCTAGAGCATGACAATGTGAAGGCGATTGATATATCGGAATTTACCCGTAATTATAACAATATACAATTGATTGACTGGAAATATTATTTTACTTCCAAAATGATATTGAATCCTCGTTTGGCGAGTCCATTTGCAAGTTGGTTTTATAAGCAATTGGAGAAAATCCAATTTATACGGAAAAAATGTTTGGTGCTGGATTTAGACAACACTATCTGGGGCGGAATTTTGGCTGAAGATGGCATAGAAGGAATTAAAATTGGAGGCGATTATCCGGGAAATGCATTTCTGAATTTTCAGCAAAACCTGATAGAACTGACTAAAATAGGCGTGATTCTAGCAGTTTGCAGTAAAAATAATGAGCAGGATGTTTTAGATGCCTGGGAGAAAAATCCGTACATTATATTAAAGAAAGAGCATTTTGCAGCCTATAGAATAAACTGGAACAATAAAGCTGAGAATATAAAAGAATTGGCTTTGGAGTTGAACATCGGACTGGAAAGTATGGTGTTTGTGGACGATAATCCTGCCGAACGGGAATTGGTGAAGCAGTTATTACCAGCTGTTGAAGTTCCAGATTTTCCGGCACATCCCTATCTTCTTCCGCCGTTTTTCTCATCATTGCTTCAAAACTATTTTTCGGTATATGCACTTACAGAAGAGGATAAACGTAAAACCGAACAATACCGGGCAAACCAACAACGTGTGAATGAGAAGCAGAATTTCAGTGATTTTTCGAGCTATTTGAAAAGCTTAGAAACGGAAATAAACATTGAAAAAGCTTCAAAGTTCAATATTCAAAGAATTGCCCAGCTTACTCAAAAAACAAATCAATTTAATCTAACGTCAAAACGCTACAATGAAGTTGATATTCAGAAGCTTATTGCTGACAATGACTTCGTATATTGCATAAGCGCCAAGGACAAGTTTGGCGATAGCGGAATTAGTGGGGCATTGATTATTAAAAAAACGACTGCAACTGAAGTTGAAATTGATTCACTGCTGCTGAGTTGTCGTATTTTGGGAAAAAACATTGAATTTGCTTTTGTAAATAAGATGCTTGGGGAACTAAAAAAACAAGGAATTACAAAGGTTTCCGCCAGTTATTTGCCATCACCAAAAAATATGCAAGTAAGTGATTTTTATGAAAAGTTGGGCTTCCAGCTTTTAGAGGAAAATGAGGCATTAAAATCTTACATACTTGATTTACAAAATACTGACTTAAAAGAAACAGAACATATAAAAATACAAATACAATGAAAAATAGATTATTAGGCGTTTTTTCAAAAGCCTTCAATATAGCAAATGTTGATGAGACAATATCGCAGAGAAATTGCGAAAAATGGGATTCATTGAACCATATCAATTTGGTAGTGGAAATTGAAAATGAATTTGATATCAGCATTGAACCAGAAGAATTTGATGAAATGAAGGATTTTCGTTCAATAGAAAAAATCGTATTGTCGAAATTAAACAATTGATTGTATAATTGATTAGCAACACATTATAAAATTTATCAGTAACGCAAAAAAGATGCAACTAAAACTGTTCCTTACTTTCGACCACGAATTACCATTGGGGAAATTAAAGACGTCTTACGCGGCATCCTTATTTGAGCCAACTCAAAAAGTGATGGATTTGGCGGATAAATTAGGTGTGAAAGTGACATTGTTTTCTGATATACTTTGTGCAGTTCGCTTCAAAGAGTGGGATGAAGTGAATTTCTACCAACCATATACAGCTCAACTTCAATACGCTACCAAAAACGGACATGATGTGCAATTACACATTCATCCGCATTGGCTCAACTCCACTTATGAAAATGGCGTTTACATTCCGTCAAACGATTTTGCATTGTCGGATTTTGAGCACGACAAACATTTTGGTGGAATAGATGGAATTGTCAAACAATCCATTCAGGAAATGACGGACATTTGTGTTCAAGCAAATCCGGCCTACAAATGTGTAGCTTTCAGGGCGGGTGGTTTTAATATTGCGACTGCTACAAATCATATATTCAAGGCATTGATGGCCAATGGCATTCGCTACGACAGCTCTATGGCACGTGGTTATTATTTCAAATCGGGAATTTCGGAAGTTGATTATCGCAAGCTGCCAAAAGCTGCCAACTGGAAAGTAAATCCTGAAGATATCCATACTTCAATTGCGAAGGATGGAATAATGGAAATACCCATTGCAACCATGCCAAAAACGCCTTATGAAGTACCAACCCGGTTTAAAATAAATACTTTTGTTGGACGAGCGCCTATCTCGCACGGAGAAGTTATTCACGAAAACAACTCGGTGGACAAAATGGCAAAACTCAAGATGTTATTCACTTCGCGCATGATTTCATTTGATAATTATACATTGTCGCTCGATTATTTGATGCGAATATTGAAATACAATGTAAATAAATATAAATCATCGGATACGTTAATGTTAAGCATCATTTCTCATCCCAAAAGTATGGGTGATTATTCATTTGAATTGATGGAGAATTTCATTACAGAAGTTCAAAAAGAATATCTAACAGCTGAATTTTCAACATTTTCGGAATTGGAATAAACCATAAAATCTATTTCTATGATTTTGAGTAAATTACTATATTATTTGGTTCCCAAAAAAGCATTTTCGGTTATACGTCAGAAGTATTTTTTGTATAAAAAAAAACTAAGTAAGCCATTAACGGAACAAAATATCAGGGACATTTTAATCAATAAAATGGGCGTGAGTACAGGAAAAACTGTTTTTGTACACAGCTCCATGAACTTTCTGAACATAGATTTCTCGCCCAATAAATTATTGAATATTCTCATTGAACTTGTTGGTAGTGATGGAACTTTGATTTTTCCAGCTTGGCATTTTAATTACAGAGCAGAAGATTATCTTGAAAAAGATTTGGTATTTGATATTCAACGGTCCCCTTCGGCTTTGGGGCTATTGTCGGAATTGGCGCGCAGGCACAAAGGTGCAATTCGGAGCGTACATCCAACTACTTCCATTGTGGCAATTGGCAAACATGCCAAGGAAATGACTGAGGAACATCAAGATTCCATTTATCCATGCGGCGAAAAGAGTCCGTATTATAAAATGATGAAGTATGATGCCATCATAATCGGCTTGGGGGTAACCACACATTTCATTTCGTTTTTACATTGCCCCGAAGATATTTTAGGAGAAAAGTTTCCAGTAAAAACTCGAACGGACAAGGTGTTTGAGGGTAAAGTAAAATTGAAGGACGGACAGATTATTACAGTAAATACGCTTGCTGCCTACGCCGGAATAGGGAAAAGAGATATTCCTAGATTTTTGAAGAAGTATCTTCCTACCGAAGCTTTTTCAAGTTTCACGGTGAATGGAAATAGCTTCTATATTGCTCATTCTAAACCATTTTACAATAAAATAGTGGAGTTGGCAAATAACGGAAAAACCATTTATGGTTTTTAAAAATTTGCATATCAGCACAAGCAAACAACAAAAGACTTACATGAAAAATAAAGTAACAGAAAAATTTCTGGCAGATTTAATTCAAGAAATAGATTTGAAGGATCCAATGCATGCCAGAAGAATTAAAAAAGACAATGAATTAATTTTACAAATTGATAATGAGCAATTTGAACTGTTGCTTTCATTGATTCAGAAATACTTTGACACATTAAATATCAGCATATCATCTGTAGTGACCGACTACTTGAAAATGATAAACGATATGAGGGTGCAACGGTTTTATTATTTGAAACATGGTAAATATGCTTGTGATAACCAACAAGTTGCTTTCGATAATGTGTATTCAAATAATGAGATTATGTCCTATTATATGAATGCATTATTGATCTCTCAATTGTTTTGGAAACATCATTTCAATATGTTTGTTTATTTCAAACAACAGCTAAAAAATCATTTTAATTCCGAAGATAAAATCAATATCCTGGATGTTGGTCCAGGACATGGATTTTTTTCTTATATTGTGAGAACCAATATTCCAAATTACAATAGCATTGATATTGTTGACATAAGCGAAGCTTCCATGCTTATGACTCAACGAATGATTGGCGAGGTTTGTCCGAAAACGAACTATTTTAACGTGGACATTTTCGATTATCAACCCACTAAAAAATACGACTTGATTATACTTGGCGAGGTGATTGAACATTTGGATAATCCGAAAGAGATATTAAAAAAACTTTCGGATTTACTATCACCAAACGGAATTTTGTGGGTAACTGCACCAACCAATGCACCAGCAATTGATCATGTTTACCTGTTTAGAAATGGAGAGGAAATCATCGAATTGATCAATTCATCAAATTTAAAAGTCGTGAAACACACAGGCTTCTATTCGGATGATGTAACTCCTGAAATTGCTACATCCAATAAAGTAACAGAGTTAATCGGTGCCTTTTGCAAAAAAGAAATTCTATAAATCACTATTATTCAACACCTTGATTATAAATGGCGCAGGTATATTTGGGATTGGGAACAAACTTGGGGAACAAAGAAAAAAACTTGCTTCTCGCAATTAATCAAATCAAATTGGAAGTTGGCAATCTTATTTGCCAATCAACATTTTACGAATCAAAACCTTGGGGTTTCGTGTCAGAAAATGAATTTCTAAATGCAGTGATACTCATTGAAACCACCCTCACTCCTACCGAGCTATTGGATAAAACGCAAAACTTGGAACTGAAACTGGGAAGAAAGGCAAAAACAGCCATTGAATTTGCCGATCGTTTGATTGATATAGATATTTTGCTGTACGACAATATAATAGTCGATATCCCACAATTAAAAATCCCACATCAGCTACTGCATCTGCGGGATTTTGTTTTAATTCCTTTGGCTGAAATTGCACCTGATATAAAACATCCAGTTCTTTTCAAAACGATTCAAGAGCTGAAAACCACCAATTCTAAATTATCAGACAGATAAATATTTGATACGAATTTAAGAATTTACTTCAGTGTGAAATTCATCCAATAATTTCAATGCTCGTTCTAAATCCTTCTCGAAAACTACAATCTTCAACCCTTCGTTTATATCACTAAACATTGGATAAAGCTCTACAATTTGTTCATTTCCAATGAAACTTTCAATTTCGTTCACTTTCAACACGTCTAAATCCACCATAGCATCCACCATGGAATCGTAATTTTTTAATGTGATAATTTTGTCTTCCATGTGATTCATTATTAAAGGGTTTCTGATTGATTAAATAATTAATTTTGATTGTAAAATACTTCTTAAATTAGAACATTATCTTCAACAATATTGTTCGTATTCTTCAAACTATAATTCATCAATACGATAGCTAAAGAACAGTATTATATTAGAATTATTGCTTACTCTGAATTAATTAGATCGAATAATAGATTACTTAGCTAATAGATCAAAAAATCAATAATTGTTTGATCTATAATTTTCAAATTTTATGTTACAATTAAGTTACAAATAACTACTTTTGTAGAATGTCATTTTTAAGAAATGAAAAAATGAATATAAACACTTTAAAATTTATCAGAACAATTTACATTTACAAAATCTCAACCTAAAAAACTAAAATGAAAAATAAACTTTTGCTTTTATTAAAAACTTACCTTCTCTTCATATTGATATTTTTGGTTCAAAAGCCTTTATTTCTAATCTATTATCATGATTTGTATCAACATGATTCGTTTTACGAATTTGTAATGGTGTTGTTAAATGGATTCCAATTGGATGCCTCAATGTCTGCTTACCTCACGGTGATTCCGGGCTTTTTTATTATAGCAGGACTTTGGGTACAACCAAAAAACATGAATAGAATTTTCTATAGTTATTATGCAGTAATTACAAGCATAATATCCATAGTTTTCGTAACCGATATGGTTTTGTATCGTTATTGGGGCTTTCGGTTGGACGCCACTCCCCTATTCTACCTTCAATCGCCAATAGATGCTATGGCAAGTGCTGATTCTATGATGATTGCCGTGGGTCTTACTACAATTATTTTAATTGCTTATTCATTGTACTTTTTATTTACCCGAATTCTTGTATCCAAAAATACAATTGAGAAACCATTGAAGCATAAATTTCTTATTGCATTTGTACTTTTATTCACTACGTCATTATTATTTATTCCAATCAGGGGCGGTTTCACGGTCTCAACCATGAACGTTGGGAAAGTGTATTTTAGCGAGAAAATGGAACTGAATCATGCAGCCATCAATCCATTGTTCAGCTTGCTTGAATCGTTAAGCATGCAACAGGATTTTGACAAACAATATCGTTTTATGGCGCCTGAAAAAGCAAAAAAAGAATTTGCAGAGTTGGTGGATCAGCCAGTAAAAGAAAGCATTCCAGATTTATTTAAAGTAAAACATCCAAATGTGGTTTTTATAGTTTTGGAAAGTTTTATGTCGAAAGTATTAACACTACTTGGAGGATTGCCGAATGTAGCTGTAAGAATGAATGGTTTTTGCAATGAAGGAATTTTATTCACAAACTTTTATGCCAATAGCTTTCGAACGGATAGGGGTCTTGTTTCAATTTTCAGCGGATATCCGGCCCAGCCAACGACTTCAATCATGAAGTATCCACATAAAAGTCAATCATTGCCTTCAATTCCAAAATCGCTAAAACAAGCAGGATATAATTTGAAATACTATTATGGAGGAGATGCGGACTTTACAAATATGCGTTCCTATCTAATGACGATGGGAATTGAAGACATTGTTTCAGATAAAGATTTTCCTGTAAAAGATACGAGAACAAAATGGGGAGCACCAGACCATATTGTGTTCAATAAGTTAGCAAATGAATTAAGTGGAGATCAAAAAGAGCCATTTATGAAAATTTTTCAGACGCTAAGTAGTCATGAGCCTTTCGAAGTTCCTTTTCATAAACTTAAAGACCCTTACCTGAACTCTGTAGCTTATACCGACAGCTGTTTGGGTGATTTTATTGATCGGTTTAAACAAACTAAGTACTGGAAAAACACCATCATAATTATGGTTCCCGATCATGCCATGCGTTACCCTTATGATATTGACAATAGGGCAGTTGACCGCTATAAAATCCCAATGCTGATAATCGGTGGAGCGGTAAAGTCAGCTCAAAAAATTGACACCTACGCATCACAAATTGATATTTCGGCAACGCTACTTTCACAATTGCACATATCACATTCAGATTTTCGATTTAGCAAAAACATTCTAAATTCGGCTTCTCCTCATTTTGGCTACTTTACTTTTAAAAATGGTTTCGGCATGGTAAGCTCAGAAAACCGATATGTTTTCGATTATGAATCAAACTCAGATGCCACAAATGAGGGCACAAAGGATCTAAACAAAATAAAAGCTGAAGCATTACTTCAAACACTTTACGATGATTTAGAAAAAAGATAAGGTCAACATTTAACGTTGTAAATCAAAAACATTATTAACTCTTAGACTGGACAGATTATTTTTAAATAACACAATACATTTTAAGTTGCATTGACAATGGTAGCAGCATTCGAATAAAAATTCCATTTCTCTATTATGAAAACTCGAGTCATCTCGAGTTTTTTTTGTGACATTTCCAAGATAAATTCAATTAATCCATGAAATTTTCATAAAAAAACTACAGCGTAAAATCATTCATTCTGTTTCAAATGCATTAAGTCAATCACAATACTTTGATCTCAATTGTTATATAAACATAATTTGTCTCCTTTATTTTAGAGCCATTTTAATTATATATTTTAAAAGGGCCGAAAAAATGCGACCTTTCTATGAATTATAAAATTTGAATTTCAGTATAATTTACGACACAATGTAGATTTATAATTAGTAGGCCCATCCAAATATTGATATTTATTCGTTCATTATCTGATTGATACAGCACATTAAAATGTATGCGTTTGAACAAGAGATATAAACATATACATAAGGCAAGAATATATTCATTCACTTGTAGCGAATAGTTTAAAACCAATATAAAATATACTACAAGTAGCATTATACCAACAGATTAAAAAGAATTATTATATTTGTATTCAGATAAAAACATCAAAAAAAAAGAGGAGTTTAAATATAAACCACACCATAAAAGAGATTGATAATTCAATCCTTTGTAATTTTAATAAATCGCAACTTCATAACCTTTCTCAGAAAAAATAATCTGACGACTATCACAATCTTATTATGCATTTAATTCGCTAAAAAAAACCCATATTGATTAAGACTTTTATCAATAAATCAAAAAAAACAAACTCATGAAACCTACTTATGTAAATTCTGAAAAGGAATTTGAACAGCAAATTCAATCGCTAGAGAACAACAAAAGTGTGCAGTCGATATTGATTCTAATGGCTGAAAACAATAACTGTAAGCTAGGAGTAATTGAGCCTACTATCAAAAAGTGTTCAAAAACAATTATTGGTGGGGTTTTTCCACAAGTCATTTTTGAATCTCAGCTTTTAAATACGGGTGTTGTATTTATACCATTATCATTCAAATTGCAATCATTGTCCTTTGATTTTAATCAGTCAATAGAAAAATGTACAGCGGAAATGAATGATTTTGTTTCCAAAATATCCTCAGAAGAAAAAACACTCTATCTATTCGTAGATGCATTTGGCACAAAAAAAGATATTTATATTGATTGTATATTTAATTTTTTTGGCACAAGTGTCAAATATATAGGTGGTTGTTGTGGATCTATATCGTTTGAGTCATGTCCTTGTGTAATTACAAATGATGGAATATTGGAGAATTCCGGCGTTTTCGCATTAAGTCAGGAACCAATATCACTCGGGGTTGCACATGGGTGGAAAGCAATTTCGGATCCATTTAAGGTTACAAATGTAGAAAACAATAAAATTTCGTCACTCAATTGGGAGCCGGCTTACGATGTTTATAAAAAAATTGTGGAACAACATAGTGGTAAAAAAATTGAAGATAATCAGTTCTATGACATTGCAAAATCATACCCATTGGGCATTGTAAAAATAGATGGCGAATATGCAATTCGTCAAATCCTTTCAGCCAAACAAGATGAACTAATTTGCTCTGACAGGGTAGAACTTCTTGAGTATGTATCAATTATGTATGCTGACAAAAACGATCTTTTATTTGCAGCGGATGAAGCCATGAACATGATTTCTGATACATCCGAAAACAGTGATGAGGATATTATCTTTTGTGTAGACTGTATTGCCAGAAAATTATTTTTAGACACTGAATTTAGTAAAGAACTTGATATATTTGACAAACTAGCACCAGTATATGGGGTAATTTCACTGGGTGAAATTGCAAATCATGGCAATGAAATATTGGAAGTGTATAATAATACTATTGCTTTGGCCTTATGGAAAAGGAAATAATAAAAAACGAGATATTGCTTGAACTCATCTATGTAGCCGATATGAAAGCTGGTGAGGATGCAATACTTAAAAATATTTTACCTACTTACTTGCGAAAACTAAATTGTTTTTTGGCAGGTATCGTCAAATGCAACAATGAACTGCTATTAGACAAGTGCTTACTTCCACATATGTATGAAAAAAATTTAATGTGGTCGAAAATAAAAGACTATATTGAAAAAAATAAATCAATAGTTGAGGAGAATAACTATGTAATATTAAATTCTGAAAATGAAGTATTTTACATTTTCAAATTGTCGGATTATGGTTATTTTGTATTGGGGCGAAAAAAAATTTTCGATTTGGTTTTTATTAATGATCTGAAGCATGTTATCAGCTTTACAGGAAAGGTTTTAATGCAATCGATAGAGAAGGAATTAAGGAAAGAATATGAATTGAAAATTGTAAATGAGAGGAAATTATTACGTACAATTATTGATAATGTACCCATTAGTATTTATGCTAAGAACACAGAATACAGAAAAACAATAGCCAATGTAACAGAATTAAAACAATTTGGATGGAAAAACGAAGCCGAAGTACTTGGAAAAACAGATTTTGATTTGTTTGGCGAGAGCATCGGCACAAATACGCTTTTAGAAGATCAGAAAGTAATGTTGAATGGCATTCCTATTCTTGACGAAGAAAAACACATGGGAAAAGGCGAATGGGCCTTGATTTCGAAACTTCCGCTGAGGGATGAAAATGATAAAATAATTGGAATTGTTGGAACCAGTGTTAACTTCACTGAAAGAAGAAAAACAACGGAACAACTGGAGCTATTTAATAAATTGTTTGATAATTTGTCAGATGCTGTTCAGGTTTCGTTGGAAAACGGAAATATGTTTTATGTAAATAAAGCAGCTAGCGAAAATCTAGGAATTTCACAAAAAGACATTTCAAAATATCAAGTGTATGATTTTGAGGAATCATTTAGAAAAGAAAAAGACTGGAAAAAACAGGTAGAATTAATAAAAAGCAATAATTCGCTGACAATAGAAAGTATAAATACAAATCAAAAAACCGGAAAAAGGTTCCCGGTTGAATTAACGGTTAAATACATAGTAGTTAACGGAAATGGATATATTGTAGCTAATTCCCGTGATATTACTGAAAGAAAAAAAGCGGAAGAAAAATTAAAATATAGTAATGAGCGATTAGAACAACTGGCCTTACAATCAAAAACCTTTGCTTGGGAAGTAAATCTGGATGGATTATTTACGTACGTCAGTCCAATTATTGAGGTAGTGCTAGGTTATTTACCGTCTGATTTAGTAAATATAAAATACTTCTTTGATATTTTCGTTTCGGATGAAAAAGATGTAATAAGCAAACAGATAATTGAAGAAAAAACAAGATTCAACAATTTTGAACACAGAGTATTAGATGCCAACGGTACAGAGGTTTGGCTATTGAGTAATGGCTCGCCCATGATGGATGATTTAGGTAATTTTATAGGATTTCGAGGAAGTGACATGGATATTTCCGAACGAAAAAAAAACGAGGAAAAAATTAAAGAAAACGAGGAATATCAGCGTTTACTTTTGGAAAATCTATCGGTTGGTATCATGATTATCGACCCAATAACACGCATTATTGAAACTGTGAATTCATTTGCAAGCAATATTATAGGTGACACTATTGAAAATATCATTGGTAAACGCTGTCATTCAAATATTTGTCCATCGGCAAATGATAGTTGCCCAGTGTGCGACAAAAATGATATTGTTGACAATTCTGACAAGATATTACTGAATGCCAAAGGGGAATCTATTCCAATTCTGAAAACAATTAAACTAATTAGAGTCTGTTTATAAAGTCCTATATTTTTTGCTTGATTTTATTAATCCATTTTTTTTTGAATAGTTTTCATTTACAGAATTCATTTTTTACAGTTTTGAACTTACACATGCTGG
>Ga0247844_1004762_pt1 | contig 18018 bp, 7 predicted proteins | sample LaCtaG_FD_192421 | JGI IMG/M metagenome (GOLD analysis project Ga0247844, IMG submission 192421) | Freshwater microbial communities from meromictic Lake La Cruz, Castile-La Mancha, Spain - LaCruzMarch201714.5m_1 | ecosystem: Environmental > Aquatic > Freshwater > Lake | place: Spain: Castile-La... | reverse complement strand
TACATCACCAACCATCGAATCACCAAACCATTACCATACACATCCACCACACGAACCCAATACACCCCCGCGACCAATCCCTCCGGCAGCTCAACTACCGCTTCCCCGGCCTGAAATAAACCGGCTTTGGAATACAGCACCCGACCCAATGCATCTGAAACATTGATTTCCAAACGCTGAGACTGAATCAGATCCAGCCACAGCGCAGCATCTCCAGCACTGGGATTGGGTACAATAAGCACCAGAATACCCGACTTTTCCAAAACCTCTACCGCCGATTCAAAACTGACAGTATGGGTAAAAATCCATTCACAACCAGCAGCATCCGTAATGCTCAGGGTGTATTCGCCCGGTGGGATGTTTTCTATGGATTGAGTTATAGCGCCATTACTCCAAAGGAAAGTGTAGGGCAATATTCCGCCGGAAATATCTGTAACTAACACAGCACCATCAGTGGCCTGAGCGGAGGAGGCAGATTGAATGGTGCTTTGAACTATTACCTCCGAAGTTTCCAGTATTTCAACGGTTTCTACCCGAATACAGTTTTGTGCATCGGTGACCGAAACGGTGAAAATACCCGCCATGCTGGTTAATTCATTTCCCGTTTCTCCCGTACTCCATTGATAGGTAAAAGGCGGAGTGCCACCCGAAACAGTCACGGTCGTTTTACCTTCCATCCCGAGGCAAAGTACCGAATGCGTTTCTACTATCAAGTTTATATCCATTGGGCTGTCTACCAATACTGCAACCTCGGCGTGACAACCATTATTATCGGTCACGGTAACCGAATAAATACCCGCCGGGAGCTCGGTGATGGAATCCGTAACTTGCTGATTGTTCCATAGAAAGGAATAACCCGCTGTGCCGCCAGTCACTGCCACGGAAGCCATGCCATTGGCATCACCATAGCATTGGACTGCCTGGGATGCGGGTTGCAGTTCAATGGGTGTTGGAGCGGATAAAGTAAATTGCTGTTGGCCAAAGCAGCCAAAAGCATCTATGATGGTAATTGCATAGTCGCCAGCATCCAGGTTTGTAATCAGACTATCTGTCTCGCCCCCTTGCCAAAGCCAGGCGAAAGGAGCATTGCCCTGTAGAGGGGTGACCACAGCCGAACCGTCGGCCTCGTTATAGCAGCTTATGGGATTGATAACCAGCGCGGTATTGAGTTGTCCGGACAGTTCCACCTGCACTGAATCGGAAAAGGTACAGCCCTGTGCATCCGTAGCCGTTACGGCATACAAGCCCGGCACTAAATCCGAGATGGAAGCATCGTTTGCTCCATGATCCCAGGCATAAGTGATCGGCAAAGCACCTCCAAAAACCTCCACGCTCGCGCTCCCGCCTGAACCATTGCTGCAATCGTAATGCGTTGCGGACACCAGGGTGGATAAAATCGGAGCCGCCGGAATTTCAACCGGAATAATGACTTCCCTTCCCAGCGCATCCGTGATGCTGAAGTTGTAATTGCCGGAAGCCAGTCCGCTCAGGTTGGTTCCGTTCTCTGCGCCTTTGCTCCATGCGTAATGGAAAGGGCCACAACTTTTTGAAATGTAAAATTGTACACTGCCAGCAGAAGCATCCAGACAGGTAACGGGCGCAATGGCCGTAGAATCAATTAAAATGGGTGAAACATCGTACGCACATTGACATTGGGCCGCCATGGCTTCATTGGAGAATAAGGTATAGGTGTTGTTGACATCCTTATTCACCGGGTGATTGGCCGTGCGCCCATCGCACTCCAGCAGTTTATTGTCGTAATAATTGGTCAGGCGATAATGCACACCATTATTGCAATTGCCATTATCGTTGTAAACCACCACATCGCCGCCTACTTCTACCGTGCCCGAGAGCGTGTAATTGGTCACTTTGGCCCGCATACCGATCAGGGCATTGTTCGACATGGTGACATTCTCCGCAAAACCCTGTCCTTGCACCACCGCATTTCCGCTGTAATTGCCGCGATCTACAAAAGCATTGTCGAGAATGCGCACTTGTCCGCTCAATGTGGCATTTCTGACCAAAGCCGTGTTTTCGATGCGCACCTGACCACTGATATTCGCATTGCCCAAAACCATCGCAGAAGGGCCGACAAACACAGAATTGGCCACCGAAGCAGAATTCTGCACCCAACCGCCGCCATTGGTATGCAAATGGCCGTTGTTTTTAAGCTGTGACCGAAAATTGGCAGGGGCCTGAAACCCTTCGGGCTTCGCACCGCTGATGCTTAACTCGTAAGGATATCGGAAGTGTTTTGGATACCCGTGCCAGGTATCGTTCGTGGTGTTGGTGGTAATTTGGTCAAAAGGAGCGCCCATGACCACGAGATAAAGTTTGTTTTCATCCCCTTGCAGGCGGAAATTGATTTCCAGGGTGTTTTCTGAGTACGTCGGACTGTATCGGCTGACGGTTCCATTGGGATGTGCGGCCACAAAACCATAACGCCACCCTGCATGGGCGTTGGCCTCGGTATGTCCTTTGAATTTGATGATAACCGCGCAACTGTCCGTTTCTGGATACAATGGGATAACATTGTAGGCAAACTCCTCCGGTGCCAGTTCAATGGGGACTTCATACCGATGTGCATCGCCGGGCACTTTTTTCAGAATGGTGTAAGTGGCCTGAATGGAAAAAAGATAGTTGGACAGATCCGCGGCCCGGTATTGCCGGAAAAATTTGCCAAGGTTGTTGTAATTGAAATCGAAAGTGGCCATCCGACGTGCATAGAGAAAAAGGCTGTCGTTGAACCGCGCCTGATTGTATCCTGCCAATCGTTTGTAAGCTTGAAGTGGGTATTCGCCGCTCAGGGACTCCCGCCAAAGGCGATTGACCATATCAATGCCTTCCGACTCCATGATGGCCATGAGCAATTCGTAATTTTCATACGTGTTCTTCCAATCGCCAAAGGTTTCTGTGTGGTACACATCCATACCCCAAGCCGATACAGCCTTGGGATACAACAGATTACGCATGAAATTGGCGTGGGTTTCCCAAAAAATGCCCGCATTGAGCCAGACATATCCCAGACCGTGGGTCGCCCGGTAATCAATATTACATTGCGCCTGAAGGCTGTGGGCCAGTTCGTGGGCAGCCACCCCACCATCGTCCAATGCATTGGGATGCACCCAAAATGCTCCGATCACGCCATCGGCATCGCCGCCATTGGCCCAGCCTTGTGCTCCGTTGGATCCCCACGTATTGTACACCACGATGGGGATTTTATATTGGCTGAGATTGGTGCCCGCAGCATCGTCCAGAAAGCCCAAACCTTTGAAGGCCGCATAGATGAACTCCATGGTATCCAGAATGGCCACCGGATTAAAAGCTAAATCAGGGTCCGGGTAATTGGCAGGGTTGGTACCAACGGTATTGCCCCAGATCAGGGTGAAATTGGCAGATTGCCGGGTTTTGCTCCAGGTAAACTGGGCCCCATTGACATCATTGGGATTGAGCAGATAGTTGGGGATGTAAGCCGTTTTTTGGGCAAGGAGAAGGCTGGAAAAACTGACGAGGAATAACTGTAGGAGTACGCGTTGAGTCATATCGGAATATTGTTGAATGAGGAAGGGTGGTGCTATCCTCATTTGCAAAACTAATATACCGAGCTGGAATAAACGATACAAAATCCTTTACATACCCGCCATTTCAGCGGCTCAACAGTTGAAAATATATGAAAATATCATTTTATCCGGCTTCTTTTCAGTATTTCATGTAAAAACAAGACAGATTCAAGCGCTTTCGTTTCTTCTTCTAGTTCAATCAGGTGCAGGAAAATCTCTTCTATTTTGACTTGATGGTTGATGGTTGTTTCGCCTAGCTCAAAACTTCCTGCCGCCTCCACCTTTTCTGCACTAGGTGTATCAGGCAAGTGATGATACTTTGCGATATAGGCCTCTAATGCTTCCAAGGGCATCAATGAATACCCAGGGTCAAAAACATAGTCCGCCCATCCTATATTGATTACCTTAACTTTATCTGTGATAATTCCATTTTTAACTGAAAGCACGGCATTCTCTGCAAAGTTTGAAGTGCCTATAGCTACGTTTCCTTCCCGGCTAATCAGGGAAGTGGTCGTACATTGGTTATAATCTACCCACTGGCTACAAGGGAGTGTGTATTTAACATCTGAAAGCAGGTCTATCAAATCCAGCGCACAATTTTGAAAATAAGGTGCGCAAGTACTGCTTAAGTTATCCGGAATTTCTACCCATGGAGGACATTGCAATTGGCCATTTTCAAAAGTACATGTGATGCCATTGATGGTCATTATAATAATTCCCATGATTTGACTACAATCATTGTCTAGAGCCTTTATTCCAATAGCATTTTTGTCAACAATAATTGCCCACGTACTTTCAAATCGGGTAATGTTAGCCCCTGGGATAATCAATGTGAGCGGGCTTTTACTACTATTGTCTAGAATTACTTCGCCAGGATCATAATAAAAATAAAAGCCTTTATTGTCACATGTAAAAGAGCGTGGGCAAGTGGTGATTGGGCCACCTGATTCCGGGAAGTAGTCCCCACGGACAATCACATAATGCTTCGTTATACTGCTTGGCAATAATTCTGTGGCTATAAATGTCAAAGTATCACCTTGTTGATAAGAAAGATCGCCAAAGCGAATATAAATTTGCCCATTAGGTTGCGTTATTGGTGCACCAACATGTATGCCATTTCTAGGATCGTCCTCTGCAAAATAAAAATCCAGGTCAATTGTTCCATTATTCAGGGTAAAATAACTGGAGATAATGGAATTGTTCATCGCCCTTATTGCAATCTTGTTATTATATCCAATAGCCCCTATATCAGTACTCATTACTTGGTTATAACTATTTGAAATATTTAATAGCACAAAGGCCGAAGCAAGCGCCGAATTTTTAAAAATCCGATAGAATAACTTGATATTTTTCATAATTTTAATTTCAATTATTTTCGATTGTAAGGTTGAGCTTCTGTATCAGGGCCTCTTTCTGTTTGTTTAATGCAATAAGATGAAGGTAGGCTTCTTCTATTTTCACCTGATGATCAATTTTCACACTCCGCATTTCAAACCCGCCGTTCTCTGTCACCTCGTTTTGGGTAATGGTACCAGGTAGATGTTTGTGATTTTTTATGTACGATTCAGCCTCCAATAGTGGAAGCATAGGATAACCTTCTTCAAAAACGTAGTCGCACCATCCTAGTCGCTCACAAAGCTCTACTCTAAACTTGTCGGTTACAATCCCGCCTTTAACCGCAAGACTGTAACCTGCGCGCCCAACGCTCGTGCCAATGCCAACATTCCCCAAGTGGTAAATGTCATCTTCATGCGAGCAGGGATCACCTTCCCATTGCTTGCAGTTTGGGGGTGTGTCATAGGCTTCATCTTCAAGCATTTTCAAAATGGCTTGTTTGCAAAATGGATCACTTAAAATATCACAGGTGCTGGACAAACCACCTGTAGAGATTGTAAAACTACAGGTGCCCACTACACCAGATGCATTGGATACGACGAGGCTGTAAGGACCTGCAACAAGATGTTGGATTTGGATGGCACCGCCAGTACATGTAATGTTGTTCATATTGCCACTGCTGGGCCCGTTCCACATCAGGTTGTACGGGCCACTGCCACCAGTAAGTGTTATTCCTCCTATTCCATCAGGCGCTGGTTTGATCTGGAAGCACTCTATTTGAAGTAAATCAGAATGATTAGATGGGTACTCATCACCCGTATAAGCTGGGAGAAAGGATGAACCTTCAATAAAATTTGGTGTAATTGCAGAAAGCCTATTGTCAAGCTTGTTCAAGCGGTGCTGCGCCTGTATCAAATATAAGAAGATTTCCTCGATTTTTTCTTGCTGGTGTACTGCTTCTTCTTCCAACAAAAAACCTCCAAGCTGTTTTATTTCCTTGGCTGAAGTAATATTGGGCAAGTACCCATTTTCTTGGATAAAATGTTTGACTTCATCCAAGGGCATCAAACGATAAGTATCCGCAAATACATAGTCACACCATTCTGGTTTGCATATTTGAAGCATTTCTGTTGTGATGCCACCTTGTACGCCCAGTTTATATTTGCTAGCTGCTACACTTGCCCCAATTCTCACGCTTCCAGTTCTCCATATTTCGCTCTCTATGGCACAAGATCCTTCCCAGAGCTTGCAATTCGGAGGGGCTGTGACAAAGTCTTGTGCAAATTCGATGAGGGGGGCTTTGCAATCCGACACAAAATCATAACACTCAGCAAGTGTAGTTGAAAGACCATCTTCGTAGTGACAGACTGTTCCATTTTTAAAGGTAATTGTACCAGTTGGTGTCGCATGCTCGCAATAAGGCGAATTATTATAAACGGCAGCATAAGAGCTGCTTCCATTATTACAGGGTTGGTAAATATCTTCCAGAAGGAATGCATCACAGGAACCATTCCCATCAAAATTAATTACAATCTCATTAGGGTTAAAAGGCTCAGATGAAATGATGTATAAACCAAAAGCGTTCTGGGTGAAGCAGCCTCCCCCATTTTCTTTATATCCTGCAATTTGTGGGCAAGGGGTCTGTGCAAAAACGTTTGGAAGAGTTATGGATGATATTGCCAATAGGCAGCCTATTATCTCTTTTTTCATGATTACTGTGTTGAATGGTTAAAATCCAATTTTAACTGCTTTCTTTATTTTGCGGCAATTGCCTGCCGCCATCTCGTAAAAGTAAACCCCGGGGGGGAGATATTGGCCGTCGAAAATAATTTCGAATTGGCCCCCTAATGTTGATTTTCGCTTTTCAATTGTTCGCAAATGCTTCCCGGTGATATCAAGCAGGTTAATTAATGCTTCTTCAGTGCAATCAGGAGGCAATGAGTATTGGATACTGACTTCGCCTGTAAATGGATTGGGGGAAACCTCTAAGGTAATTCCAGTGCTATTCAATTTTGATTCTATCTGTTGATATCTTTCAATATTTTCCAGTCCATTCGGTAAATCTTCTGGTTTGGGTTCCGGACCTTCTGGTTGATACTCTATACAAGGGTTGATAAGCAATAGTGGCCCTTTTTCCATCTGTGGCAAGTATTCTAAAGAAATTTCACCCTCAGGATGAATTTCTATATAACTACCTGCGATAATTTCAATGTCTCCCGTTATAACCCTGTGATTATTATCACAACCAATTGGGTCATCATTGGGGTTGCCAATATCAACTGAATGATGATAAACAATAATATTACTCGGGATAAAACAAGATTCTAGATTAGGCCTAGCTTCACTATTTCTAGCATCTATAAGAACGTTGACAGAACATTCACAATCATATTGGTATGGCGGGTTAAAACCAAATTTTAAAGCATCTGAATTTAATATATTTGCCTCCAACCTATAATGTGCGCTTTCATTTATATTGTCAATTGCTGTTGGAAAATTAAAATAGGCAGTATTACATATAGCTCCCTTATATAAACCAAAAGAATTAGTTAAATCTAAATCAATCGTATTTGTCAAAGAAGCTTCTTGTCCACTTCCACTTGGCGGGTGAAATTTATATTGCAAGGTAATTTTTGATGGCAATAATGCAGTCTGATAATTTGAAACATGGGCATCAAAAATTACCTCAAAACACACCGGGTCTCCAATGCATATGACTCGGTTGCTTGGTACTATTGTCAATTCTGCTTGTTCATCTATCAGTATGTACCGTATTGATTTGTATTCTTCAACACACCCTGTGGAGGTGTTCCTTACTTTCAATACAGTAAATGGATTGGATATTGTAGGAGTAAACATTCCATTTCGAGGTATCAAACAATGAATACTCCCACTATTGCTGTAAGTAATATCAGTAGGGACATGTGGTGGGGACCAAGAAACACTTGCATTGCAATTTGATCCGGTTTCAACTACTCCGTCCGTAAATTCATTATCAGAGGATGCCTGCCAAACAGGCACTTGAGTGTCTAAAGTAGTAGTTCTAATTGATGGCACATATCCTGTGTACCTAAAAGGGGGATGAATCGTAACATCTACACTTGCTTCCGCATAACAACCTGTAATAATGTTTTGGTAGCGCAGTGTGTAAACGTATGGCTCTGTCACTGGGCTAGGATAACTACTCACAATCTCGTCAATAGGCAGCTCCCATAAAGAGCCAACTCCGGACAAGTCATGGTGCGGGTTGTTAGTTGACCATTGATACTTATTAAAAGCATTGCCAAATGGCGGAGCCGTTTCTATGGGCGACACTTGTGGCTGTAGCAATGCCTCCGCGCCATAACAAATATTCACAGGATCAGGGAAGGAGGCTGTATGCGTATTTGGCACACTAGTGACTACAATATTATCACTAGACGTACATCCTCCATAAATGTCAGTAGCGGTAAGCGTGTAGGTTATCGCCGGCCCTACAGGTATGCCAGAAATGAGCGGATTAGAATCATTGGCATCACTTAAATAGGTGTCAGGGTTCCATACAAAGGTATAATGCCCTGAGCCTCCTAAGTTTTCTGGTTCAATAGGGCCGACTTCACGGCCACCAGTGCTGCATATAGGCCAAGTAATATCTGGAAGGTCAAGGTTGATACTTGATACCATGACGGTAATTGTCTTTTCTACATGACAAATAACCTCTCCATACTCATTCAAATTGTTCACACTCACTTTGTATTGTTTGCTCCCGGAAGATGGCGCTGTAAACAACGGGTTAGGATCATGTTGATCATTTGAAGCAAAGTCTAGGCTCCCTCCAACAGGTTGAACGACTGACCATTCATATTCATAATGACTTATACCTCCTGCTGCGATAGACGTTTCTAAAAAATGTGACGCAACGCCAGGGCAACGGTATATTGTGGATGGAAGATCAATTCTCAACGGAACACGCATCATCATAAATGAAGAATATTCTGCTGTGAAGCCATTGACATCTACCACTATCACTTTACACCGAAATCTTACAACTGCTCCCGATTGGTATTTAAAATACATATCATGGCTTAAATCAGGATAAACAGTAGCGGCATTTGTATTGCTAGTAAAAAATCCAATGATTTCTTCATTTGAATTTGGATCATAGGCATGCCATTCGTAAGATGCAATACCACAACTTGAAGAAAGTGTTACATTAATTGGGAAATTGCATGCATTATTGTTTATAGAAATTTCTGATATTGTTGGTTTCTTTGGATATAAATCCAAGTATAAAGGCTCTGTTATTGAATACAAGATTGATGGATCATTATCAAGGTCAGGAGGATATGAAAAATCATCACAGCGTATGTTATAAACATCAGCGGTAATACTTAATGTGCCTGTTTTGCAACCTTGCCCCATTTCGTAATACCAATCCTTTCCTTTGCCAGGAACACCATTAGGCATTGAACTCATAAGAGCAGGGTCAATTCCAACCGGATCCCCAATATTGAATGTTTCACCTGTTGCCAAATTCTTACAATAAAGAATTATATAGTATTCATCTTGGGTACAGGGTAACGGATGTGGCCCATGTGGATGAGTACCATTAACCCCGATATGAATTGGAGAACCTGATTCTAATATATAATGTCCTGTACCAGGAGAAATTTCTGGATTTGAAGGTGGTTTAATTTCCAGATACATATCAGGGCTTGGTGGAGGAGGTGTTGCATTGCCAATATTAAGAGGCTTACAATGCTCATAAGTACCCGCAGCATCTCTTACCTTTACACATACTTCATAAATTCCTTGTAACAAGCCATTGGGCAAAGCACATTGATTCGTAGGTTGCCACTGGTTAAGGCATTCTCCTTGAATAGTTGTATTACCTTGCGTAATAGTAAAAAAGTAGTCTTCTGGCCCAGTTAAATTCGTGAAATCAACGTCCGCACCCAAAACCAAAACTGCATTTTGCTGGCAAGTTCCAAATATGAGAACTTCCACATCTACAAGATTACCTCCTATAATCATGGTATGGGCACAGGAGGTTGAGTTGCCATTGTTATCCCAAATCTGTGCTAAAAAATTGTACGTATCACCATTGTCCGCATCATTTGGTATATGTGCAGAAATCGTTTGTTCATCAATGTCCGGTACAGGATAAATATCATTCGGAACATTCCATTCGTACTGGAAAGGACCAACTCCTACACCAGAAACACTTAGATTAATGGTTTGATCTGCCGCGGCATAAGTCACCGCATTGATTTGGCATTCAGGAGCTGGAACATTTTCATCTGCACAGGCAGTAATGCACACCTCTCTAGAAAGCTCACGGGTTAGTGAGCCAGAGGTCGCTTGTAAGGTTACGTTATAGCATCTAGATTCGGAATAAGTGTGGATGGGATCCTGGGCAGTAGATTTAGTCCCGTCACCAAAATCCCATTCCCAGGAAGTCGCATCTACTTGTGACCAGTCTAGAAATTGGACGGTACACCCATCTGTCGTGTATTCTACATTAAAATCTGCAATGAGGCAGCCTTCAGAGGAGCAAGGTTCATCAAACTGGAAGCAGCCATAGGCATGGCAGTTGTTGCCCATAATGACAGTAATGCAGTAATAGCGATATCCCAATCCTGTGAAGGTGAAAGTGCCTGTGTAATTCTGAAACTCTAAGGCATCTCCTTCCAGTTCATTAATGCGAAAAAGGTAAGGAGGTGGGAAGTTGGCTATGTCTACTGTTGCAACTATTTTTCCATCCATTGCACCAGGATATGATTCCGGTGTAGCAGAAAGAGTAATATCATTTTGAGCAATACAAACAGAGATACTTTGCAAAGCAATGATAAGAAAGGATAGAAAGAGGTTAAAAGTAAATTTCATTGGCCACCATTTATTTAAAAAATGAAATCAATTAATTCCATTATAGAATGCAAATAATAGTTATTCCATATTGGAAAGCAAATTATTCAAATTTTTTTCATATAATTGATTCCTATCTTGATACAATAAAGAATTTTTTCGCAATTCATCTTTTAATATGGATTTCAAAGATTCTTTTGACGTTGATTTCAACATGATACTTAACAAGTATTTAATTGAAACTTTATCCTGATTTATTGTTTGAAGTATGTAAATACAATTTGAGAAAAGTCGCCATCTATAATCATAGCCGCCTGAAGTATTCATTAAGGCCGACCAACAAGCTAGATAGTTTTCTTGATCAAGGTCTGATATGCCATCCCCATAGTTAAATGTATAAGTAAGATGCGACAACAAAAATATTATACCTGTATCAGATCTTAAACTAGCTAAAACATGGACGGCAGAAACTCTAAGGCTATCATTATTTGATTTATTTTCAATAATATCAATAAGAAAATAATTTAAAGAATCTTTAGAATTTTTTTGGCCTTTTAGCTCTTTTTCGACAATTTGCAAGTAATTAAACCCTTGTCCTTTAGAGTCCTCTTTTAAAAACAAAAAAAATGCAAAAATAATTAAACAACGCATAGTTAATATAGAATTAGTATTCATTGTTTTTAATAATGATTGGTGATTGTGAAGTTATATTAATTTTATTAGCTGCTCTAAATACTGAGAATGAGAATCTGCTGTCGTAGGAAAAAACAGATGATCCTTCAACTATTTGTAGGCTAATTCTATCCAAATAAACTAAAGTCCATGTTCTTGGGTTTCCAGAAGGTGCTGAAGATGTTGCGATAGAGGGAGAGCCAAATGGGGGGCTAAATAACTCCCATCTCTGGGTGGTGTAATTAAATTTGACATTATACCCGGCATTGATGGCATTAGAAAGCAAAGTAACATTACACGAACCATTTCCAGGGCCTTCTTTTTTAGGTGAGCTATAAGATACGGTATTTGCATCATCGGGGATCATCAATGAATTACTTGAACCACTTTTTGTATAGTATATGTTGCTCCAACTATACATCTCGGAAGCCCTACTTCCCCATCTAGCGTTCGGATTTATCCAATCGGTAGAGTTAAATATTTGAATCCTTGAGAATTCTCTAAAATTGTTTTTTGTAACCCAAAATGCATACTGCTCAGCTGCGTCAAATATATTGGTAATCCCAGGGCGATCCCAACTGTAAATTCTATAACCTGCAGGAAAACCATCATACGCAGGTGTAAGACCCGCTTCATTATCCTCATCATTTTGGCCTTCATCATCATTTGGCACGTCTGAGTATTCAGAAAAGTTTTTGTTTAAACTAGGTAAATCGGTGCCAGGAACCCCTCCATGGAGAGTTCTCATTCCTTTAGTTTGTCTATGTCTTGCGACATCAAATTTAACGCCTAGTAATTGTGGCTCAATATTTAGAGGATAAAATAGAAATTCAAATAATATTCGCCCCCCAAACCCAACATCAGAAGTACCATTACTTGTATCGTAACCGTGACCGTATCTCGACCCACCTTGTGATATTCTTGTCACATTAATTATATTCTCTAAAGGGCCATCTACTGAAGCAAGCCTACCTCCAGGTTTTCCTGCTTCCGGATTAATTGGGCAGTCTGGGCATTCATCCCTAGTTAACCAGGCCACAGTTTTCTTCATCCAAACAGCAGTGACATTAATTAAATCCTCTCCTCCATTATAATTCATTTTTAATTGAATGTCTCTGGCCTCATTGCTATAATTTATAATTTCAACATACACATCTATCGGCAATTCGCTACATTTATATTCTTTAGGCAGGGAAATTCTTCCAATTTTTTGGGGAGTCTTCCAAACATTCACCATACCTGGCCCCGCTCCAACTGCACTAAGAGTTATTTTTTTTCCTGCTATACAGTTTAGTGGTCGATGAAGAGTTAATAACATTAAATCACGATCTTGATCCTCTCCCGAAAACAATGCTCCTCCAGATGAAATTAAGGGATCACCACTATCAATAACACCATCTCCATCTGTATCATTTAAGTTGGCAACCGTAACACCACCGACTGAAGTTTCATCTGCATCCGGAAGCTCAACCATAGATACACCATGATATATTGTCATATCAACTGGACCGTTAGGACAAGATGTAACATGCAACGCGGAAGGGCATTGCGCCATTGAGAATATTGTAGAAAAAAAACAAAAACAAAAGCCAGATAATATTTTAATGAAATTCATAATGTAAAATGTAGTTTCTCGTAGGTTCAACTTTACTTAGTTGGTTAAATTTTTGGCACTGCATACTTGATGATTTTCCGCATTTTCCAAGACTAATGCTAATTGATGGTGTAAGGGTACGGTGTCAACCCAGTATTTTAGATGTTTTGGATAGTATGTTTCCATACATTTTTTCAAAAGTGAATTTTGAGTGCGTTAAAGCTACTTTTGGTCTAGGCAAACATCCAAGACTTGCTCAATGCAGCAACCCCGACAGCCACAACAACTTGTCGGGGTTTCAATAAATGAATTGGCTGAGAAGTGACACGTTTTTAAAAAAATGTCACTTCTTAGCCCCCAAAAATAAAATACATCAACATCAAAAACACCACAATCAGCAAAAGCGGCACCCACACTTTTTTCAGTTTGATTCGCCGTTTTATCAGTGCTCCTGTGGCAGATCGAGCGGCCCGTCCCTGGTCATTGTAGGTGACGTATAGAAAGCAGAAAAAGTTGATTCCCAGCGTCAGGAGCAAGAACAGGTAGGCCCGGTTCATCGAATCTGTGGTAGGCGAGAGCTGCACGAGGTTGATGGAATAGGCCACGGTGGCGAGGAAAGAAGTGATGATGAGCTCGCCTACTTCTTCGAAATTGCTCCGGTGGAAAATCAACACGAAAATCGGCAGTGCGCTGAACATCAGAAACGGCACAATGATCAGGATAATAGAGCCCCAGGGGCGGCGGCTCACATTCAGGCGAACATTGAGGCTCTTGTATTTTTCGAGGTACTTGGCGCGGTCGAGCGTGTCGAAGGTGATCTTGTCCAGTGAGCCGAGGGCGTTGGTAAGTTGATTGTCGAGGGTCACAAAATATTCGTCCGTACGCCAGTCGTTGAAGTAAAAGTCTTTCTTTTTGTCTTTGATTTGCAGGCGGCTGTAATCGAAACTAATTTTGATTTTGTCGCTGCTGCTGAGGGCCGTGATGGGGATTTTCACCTCATGGTGATCAAAAGGAAAATCAAAGGTCTCGAACTGGCCCAGGAACTTCCCACTAATGCGGTAAATGCGCACCACATATCGGCCGTCGTGCTCCTCGGCAATACGGTAGCGGTTGGCCTCCTCGCTGCTGATATTGTCAAAATCAATGTACCCCTCCTTGTTTATATACTGCGAATCGGCGATGACCCAATAAAGCAGATTGCAGTCGAAGGTGTTTTTTTTGACGTCTATCTCGTTGATGTCAATCACATCAATGCCCACACGCAGGTTAGGAATGGGCATGCCGGAGGTGTTTATTTGGGTCGGGCAGGAACGGGTTTTTCCACCCTCTGTCTCGCTAAACGTCGGTTCTTTTTTTAGAATGCAGGTGCTGTCAAATTCGTACAACTCGTTGAGAATCGCAATTTTACGATCCCTTAAGTTCTGAAAATAGCCGACTAAACCCGATCGCCCGGTGATCCCGCTTATCAAGGCTGCTTCAAAAATATTCATCGCCGCATAACATCGGCGCAGGGTGTTGTCGGTGTTGCTTTGGTTGAAAAACTTGGCTGGAAACTTCTTGGACAGTTCTTTTTTGAATTTGTACACTTCAAGGGGCAATGCCTCGCTCGAATTGTCAAAACGGATGATCGTGTGTCCCCGCTCCTGCGTAATTTCTTCCAGGGCTTTGTCACCAATGTCCGTCACGCCGGGCAGTCCAATGATGGTTTTATGCGGCAATCCCTTTGTTTTTTGCAAAAAACGCATCACCAAATTGCCATAACCTGCATGTGTATTGAGCAAAATCACACTGGGTTCCGGCTTGGAGAATTCGCGCAAAAGATCTCGTTCCAGGGCTGCTGCGTATTCCTTCGGCACCTCATTGTTGTTGATGTACCTGCTTTGCAACAGTTGCACAAGGGTGTCACAAGGTAGATTTTGCTCCTGGATCAGGGAAGAAAAACGCCCGTGCAGCAAGTAATCGGTTTCTGAGATAAAACCGATGCGGCCTGCCTTTAAAACTTCCTTGATAAACTTGATCAGGTAGAATGGCTGCGGGTCGTTTGGGTCGAGAAACAAGGCATTGTGCCCAAAATCCAGTTGGTTTTGATCGGCATTGGTGGCAATAACAGGAAGCCGCCCTTTGATGGTCTCTGCCGCGTGTCGGATATGTCTGCCCCAGGTATTGTCAATTACCAGTACCACGTTGGTGTCGGCAGCGATGGCCGCGTACAGCGACTGGATGGTGTCTTCTTTGAAATTGCACTGATAGGGTTTGAGCTGATATTCAGCGCCGTAATCTTTGGCATTGAGTTCCTTGAGATAAGCTTCCAGTACCACCAGATGTACTGAATCGGTGTAACTGTTCGAGCGCGCCTTTGCTGTATCTTGATAACTAAAGCCAACATAAGCCACATAACGAAGCGGTCGGCCAGAAAGCCCGATCGCAGCGGCAGTGGTGCTATTTTTACAAGAAAAAAAGAGGCTTGTGGCAAGACAAAGCAGGAGAAATGCGGCGATTTTTTGCATGGCGGGGGATGATTGGTTTTGGGTGCGAAAGGTAGTCAAATACTAAATTGGATAAACCGCAAAATGTAAAACAGGAGAATGTAAAACCGCAAAATCGAGACAAGACAAAATCTCAAATAAATCATTATTGAGATTTTGTCTTGTCTCGATTTTGCGGTTTTACATTCTCCTGTTTTACATTTTGCGGTTTATTTTCCCCGCCTTCCATGCCCACCACAATGCCGTTGCGCCCACCACCGCAAAAGCCACTGGCAGGTTCCATATTTTTGCCAAAAATCCGATCAGCACGGGTCCGCCAAAAAAGCCAACCATCGCGAATGTGTTCATCGTGGCAAGTCCGGCTCCTTGTGCCATGGCGGGCGCTCGTGCTGCTGCCGCATACAAAACCGGGGCCCCCAGCGAAACTCCCGCCCCTACGAATGCAAACCAAACTAGTGCAAAGGGCATCTGAGGTAAAAAAGCCAGCAGGAATAAACCAGCTGCTGCCACTGCTCCGCCCACCCTCAACATCCTGGCCGCGCCAAAACGAGCGATGAGCGCATCGCCCACAAAACGCCCCGCAGCCATACAAAAAGCATACGCTGCAAAACCCCAACCCACCGCAAATTCCTCGCTCATCACCACCTCGCGCATATACACGGCCGACCAATCTGCCATAGTCCCTTCCGTCACGTTGGTGCAAAGGCTCAGGAATATGATGAGCCAGAGTCCGGCGCTGGGCCAGGCGAATTTTTGACCACTTTGAGCACCGCGTTCGTGTTGATCGCTTTTTTCAAGTGGAAGCAGTGGTTTTCGCATTAACCAAGCGATTACCATCGCGAACAGCGCCACGCCCCCCGACCAGATTGCAGGCATTACACCCAGCCCAGTGGCAGTGCCAGCCAGGGCAGAACCAGCCATAGCCCCCGTGGACCAAAGTGCGTGGCAGGTAGACATAATACCCACCCGGTCGCGGGCTTCGAGCAGGGTCGCACAGGTATTGATTGCCACGTTCACGGATGCAAACCCGGCGCCCGCAAAAAACAAGGCCGTGGCCAGGAACCAGATATTGGTTGCCAGCATGGGCAGCGAGAAGAAGGCCGCTGCAGCCACCAGCGAGCCCAAGGCCGCAGTGGGCGCACCAAATCGGTGAAGAATAGGTACTGAGAACGGATTCATCAACAGCACACCGCCTTGCAAGGAGAGCAACAGCAAGCCCAACTGGGCCTCATCGAGACCAAATTTGTGTTTGACAAAAGGGATGAGTGCCGCCCAAGTCCCAAAAAGCAGGCCTTGTACCGCAAATACGATGCCGATGGAACGCGCCGTAACGTGTTTGAAAAAAGCGGGTATATGAGCAAACATTCTTGAAGTTAAATTTAAAAAAATACCCTTATTTTTAAATTAGGATATTAAAATTCGGTACTTTTGAGTTCAAAATTTCAGGTTATGATTCAGAGAACCTTAGAAAAAATACTGAAGCAACGCCTTTTTGGGGGCAAAACTATCCTAATTCTTGGTCCACGCCAAGTCGGTAAAACCACAACGGCTCGGCAGTTGAGCAATCTTTTTCCAGAACAAAATCTGTGGCTCAACGGCGATGACCCCGAGACGGTTCAAGTACTTCAAAAGGCGTCTTTATCCCGGCTTACGGCCCTTTTGGGTACAAAGAAGTTTATAGTGATTGATGAGGCGCAGCGAATTCCCGGCATTGGAACCACCCTCAAATTAATGCACGATAACCTGCCTGAGTTGCAGGTGTTGGTTACAGGCTCCTCTGCGCTCGACCTCAGCGAACAAACCAACGAGCCGCTTACTGGCCGCAAGTGGGAATACCTGATGCTGCCGCTTTCCTTTGAGGAGATGGTGGCGCACCATGGTCTTATTCACGAACGTGGGTTGCTTCACCACCGTCTGGTGTTCGGAAGTTACCCGGAAATAGTCAATGCGCACGGAAATGAACGCGAATTGCTCAACCTTTTGGCAAACTCCTATTTGTACAAAGATCTTTTTCGGCTCGAGCAACTTAAAAAACCAGCTTTGCTCGAAAATATCGTGCGCGCTTTGGCTTTTCAAGTAGGCAGTGAAGTGCGGTACCATGAGCTGGCTCAATTGGTAGGGGCATCTCCGCAAACAGTGGAGAAGTATATAGATTTATTGGAAAAGGCATACATCGTGTTCCGGTTGCCGGCGCTCAGCCGCAATGAACGCAACGAGATACGCAAAAGCCGAAAAGTGTATTTCTATGACAATGGCGTAAGAAATGCTGTGATTGGGAATTTTTCTGTCCTTGAAAGCCGCACGGATATGGGTTCGCTCTGGGAAAATTACCTTGTTAGCGAAAGACGCAAGAAAATTGAATATGCACGCACTTTTGCGCGGAGCTACTTTTGGCGGACGGTCAATCAACAGGAAATTGACTATCTCGAAGAATTGGATGGACGGTTTCGAGCCTTCGAATTCAAATGGTCAACGAAGGCAAAAGTCCGCTTTCCAGCTACTTTCCTGGAAAAATATTCTGTCCAGG
>Ga0247844_1004758_pt1 | contig 18032 bp, 20 predicted proteins | sample LaCtaG_FD_192421 | JGI IMG/M metagenome (GOLD analysis project Ga0247844, IMG submission 192421) | Freshwater microbial communities from meromictic Lake La Cruz, Castile-La Mancha, Spain - LaCruzMarch201714.5m_1 | ecosystem: Environmental > Aquatic > Freshwater > Lake | place: Spain: Castile-La... | reverse complement strand
CGGACCCCCCAAGGGCGAACCCAAGGGCGAACCCAAGGGCGAACCCAAGGGCGAACCCAAGGGCGAACCCAAGGGCGAACCCAAGGGCGAACCCAAGGGCGAACCGATAGGATATGATAGGATAGGAAAGGATGAGAGTACATCCAAACCAAAGGCCCCGGACAAGCCGGGGCGTGCTCGCGACGAATGCTTTGAAGCCCTCGTGCAGCTCCAGGGGGCGAACCTCGTCGAGCTGACGAAGCCGATGCGTGGGCAGATCAACTCGGCATTGCGGGCGATTCGTGACGTCATGCCGGATGTGACCTCGTCGGAGATCCAGCGCCGTGCAGCGTCGTATCGTGCCGAATGGCCGGGCGTCCATCTCACTGCCAGTGCTTTGGCGAAGCATTGGGCCAATTTTGGGCAAAAAAAAGAAGGGCCGCCGCCGGGCGGTGGGGAGCCAGACGCCGCGCCGGAGCTGCCGCCCTTCCCATGGCGGGCCGTAGCGCGAGACGTTGAGCAGTGGATGGCCGTGCCTGAGTCCGATGAGGACTGGCATGGGCTCGATCGGGCGGTGCAAGTCACGCTCTGGCGGTCGTGGAAAAAACAGGCCGCCGAGGTCAAAGCCAAACTGCAGGAGGTGAAGCTTTGAGCGGACGCGGACAACTGCCGCAACTCATGGACTGCGGCGCCGAGCGTGCCTTGCTGGCCTGTGCCAGCATCGGCGGTGCGGAGGTGCTGACGAACCTCGTCGGCTGGGTGGATGAGGACTGGTTTGGCATGGCCGCGCATCAACTCGCGTGGCGTGTGCTGAACGGCCTGATCGTGAAGGGGATGCCGCTGGATAGCGTGCTGATCCGTGATGAGCTGATTCGTGCCGGCATGGATCAACGGGACGCGGGAACGATCACGGAAGAAATGGCACGCCTGGTTCCGAACTCGGCTAACTGGAAGTATTATGCCGCCATCGTGGAGAAGTTTCGCAAACGCCGCCTGGGTGTCAGTGCGGCCCAGCGGATGCTTGCGCAGTTCCAGGACATGTCCGCCGATCCGAGCGAATCCCTGGCGGCCTGTGAGGCTGAGCTGTTCAAGCTCCATGCCATGCGGCAGAAGGGCGGGGCGCGGCATCGGCGGGAGTTCGTGAAAAAAGTGCTCGATGACATCGGCGAGGCCTGGGGCAATCGCGGGCATGTCATCGGCGGTATCGGCACCGGCTACACGGATCTGGATCGACTGGCGATCAAAGGTATGAGGCCCGCGCATTTCTGGCTGATCGGAGCGCCTCCGGGCGGCGGGAAAACCGTGCTGCTTGGCAAGATGCTCGACAACATTGCCCGTGCATCCATGTCCGGGCCGAAGAGATGCGGCATCGGCAGTGGCAGCGGTGACTATCGCGAGTTCAAGCAGGAGCCGCGTTCGGTGCTTCTGGTTAGCTTGGAGATGGACGGCCATGAACTGACAGAGCGTGATGTCATCCGTGAGGCGCGCATCACGATGAACCAAGGCCAGCGCGGACAGATCAGCCGCCAGGATTACTCGAACCTCGCGGACACCACGAAGGCACTGAACGAAGCGCCCTACTACATCGCCTATTTCCCGGCGATGAGCATCCAGGCTCTGCGCGTGCTGCTGCGCTATTTGCAGGCCGTGCACAACTTCGGCGTGATCGGCATCGACTACGTTCAGAAGCTGACGAGTGACACGAAGTCTGCCAAAGACAGTCGCACGGTGGAGATGCAGGAGATTTCGACCGGGCTGGACATGATCGCGGGTGAGATCGGCGTGCCGATCATCGCGGCCTGCCAGCTCAAGGTGGAGGCCTACACCGGCCGTCCGAAGCTGGAGCACCTCCGCGAGTCGGCGCAGCTTTGCCAGGACGCCGATCTTGTTGCCCTGCTCAGCCCTTGGAATCAGGCCATGGGCATCAAACCGGAAAAAAAAGACGCCGCCGAAAAAAAGAAAGGCGGCCGCGATCCGGCTCCCTGGGAGTCGGAAGAAGACGAGGATGCTCCGCCTCCCGAGCTGGGGGATTTCATGGCGCTGGACGTGGTGAAGAATCGCCACGGCGGGAACACCAACAGCAAGCCGCCTATCAAGCTCCAGTGGGACCGCGAATACTACGACTTCGTGAGCACCTGCGACCGGCTCTTTGACTCCACCGGAAAGACCACTCAGCAATGATCGACTGGCAAGCCATCAAGGATAAGCACCGCATCGAGGACGTGTTGCACCGTCTGAGACCGGGCATCGTTCTGCGTCGCAGCGGCCCTGGCTTCCTGTGCAAGTGCCCGCTGCACGAAGAGCAGAGCGGCACAAGCTTCAGTGTCGATGCCAAAAAGAATCTCTGGAAGTGCTTTGGAAAATGCTGCTGCGGTGGCGATGTCCTAAAGCTCGTCATGGATCTGGAATCCCTGGATGCGACCGGCGCGGCGGAGTGGCTGGAGGGGCGGACCTTGCGTGATGAGCATCGTGTGGAGAAAGCTCCGCGTGAAGCGCGTGAGATCGTCCGGGAGGAAGTGTCTGTGCCGCGTGAACTTCCCGCCATTCCCAAGCTCTGGAAGGGCGAGCAGCGCCACTGGGAAGCCGTGACGACGTTGCGCAAGCTGCCGCATTACTGCGGCGTGGCGATGGCCGTTCAAGAGGGTGTGCTGCGCTTCTGTCTGGCCTATGATCAGCCCGCCTGGGCAATCCTCGATGTGGGCAATCCCTGCAACGTCCAGGTGCGGAGGATGGATGGACAGAAGTGGTGGGGAGACCTGAAGGTGATGGGCGTGAAGCACAACTGGGCGAAGTGGCCCGTGGGCATGGACGTGGCCTTGCGGAATCCGAAAACAGGCATCCAGCTCGTGGAAGGCACGGGTGATTTCGTGGCCGCGTATTTCGCGCTGGCCGATGGCATGACTGGCCTGATCCCCGTGGCGATGTTCGGAGCATCCAACCCAATCCATGAAGGGGCGCTGCCGCTGTTTCGAGACCGGCAAGTGACGATCATCGAGCAGCACGACGCCGCCGGAAACCACGCCACCGCCGTGTGGTCTGAGCAGCTCCGCGCTGCTGGCGCGATCGTGAGCGTGAAGCTCGTGCCCCATCCGGGCGAAGATTTGAATGATCACCTCTCTGCCGCCCGGGGCATCGCCGGGATTTATGATTGAAGCCAAACCAACAAAACGCATGAAAGAACATCCTATTTTATTCAGCGGCCCGATGGTCCAGGCCATCCTTGAAGGTCGGAAGACTCAAACGCGGCGGATCTGCAAGACGCGGACTCAGGATCAAACCGACATCATTGCCGGTGCCATCATGGATGACATGAATCGCGCTGATGACGGCACTCATGAGGGCGAGGCGTGGAAGCGTTTCCCGTGCCACTACGGCAAGCCGGGAGATCGGCTTTGGGTGCGGGAAACTCATGCGCTCAAAGAGGTTGCTCCCCATGGTTACACGGAATGTCTGATCCATTATCAAGCTGGAGGCGCGCCGATGATCTGCGGCCCCGCGTCAGATGACTTTGCGCGCCCTTTGGCGGCTGATGAACAGCCAGATCCGAGACTGACAGTGAAGCGGTGGCGTCCCTCCATCCACATGCCCCGCTGGGCGAGTCGCCTCACGCTGGAGATTGTAGGTGTGCGGGTGGAGAGGCTCAATGAAATCAGCGAAGAGGATGCCATCGCGGAGGGGATCGAGCGGGATGCTGCCGAGTTTAAAAACTACAATGTGAAAGATGTGGCCTTTCCCTGGATCGGAGGTGTGGGGGCGGCTAGTGCGTCTTATTCCTCTTTGTGGGAGTCGATCAACGGCCCTGGATCATGGGAGGCCAATCCCTGGGTGTGGGTGCTGGAGTTTAAGCCGGTAGAAAGTGAGGTGAAGGCATGAGTGCTCCAGACTTTACGTTCACCATCAAAGGCGGCGGTCTGAAGGCTGAAGGTGAGCTGCGGCTTGTGGATGATGGCGGGCCTTGCCCGATCTTTGAGACAGTGCCGACGATCTGCCGCATGGTGCTCGCTGATGTGCCCAAGTTTGGGGCCTTGGATGCCGTGACAATCACGATCAAGCGCGGGAAGGGAGGGCGCTCGAAACGATGACCCCGACACGTCCAGTCATGCGCTACTATGGCGGGAAGTGGCGGATCGCGCCGTTGATCGTATCGGAGATGCCGAAGCATGAGGTTTATGTGGAGGCGTTTGGCGGGGCGGCATCGGTGTTGCTGAACAAGCCGCGTGTGCCCTGCGAGGTTTACAACGATGCTTATGGCGACGTGGTGAATGTGTTCAAGCAACTGCGCGATGCCGGCGATGTGCTGATGCGGGGTTTGTTCCTGACACCGTATTCACGTGACGAATACGTGGCCGCGTATGAACCGACCTCTGACCCCATCGAGGCGGCGCGGCGGTTTGTGTACCGTTCGACGGCAGGGATCGGCAGCAATTCCAGCGTGAAACGGAATGGCTTTCGGACCTCGCTTTGCGACATCAAACACGCCACCGCGACAAGCTGGGCCAATCTGCCGGAAACTCTCTGGGCTGTGGTGGAACGGTTGCGCGGCGTGATCATTGAGAACCGCGATGCGATGAAAGTCATGGAGCAATACGACGCCGCTCACACGCTGCATTATCTCGATCCGCCCTATCTCGCGGCCACACGCAAAGACAAGTCCCAAGGCTATGAGCATGAAATGAGCCATGCCGACGAACACGCGACGCTGCTCGACTTTGCGCGGGGTCTGAAAGGCCGCGTGATGATCAGCGGCTACGCGCATGACAGCTACGACGAAGCGCTCCCCGGCTGGCATCGGATCGCCATCCGGGGGGGGCGAGATCAAACCAATCAGCGAACCAAAGAGGTTCTCTGGATGAACTTTCAACCTGAGGCAACTTTGCTGTGACTATTCAAACTCAATACAGTATCGGTGACTTCGTGGAAGGCGTGCGCGGATACAAGGATGCGTTGCGGGATCATCTCGAAGGCATCCTTGGCAAGCAGGCGGTGCATCCGGTGCATCCGCGTGTGGAGGTGATGTGGGATGTGCCCTACAACATCACGAGCGTGACGATGCGGCTGGGCGGCATCCTGGAAGAAGTGTCGCCGGAGATGGTGGCAAAGCGTGTGGCGGCGCGGAATCGACTGATCGAGCAGGAGACGCGTGATCCTCTGCGCTATGCGTGCGAGCCGGACATCTGGCGACAGATCGACATCGAGATGTGCAAGAAGCGGCTGGCGAATCCGGGCCTTGTGCTGGAGCTGCTCGTGACAGGTGGTATTCGTGCCGGTAAAACGGAAGGCGCGACACGGCGGGTGAATGCCAATTTCTTCTACACGCCAAAGGGCTGGTGTGTGGGGCTGCATGAAACGGACATCACGAGTCGCTCGATCCAGCAAAGTCGCGTGAATCGATTCCTGCCGCCTGAGCTGGAGACAGGGACGGGCAAACACAAGAAGGACAAGCGCACGAAGTTTAGTTACTCGGAAGCGACCGGCTTCACGGGCTCAGAGTTTAACATCTACTGGACGTGTTACGATGAATTCGGCATCCAGATGGAATGCGGCGGTCGCTATGAGTTCAGGTTTTACAAGCAGGATCTGAGCACGCTCCAAGGTCTGGAACTGACCTGTGCCACATCGGATGAGCTGGTGCCACTGACCATCGTCAAGACGATCCGGGAACGTCTATCAACTCGCGCCACAGACACCGCCAAGCCTGAGTTTCTGGCGCGCATCCGCAAGGCGCTGGAGATGCTGGAGCGCGGGGAGCCGCTACCGACAGCCTTGTTAGGCGCGATTTACCACGGGTGCCACCTCATCACCTTCACTCCGAAGGAGGGCTGGAATGCCACGGTGAATTCCTTCCTGAACGGCGCGACAAAATACGGCCGTGTGCCCGCGCCGTTGCTGGCTGGTGTGGCAGGGTGCAAGGATCGGACGGTGCCACGCTTTGCGCAGCCTTTGGAGCGCGGGCGGTTGGTGGCGTATCTGCACACGAGTGACAACGTGATGCGCTCCAGCTATGAAGCGGTAGCGGCTCAGCTGGAAGGCAAGACAGAACAGGAGATCCGCATCACGGCCTATGGTGACGTGGACAAAGACTGGCAAAGCGAGTTCACCGACTACGACGAAGCGATCCACGTCAAAGACTGGAAGGACATGCCGCGAGAAGGCACGATCTACGTGGCCTGCGATGGCGCGGGGGCCAAGCCTTACACCTTCGCGTGGTATCTGGTCGATAGCTTGAGCCGCGTGTGGCAGCTCCAGGAATGGCCATGTGTGAACTGGCCGATTGAAGGCGTGGGCAATCCGGGGCTGTGGGCCATCCCGAGTGAGAGCGACAACCGCAACGGTGACGTGGGGCCCGCAGCCAAGCTGAGGCTGAAGAAGTTCAACCGTGCCAAGTGGAATCGCATCGTGTGGCAGGGCTGTGAACGCATCGTGCGGAAGATGGCCGAAACGGGCGATCCATGGAAAGGCAGGTTCAAGGCGGGGCCGATGTCCTGGCCGAATCGTCCCGAGTGGGATCTGGATGGGCCATTCACCGAAGTGGAGGTGGCGTGGGTGGACTCGCGTTTCAGCAGCAACAAAACCGAGAATGCCGACGGCAATGTGGTCACCATCCTGCAAGACTTCCTGGATCAGGATAACGCGGCGCCATGGGCCGGGGCTAACGGCGACTCGCTGAGGGAAGGCAACGATTTGATTTCCCGCGCTTTGGCCGATGAGATCGAGGGCTTGCCGGGCCTGATCATCAATCGCGAATGCGAGAACACCAGGTTCACGCTGGCGACTTACACCCTCCCCGAATTCCGGGAGATCACCAAGGCCTGGGATGAAGCCTGCAAAGAGTTCAGAGACTTGCTGGTGTTCTTACTCTCCAAAGATCACGAGGACACCAGCGGCGTGGAAATGATCAGCAACGGAACCCGTCAACGATGAAAACGAAACCGCCACTACCCAACGAACTGAGGAAGCTCAACGGCCCGAATGCGCCGCTGCATGTCGCCACGAAGCATGTGCGAAAGCTTGTCGAACACTGGGGTTATACCGAGAACAGCGAGGACTTCGTGAAGAAGCTAGTGCGCTGTGGAGTGCTGAAGCCGGTGAAGCTGAAGCATCAACGTGGGAACCGCTTTGTGACAACGAAGGTGCTGGAACTCTACGAACAGCAACGAGCTTGACAGTCCAGTGCGGGGCCGCATCCTGAGCACGTCGCTTCAGGCGCGGTCCTTTTGGGAGAGGGATCCACGACCATGAAAGACGACACCACACGCATCACCACGCTGGAGCCGCGCGAGCAGCCCACGGCGAAGCAGATCATTGACGAGCTGAGGGAGAGCATCCTGGCGGCATCTGCCATGGGGGTGTTTGACCGGCTGCTGCGCTGCTACAATACCCGGCGCTGCCTGTGGGCAGGCCAGCAGCCAGACGGCCGCCTGGGGGAGTATGATACGGAGAAGCCTGTGTTCCGCTGGAAAGGCGCGCCGGATCTGCGCGTTCCGCTGGCAGATAAATTCGTGCGCTGGCTGTCCATGCTGCGCATGAGTGTGTTCAATCGCGGAGACATGCGCATCGGGCCTCGTCGCGTGGACAAAGAGCAGAGTGCCACCGAAATGGCGGGCGTGTGGCAGGACACGATGGACTACTTCCATTGCGTGCAGGAGTGGAACTTTGCCAAAGGGTTCGAACTCTTTTGCACCTGTGTTGAGGAGTTTGGTTATTCGCTGATTCTGGGCGACTGGCAGCGCAAGCAGCGCACTGAGACGCTGAATGTGACGGTGCAACAACTGACCGACGTGCTGCTGCAGGCGGCGCAAGATGAGCTGTTTGAGCGGGCCATGTCTGAGCTGCCTGAGGGCGCGGAGCTGGACCCTGAAAGCGTGCTGACAGACGAAGTGGAAGCGGCACTGGTGGAGAAAGTCACTGCGGAGCTGGAGATGATGCTGGCCATGGCTGGCAATCCTACCCCGGCGCAACTGGACCGTGTGATGCGGATCGACAAACGCATGACAGAGACGGAAGCCGCGAAGGTGCTACGAGCGCTCCGCAAGAGTCCCGGTGAATCGGCGGAATACTTCGCGCCGAAAGATGACGGTGGTGTGCCAGTCGTGGAAGGCTTTGTGCCTTTCGTGAACTGCCTGCACTCGCATGATCTGACCGTTCAGTATGCCGGGCAGGCGGAATTCTTCGCCGTGCCGAAGTTCTGGAGTGAGAGCCGGATTCGCGAGAGGGCGCGGATGGAGAAATGGCACAAGGCCGGAACTGAAACGCTGATCAAGGATCACAAAAACAAGTTCTGGAGTGAACTGACTCAGGGCTTGAATGTGCCCGGATGGGGGATGATGGGCACGGGCATTGGCTGTGAGCCGGACATGCAGGCCATGGAGAAGGTGCCGCGCTGGCTGGTGGTGTATGTCTGGCGCCGTGTGACGAACAAACAAGGCCTGCCGATGGTGTGCCGCGCGGTGGTATCTCCACACATGCCGGATCAAATGCTGCTGTGGGAAACGACGGATCTGGAGGAACTGCCCATCGTTTGTGAATCCGCAGAGCCGACAACGATCGCGCTGCTAGCGCGTGGTGTGTGTGACCTTGTCGTGGACAAACAGAACCACGTCAAAGACACGCTGGACAGTGAGGCCGCGCGCGGGCAACTCGGCAGCAATCCGCCGCTGCTACGCACCGGTGCCACAAATGTGGGGGTGAAGCCAGGCATTGAACTTTACGCGAAGCGCAGCGGGCAGAGCTACGACGGGAGCAAGTTCATGGATGTGCCCGTTGTTGATATGGGCTCGCTGAAGGTCATGGAGAAAGTGGAGATGCTCGTGGAGCAATACTACTTCCGCAGTTCCGACACGCCCCTGGAAGATCAGCAGCTATTCCGAGAGAGCGTGATCTTTGCATCGAAGCGGGCCTTGGTGATGACGAACCGCATCGTGTGGAAGCAAGTGCAGGAGCATATCGACAGCCTGCAAGTGGGCCGGATCAATGGCCGTGAGGTCAAGCTCGATGCGCGGCGGGATCAGCTTGGCGGAGAGGCGGACATCACCATCGGTGTGCATCTGCAAGGGTATGACAAAGATGCTGCCGCAAACTTCACGAAGGTCATGGGCCAGATCATGCAGAATGATCGTGGTGGAAACATTGACTGGAACGAGGCCACCAACATTGCTGCGCAACTTTGGGCACCAACGTATGCCCGGCGCTTGATCCTCACCAGTGAGGCCGCGAGCGGCAAGGTGATCGACGATCAGGAGATGCGCATTGCGAAGATGGCCGCCGGTGTGCCGGTGCGGTATGAAGATCGCGTGAGCAATCCGGGACTCAGACGCCAGGTGCTGCAGCAGTGGGCGGAGATGCCGGGGAATGCCGAGCGTGCGCAGACTGATCTATTGTTCGCCGAGATGCTGACGAAAGAGCAGGAGATGCTGGATTTCCAAGAGCAGCAGCAAACCGTGAACCCAGTGATCGGCAGAACGGGCGTAAGACCGAACGCGCCTGCGCGAATGACGAAATCAGAATGACATTTATGAGCAAAATTACTTGGACCAAAGAAGCCGGGAATGTTTACTCCTGCGAGATTGGCGAATTCAGTCTGGAGGTATGGCCTATCAGTGAGTGTGTCGTTTGTGTTTCCGATGACTTCGACGGCAAAGACAGACATGGCACTCCGTCTAAAATGCAGAGTTGGAAGGAGGAACGATGGGCGGTGTCTGTCTTCAAGGGTGATGTCGTTATTTATGAGGGACACGACGCTAGAAGTGTCCTCGCTAGCACTTTGAATCAGGCTCAGCACTTGGCCGTTTCTATCGCGGGGGTTGTTCAATCATGAAACTATTTCGAATCATCTTCCGCCGCCGTAAACGTGTCGTGGATCTGCCAGAGCTGTGTGGCAAGAGGCTGGGTCTGTCTGAGGTGCGGGCGGCGCTGCATGGTGCGAAGGATGACTTGCGAGTGAGAGCGCTGCTGCAAGTGCTGGCGATGCGGCGGCAGGCCTGTGATGAGGCGGCGGCCACGGATGCGTGGAAGGGGCAGGACAGCCGCTACCAGCAGGGCGGGCGGCAGTCGCTCGACGATGCGTTCACGGATCTGGCCTTGCTGCTAGAGAGCGGCAAAACGGATGACGAGATGAAGAAGTTTTTCGCGGAGACCTGAGGTTGTTGGCAGGTGCTTTGTGGAATCGGCCCCGGTGTGTGTCATGGCGCGCCGGGGCCTTTTGTTGCACGATGAGTTAGGGGTGTTTTCAGGTAGTTCTGGGAATGGCAGAATTTACACGACAGCGGCGAGAGGGATGATGGGCGCACTTGCCCCAGGGCATGACACGCTATGAATACCCAGGCTGCCCCAATCATTGCCGCTCCGGCCACCGGCTCTACGTCCCCAGGGAACGCCGCCGCGGCTGCTGCCGCTGCTGCTGCATCCCGCCCTGGAGCCGCGAACACCGCCCAAGCGATGCAGCTCACCCCCGGTCTGGAACAGCTTGATCAGGACGCCATCATGGCGGCCTTCATGGGTTCCACGGTGGCAGCTCCAGACGCGAAGCAGAAAGAGGACACGAATGGCGATCCTGATCCTGATGCCGATAATGGCGATGGTGATGGCGATCCTGATCCTGATCCTGATCCTGATGCCGATAATGGCGATGGTGATGGCGATCCTGATCCTGATGCCGACAAAGTCGACGACGATGGCAAATCCGATCTGGACAAAGGGCTTGAGAATGAGCTGAAAGACAAGCCAGGCTTGCACAAGCGAGTGAAGCAAATCTTTGGACAGAACAAGGCGCTGAAAGCGAAAGTCGAAACGCTCGAAGCCCAGGTGCAAACCAGCGGTGACACACCGGCGGTTGTCTTGCAAAGCAGCGGAGCTGATCCGCTGGCCAGTGCGAGCACTGAGGCGATGATCGAGACGGCGGAAGAAGATGCGCAGTGGTGGATGGACTGGTGTGAAGCCAACCGACAAGGCGGGACTCTCAATGAGGGAACCGACAAGGAAGTGAAGCTGGATGCCAATCAAGTCACCACACAACTGCAAGCGGCTCGCAAGCTCCTGAAGGCAGTCCCGGCCCGCCGGGAGTGGCTGAAGAAGTATGCGGCAACCGCCAAAGTTGTCGGCAATGCCAAAGAGTTCACCGATCCAAAGGCAGACAGCCGCGAGGCGAAGCTGCTGAGGACGGCCCCGGAGCTGATGCGTGATCCTGAATACCTTCAGGTTCTGGCGGATGCGAAGGCCGGGCGAGAGCATCGGGAAAAGCAGGCCAAGGGCATCACATTCGTGGAGGTGAATCCGAAGAAGGTCACCAAACCTGCGGAAGGCGAAAAGCCGCAACCGCAAGGCAGCAAGGCTAAAGTCACCCAGCCGGTCAAGAAGACTGAAGAGATGACAACAGCGACTCTCTCTGAACTGCGAGAGCGGGCCGCGAAAGGCGATCAAGCTGCCAAAGAGCAGCTGATGGCCGCCTTCCTTTCCTGAGCAGCAACACCCTTTCCATTTCATCCTTTTATGATCATTCACAGAGGCAATCAGCTCACCGTCAAACCGGACGTTTATGACGTCCTGTTGGGTGAGTTCGACGCGGCAGAAGCACCGCTTTACAATCGCTTCAAGAAACTGGGCGACAGCCCGGATGCCGCGCTCTTCAACTGGCCCTTTGATGTGGCTGACAACCCCAGCAATGCGGGCGCGCCTGAAGGCCGCCGCTATGACCAGGGCAACACCACGACCAAAGGGGCGCGTGCGGACATGTATGGCCGCATGCACTACCACAAGGAAGAGTTCGGTGTGGGTGAAGTGTCTGAAGGTAATCAGGTGCGTGGCACCAATGGCCTGGCTGAGTATGCCTACCAAACCAAGGGGGCACTGCGCAGCACCATCAAGTCGGCAGAATATACCCTCGTAGGCGGACAAGAATCCCAGGCGGGCAGCAAGACGGTGAACTACGTCACCCGTGGTCTTGAGCGCCTGATCGTGGACACGGCCGGCATCGCGGTGCAAACCGATACGCCCACCGTGATTCCGGCGGCCTTCCGTCCGGCGGCAGCTCAGGTGAAGACTCTCACCGTGACAAGTGGTGACTACCCTCTGACTGAGGCGAACATCACTGATCCGTTCGAGAGCATCTACAATGTGCTCAAGTCCAAGATCAACCTCGACGTGTTCTGCACGACGAAGTTCAAGGGCAAGGTTTCCGGTTTCGGCAAACTCACGCCGACTGTCACTGACATGACGGTGGTGAGCCGCTTCAACAACAATGCCGCTGACATGAAAGTCGTGGCCGTGATTGAAACCTATGTCGGAGACTGCGGCATCGCCCGCTTTGACCTTCACCCATGGCTCCGCCATGACACCGGCACCCAGCTTTCCGAGGCCATCGGACTGGACATGCGTTACGGTGGGCTGCGTATGCGCACGCCTCCGAGCGTGAAGCAACTGCCAGATCAGGCAGCGGGCAAGGAAGGCTACACACAGCACATGTTCGGCCTTCAGATGACGCCGAAGTTCCAGGCACGCTGGAAGCGCTCCGCCTAACCATTCCCTCTCCCAAGAGGATTCACCAGCCGAGGCAAGTTCACCGCATCGTTTTATGCTCAAAGTCCAAGTTCCAGACTCCGTTCGAGAAGAGGCCACTGCCGCTCTGGCAGGAGACTCCAATCTCGCGGACTGGTTTATCAAACGGCTTGAGCAGAAGGCAGCGAGTGAACTTGCCGAGGCGCTGGCGGATCAGGCCTTGGTGAGCGTGGACAACTACAAGGCAGCCCACCGCCCGGTGGACGGCCTGGGACAATGCACCTTTCGAATCGCCCAAAGTCTGGCGAACTGGATCACGAAATGGGTCAGTGCCGATCATGTCTATGATGAGGCGTTTGTGACCCAGCTCATCAAGGACAACGGGCATCTCTGCCTGAAACCCACCTACCAGCAGAAGGCGCAGATCATCCGCCCTGACTGGACGCCGGAGAAACCTGATGCCGTGATTGTTGCGGCCTAATCACTATGTCTGCAAGACTTCGTAAAATTGGCCGCGAGGAATGCGGCCCGATCACAGGAACGCTGGATGACTTCAGCGGCGGGATCGACACTGCCAGCACCTCGCAAACGCTGGCTGCTGAGAACAACGATCGCAGTTACCTGCACATTCAGAATCACGGACCAGACGTGATGTGGATCCAGTTTGGCGCGGCGGCTGTCGTGGGACAGCCAAGCATCGCCATTCAGCCGGGGGAATCCTACGTCCCCAGCTTCGTCGATAGCCGGGCTATCTTCGCGATCAGTGGAGATGCCTCAAACACCTTCACCGCCAAGCAAGGCTAAATCATCATGGCCCGCGCCTCTGCCAACTTCCTTCTTCAAGCCGCCGCTCTGGCGCGGATGTCGGGTTTCAGTCCGACATCGGCGGCTGATCTGGGCTTGGGGGCGGATGATCTGGCGAATGTGCTGCTGGATCTGAATCAGGGGTATGAGGAGGCCTACAACTGGCAGAACACGAGCTGGGAGGATGCGTGGGAAGATGCGACGATCACGCCTGGGGCCAATGGCCTGATCACGTATGCGCAACTCAGTGATGCCGCGCAGTTCTGCCTGTGGAGTGCTGACCCTCGCATCGTCAAATCAGCCTCTGTGCTGGTGTATCGCAGCAGCAATGATGGTGTGCATGTGCCGGATTGGACGGGCGATCTCTTCGCCTTCTTCAAGCCTGCCGCGCCCGTGTTCACGTTTGAGGCCTGGAGCGGTGTCACGGCCTACGCCGCCGGGCGCATCGTGCTGGCGACGGATGGGCAGTGCTACCGCGCTTTGCAAGCTGGCACGAATCAATCCCCGCTGACTCAGACGGCTTACTGGCGCGTGCAGCCCTTGCTGGCAGTGCTGATGAAAGCGGCGCAGAAAATGGCGCTGGCAAACAAGGCCACGCGCGACGGCAACCACGGCGAGGCCGCCAAGATGGTCAAGGATGCTGGCAGCAAACTCGATGACCAAGCCGAGCTGGAATTCCCACGCGTGAGTTCGTGGTGGTGGATCCGCAGACAATGATTTCCATGAAACGATTCTTCACTCTCTTTTTCCTCTTTGCTCTGCCTGTGCTTGTGATGGCGCAGATGAGCGGTGTGTCTCTGCGATCAATCGCGCGGGCGTTCCGAGTCGATCCCATTGGGACGAATACGATTGACCCGACACAATACGGCATGGGCTGGAGTGATTCCAAATTCACCCTGCGCACGCCGCCGGGGAATTTGCAGTTCACGACGACCGGCGATCCTGCGGAGCCGGTGATGACCTGGCCTGGGAGGATCACGGCGGAGCATATCGACGTGACTTCGATGTCACTGTTTACCAGCGTGCCTGCGACTTCGGAGAGTTCAGGGACGGCGGGGCAGATGGCTTATGACTCGGGTTATTTCTATGTCTGCACCGCACTCAATACCTGGAAGCGGGCGGCATTGACCACTTGGTAATCATGAAAACGCCCCTTGTTATCCTTACTTGCCACCTGCTTGCGCAGGCAGCTACGGCCGTGACGTTTGAGGCGTGGGTTGCCAGCTATGGCTTGACCGGCGGCGATGCGGCGGAGTCGGCAGATCCTGACAATGATCGGCTGTCTAACTTGCTGGAGTATGCGTTGCATGGGGGCGTGCCGAATGTTCACGGGCCTTACACGAATCAGCCCGCGTTTGGTTGGAGCATCGCGACAACGAACGGCTACAGCCTGCCCTTCACTGGTCCGCCATCGGGCGCGCCGATTGGGACTCATCTGGCGCTTAGTTATAAGCTTCGGAGCGGAATCGAGAACGTGTCTGCGGAGGCGGAAATCTCCATGGCTTGCCCTGCCTCGAATGTGGATGGCTCGCTGTTTCGGTGGGTAGGCGGTCAATCCATCATCTCAGTGAGGGATGGTCTGGATGGCGGAACGGTGGCGGTGTGCCGACTGCGGGCGGATCTGCTGCCACGCGGCTTCATGCGGCTGAAGGTGACTCGCGGCACTGGCCTGACTTTGCCGCCCACGGATGGCACGGCACAGGCCACGCTGCAGCTAGATCTAGGCGGCGCGGTGCACGTCAACCGCACCGTGGGCGCTGCCACGACGACGACACCGACGGTGCAAGACATTTCCTACACGCAGGTTTCGAGCCCGGAGATTGTGACGGATGTTTCCTGGCCTTGGGCTCTCGGCAGCTCTGGCTACACGGCGGAGCAGGTGACGAGATCCAGCACGAACCTGAGTGTGCTGGCACCGACTGAAGGCAATACGCAGCTCTGGACCTATCAGGGGGCTGGCAGCGCAAAGATTCAGATCATCACGCCAGCGCGCACTTATGAGCGGCTGGTGAATACTTTCAGCTCAACGAGTGTGATCAGTCGGACCCAGGGCACGAGCACAAGCGGCAGTCTGCGCAGGCATTGTGACAATGATCTGGACACCCGCATTGCAACCTTCACAGCCTTTTCTAACCGGCAGGATCTGTTTGAGGTGAAGGATTCCAGCGGGCCTACTTACGAGCGCAATACGTCCTGCTGGCTGAGCGCGGTGGACATGACGCCACTGGCGGCCTGGAACAGCAACGGCAACTTCCAGAAGGGGCCAACCTTGATCACGCCACGTCACATCATCGGTGCGGTGCATCACGCCTGGGCCGCCGGTGACACGGTGCATTTTGTGGAGGCTGACAATGATGTCGTGGTGAGGACGATCACAGCAGTGCAAGCCATCGCCGGGACAGACATCCTGATTGGCAGGATCAACAGCGATGTGCCCGCCGGGATCGACTTCGCGAAAGTGCTGCCGACGAACTGGGCAACGAAGCTGCCGACACTGAGCACGTTTGGAATGCCGGTGTGCAGTGCGGATCAGGGCAAGCGCGTCTTCATCCGAAACGTGCGAGCCATCGGCACCAGCGTGTCATGCGAGCCGCCGAACATCGCGAGCCGGATCAGTTTCTACAAGGATGCTGTAGGCGGCGACTCGGGCAGTCCCTGCTTTGCCGTCATTGGCGGCGAGATGGTTTTGCTTTGCACCTGGCTGGGCGGCGGTGGTGGCACCGGGCCGAGCGTCGTCAACTTCACGAGTGAGATCAACGCGGCCATCACTGCCCTGGGCGGCGGCGGCTCCCTGACTGCCGTGGATCTGAGTACCTACACCACCTTCTAAAATGAGCCGTCTGGACACCAAACCCTGACCCCGAATTCAGCCCGGCCTGCCGTGTGGCAAAGCCGGGTGTCCAGCGGCTCGCCTCCTCCTGATTATGTCTCCTGAAGCACTCCTACTCTCCGCCCTGACCGCCGTCACATCGACTCTCTGCATCATCGCCAAGCTCCTTTGGGCGCGCAGTGAGCAGTGTGAAAAGGACCGCATCGAGATGCGCTTCGAGCTGGAGCGTCTGAAGGAGGCCAACGGCCTGGCAAAGGGGACGCTGATCAGCTTCCAGAACTGCCCCGAGGACTCCTGCCCATTCCGTCCCTCGGGGAGTTGCACGGCTTAATTTGTTAGCGAACCCCAAAACCAAAACGAAACCACCATGAAGAACTGGAGAACAACACTGATCGGCGCTGCTTTGGCAGTGCTTACTGTCATCGCGAGCCACACGGAGGGCGGTGCCTCACTGACAGACTGGAAGACTTACCTCATTCCGGCGCTGCTCGCCTTGTTTGGCTACCTGGCAAAGGATGCTGGAGTGACTGGCAGCGTGAAGGCCCTGGCCTTGCTGCTGCTGCCTGTCTTCCTGCTTTCGAGCTGCGCGAACAGTCAGAGCACGGATGCTGAAATCAGGCGTGCTCAGGGAGCCATTGAAGCGGCCCAGTTTACCCATTCGCTGGCTGTCGTGGTCTATGGGCCAAGGCTGGCAGATCCGAAGACATCCCCGGCTGAGAAGCTTGTGGCGACTCAGATCATTGAAGACTCTCGCAAGCGGCTGGCAACGGAAGAGGCGCGGCTGGCGGACATCCAGGCGCGCCGTGCGGCTGCAGCCGTGGCGGCCCAGACATCGGGGGAAGTCGGGCCGCCTGCGACCCTTCTGCTGCCTGCTTTGACTGAGGCGAAGTGACTTATACAACCCGAACTGAAACATGGGGCGAGCCAGCCGCCCTCCGATGCTCCCGCGCTGGCTGAATGCGGGAGCTGAATCGTTCCACATGGAACAACTTTAAGTGTAACATGAATTCCAAACGCATTTACGAGCACGCTCTGCGTGACACAGGTTTGAAGGAAACGCCGGGTGCTGCGAGCACGCCGCGCATTCGCACGTCGATCATTGCTGCCGCAAAGTGGCTACCTCAAGACGATAGCCAGACGGCCTGGTGTGGCTGCATCCGTGGGCTGTGGGGCATCGAGACGGGGACAGGCGTCCCGGCTGAGCACTACCGCGCGGCATCGTGGGCCAAGTGGGGCAAGCCGGTGAAGTCGCTCGATGAAGCTGTAACGGGTGACACCATCGTGATGACGCGGCCCGGTGGCAATCATGTCTGTCTCTATGTCCGCCACAACGCTACGCACGTTTGGTGCTACGGCGGGAATCAAGCCGACTCCTGCAACATCACCCGCTTCCCGCGTGAACGCGTGACGCACATCCGCCGCGGCTGATGCTCCCGAACGAAACAGAATGCGAGCGGCAGATGGGCGAGGCGATTGAGCAGCTCTTTCCTGAGCCGAGCGGCCCGACTTTGGAAAGTCGGGCTGCGTCCAAGCCTTGCGTGCGTGTGTGCGAGGTGTGCCGCGAAACGGAAACGAACTGCCTTTGTAGAAAGAGACGCTGATGCCCGAGAAACTCCCCGGCGATAATCCACGATGGGCGCGAAAGTATGTCTCGCCCGCGCTTGATTTCATCCTTCGCGAAGAGCTGAAGGATGAGATCGCGGCGCGGATGGTTGTCGGCGGGGATCATCCGCAGAAACAGAAGTATCCACAGCACAAGTTCAGCGGCTTTGGTGAAGCGGACAAGGGCGTGCAGGTGGCGTATTTCTGCAAGACACGGGATGCGCAGGAGGCATACAATTACCTGCACGCGCACATGATGGAGAACGAATGGCCGGAAGTCCGGCAGTCGTGGATCATCACGCGAGCGGAGCATGAAGCCAATGGGCTC
>Ga0247844_1004754_pt1 | contig 18039 bp, 17 predicted proteins | sample LaCtaG_FD_192421 | JGI IMG/M metagenome (GOLD analysis project Ga0247844, IMG submission 192421) | Freshwater microbial communities from meromictic Lake La Cruz, Castile-La Mancha, Spain - LaCruzMarch201714.5m_1 | ecosystem: Environmental > Aquatic > Freshwater > Lake | place: Spain: Castile-La... | reverse complement strand
GGATGAAAATGGAAAAAATATTTCCAAGTTCGACGACGTAAGATTGATACAAAAACATTTAATAGAAAATGAACTTAAATTGACAGTTGAAGCTGACGAAAAAACGACTGGTCCAGCATTTATTATGCTCAATGATCCAGATGGAAATTCGATTTTGATTGATCAGCATAGATAGAGATATGAAATTTTGTTGCAGTTTTAAGAGATTTTTTAAGATGTTTAAGAAAATCTGAAACAAAACACCTTATAATTCAATAAAAATGGATGAAAAAATAAAAAAATACTTAGCAGAAATCGAAAAAGAAAAAGATATCGAGATAATTCTTGCTTGCGAAACGGGCTCAAGAGCATGGGGATTTCCTTCTCCCGATAGCGATTATGATGTTCGAATAATCTACAAGCATAAGAAAAATTGGTACTTGAGTTTGAATGAGGAAAAAGACTCAATTGAATTAATGTTAGACAATAATGAAATCGATATCAGTGGTTGGGATTTAAGAAAAAGTTTGAAACTACTTTGGAAATCAAATCCACCACTTTTAGAACGGATTCAATCGCCAATCGTGTATAAGGTAAATGAAGATTTTCTTGCAGAAATCAATGTTTTAGCAACAAAAATGTATTCAAAAATTGCTACCATGTATCATTATTTGAGTATGTCTAAAAAAGGGTTTGAAGAATTAGAGAACGCAGATGATTTCAAACTTAAGAAGTTTTTTTATGCATTACGTGCTTCTGTTGCTTGTAAATGGATTGTTGAAAAAAAAGAAATTCCGCCAATTTATTTTCCTAAAATGCTTGAAGAACTTTCAATTGACGAAAAACTCAAGCAAAGAGTTTATCAGTTAATTGAACTTAAAGCGACTATTAGCGAAAAGTACATGCACACTGGCGAAAAAGAATTGATTGAATTGATTCAAAATTGTATCAATGAAGCGGAAATTATTTCCAAAAATCTACCTGCTTCATCAGGTAAAATGACAGATTTAAATAACTTTTTCATTCATGAATTAAATAAAGATGACCATTGATTTTTTGAGAGAAAATAAGCTGATTATTCTTGAATGTATAAGCGGAAGTAAAGCTTACGGTCTTGATACTCCCAGTTCTGACACAGATATTAAAGGTGTTTTTCTTTTGCAAAAGCCTAACTTTTACGGTTTAGAATATGTTCCACAAGTAAACAATGAAACAAACGATATTGTCTTCTATGAACTTCGACGATTCATGGAACTTTTGGCGCAAAACAATCCAAATATTCTTGAATTACTGAATTCTCCAGCATCAGCAGTAATTTTTAAACATCCATTCTTAAACGAAATAAAATCAGAAAGAATTCTATCAAAACTCTGTGCTAATACATTTGGTAAATTTGCGCTTTCACAAATTAAAAAAGCAAAAGGACTCAAGAAGAAGATTGTTAATCCCATCGGAAAAGAGCGTAAAAGTGTTCTATCCTTTTGTTTTGTAAACCAAGAGCAAGGTGCAATTCCACTTGAAAAATACCTTGAAATTCACAATTGGAATCAAGAAAATTGCGGACTTGTGAATATTCAGCACATGCGTGACATTTACGGACTTTTTCACAGTGAAAACACTATTTATGACGGAATAATTAAAAGCTCCGAATCAAATGATGTGACTCTAAGTTCGATTCCAAAAGGAGAAAAACAAGAAGCACTGTTGTATTTTAATCGTGATGGTTACTCAATTTATTGTCGTGAATACCGTGAATATTGGGATTGGGTTGAAAAACGTAACGAAGATCGCTATGAAAACACACAAAGTCATGGTAAAAACTACGATGCAAAAAATATGATGCATGTTTTCAGACTGTTAGAAATGGCAATTGAAATTGGAAACGAAAATAAAGTGAATGTAAAACGTCCAAATAGAGCGTTTTTATTAGAGATTAAATCAGGGAAATTTGAATATGATGATTTATTGCTACTTGCGGATGAAAAGCAAAAAGAAATGGAATTAGCCTTCGAAAAATCAAATTTACCTTTTCAACCAGACTTGGATTACATCAACGAACTTCTATTTACTTTACGTGAGAAGTTTTATCAAGAAAAATAGCAAACTGTTTTATTGGTAGTAAATACTATTTTCCCAAAATCTTAGCCTCTTGATTCCTTTATTTTTTAGCTATTTTTGGTACATTAAGCTATCAAAAAAATTCACCATCGCCATTGACTGCTTTTCTGCTTGTGGAAAAAGCACCTTAGCAAAAGATTTAGCAAAAAAAACTTGATTACATTTTCATAGATTCGGACTCTATGTATCGTGGCGTTGCGTTGTATTGCCTAGAAAATAAGCTGATTATTGAAGGCGAACCTTTGAGGGGAAAATTATTGAAAACCTATATCATATCCAACTTGAATTCAAAACAATTGATCAACAATCCCTTTTGTTTTTAATAATAGAAATGTTTCAATTGAAATCAGTGAGAATGCTTTTGCGAACGTTGTTTAAAAAATTGCGACAATTAAAGAAGTGCGTCAAAAATTAGTTTCCGAACAGCAAAAAATGGTTGATATACGAAAGCATTTTAGTCAGGGAAAGCCCAAAAAAGAAAAATTTTATTGTTTGTCTTTATTCTTTTTTCCTTTAGGATCTATGACATTTCCATTTTTCCATTCACGTGTGTAGGATTTTCCGCTTGGGTAAATCATCGAGCCTTGTCCGTTTGGTAGGTTGTCACTCCAAGCACCTTCGTAACGTGTTTTGTTTTTAAAATAGTGAGTTCCTTGACCGCTTCTAACTCCTGATTTATAGGAACCAACGTATTTTTCACCATCTGTCCATGTGTAAATCCCTTGTCCGTCTTGTAAATCATTTTTCCATTCACCAACGTATTTTTGTCCATTTTTATAGGTTATAGTTCCTTGACCTGATTTTTTATCATCAAAAAATTCACCAATGTATTTGTCTCCATTTGTATAGAACATTGAGCCGTTTCCATTTTGTTTTCCTGCTTTCCATTCACCAATGTATTTTACACCAGTTCCGTAAAAAAGTGTTCCCTTACCTTCTTGAAAACCATTTTTAAACTCACCTTCATAGCGATTACCATTTTTCGATTTTTGGATTCCTGTTCCATTTTTAAGGTCATTTTCCCACAAACCAATATAAACTTCACCATCAAACGTTGTTAAAGTTCCAAGTCCATTTCGTTTTCCATCTAACCATTTTCCCGAATAGGAATCGCCATTGGAATATGTTTTTACTCCTTCTCCGTTTTGTTTTCCTGCTCTCCATTCACCACTATATTTTGAACCATCCTTCCAAGTAAAAACTCCTTTTCCTTGCTCAAAATCATTTTCAAAATCACCGTTGTAATTATCGCCATTAGAATAGGAAATTGTTCCTTTTCCCCAGCGTTTATCTTCTTTGAAAGTTCCAATAAAAACACTTCCGTCTTTGTAATTTATTGTACCATTTCCATTTTTTTTTCCATCAAGCCAATTGACTGTGAAAATATCTCCATTTTCGGAAGTATAAATTCCTTTTCCATTTGCTTGATTATTTTGAAATTCACCTGAATAAACTGAACCATTTCTGTAATTCAGAATTCCGTCACCTGATTTTTTTCCAGCTTTAAAAAAACCGGTATATTCTCCACCATTTATTGACTTAAATGTCCCATAACCTTCCGGAATCCCTAATGAATCGTAACCAATTGTAACTGGTAGTTTTGTAAAAGTTCCAAGGTAAACATCCCCATTTTCCCATTGCAAAATTGGTTTATTTAATAAGGTATCAAATACTATTTTACCTGGAGTTTGTCCAAAAACTTGAAGAAGCGTTAGAAGGAAAAAAGTGGTAATCAATTGTTTCATTTGAAATAAATAATGTGTAAACGAATTTTGGCTAGGATGACAACCTAACCTCCTTTTTTCTTTGTTTGTGTGTATCCGTCCTTAATCAATAAATCGTAAATTTTATCACGCATTGCACCTTGTACAATAATTTCGCCATCTTTAACAGAACCACCAACACCACATTTAATTTTAAGTGTTTTTCCTAACTCTTTCAAATCATCTTCTGTACCCACAAAACCTTCAACTAAGGTCACATCTTTTCCTCCTCTTTGTTTTCTATCAATTGAAATATAAAGTTTTTGTTGATTTTTTGGCAAAGTTTCGTGTTCATCTTCGCTTTCCGACTCATAATTAAAATTTGGATTCGTGGAATAAACCACGTTTATAAGTTGCTTGTTTTTCTTTGACATACAGCTGAATTCAGTTGTAAATTTAAAATTACTTGTTGACTTTTTGTAACAAAATCTATTATTTAATTGATTTTTATGATTAATTTAAACTCATGGAACAACAAGGAATAAAATATTGGGCCGAAGACGACCGACCACGAGAAAAGCTCATTCTAAAAGGAAAAATTGCTCTTTCTGACGCTGAATTATTAGCCATTATAATAGGTTCTGGAACAAGAAAAAAGAGTGCTGTCGAGCTTTCAAAAGAAATTTTGTCAAGCTATGGAAATAATTTATCTGAATTTTCACGTGTTCAAATTTCTGATTTATTAAAATTTAGTGGGATTGGTGAAGCGAAAGCAATCAATATCATTGCAGCTTTGGAATTGGGAAGAAGGAGGCAAGGATCTGAAGCACCACAGAAATTAAAAGTACTTGGTGCTCCAATGGTTTATCAGCATTTGAAACCATTTCTTGGCGATTTAAATCATGAAGAATTCTACGTTATTATGCTTAATCACGCAAATGAAATTATTCATACAAAACAAGTTTCAAAAGGTGGAATGTCCTCAACGATTGTCGATGGTAAAATTATTTTTAACATGGCGTTGACATTTCAAGCAAGTGCAATAATAATCAGTCACAATCACCCTAGCGGGAATTTAAATCCAAGTTCTCAAGATATAGAATTAACAAAATCCCTGCGAGAATTTGGGAAATACATTGACTTACCTCTGCTTGATCACCTCATATTCACTGATAATGGTTATTTTAGCTTCGCCGAACAAGGATTATTAATCTAATGAACAAAAAGAAAATTATTACAATCATAGGTGCTCGACCGCAAATCATTAAGTCTTCGGCAATTAGCAGAGCAATTCGCACGAAATTCCAAAATGAAATCGAAGAATTGATTGTTCATACTGGTCAACATTACGATGAAAACATGTCAGAAGTGTTTTTCGAAGAAATGCAAATTCCAAAATCACATTTTAATTTGAATGTTGGAAGTGGAAGTCATGGATTGCAAACAGCAAAAATGATGGAAGGACTAGAAACTATTTTTTTAGCAGAAAAACCAGCTGCTGTTATTGTTTATGGCGACACAAATTCAACGATTGCTGGAGGTTTGGCAGCAGCGAAAATTCATATTCCTGTTGTTCACATAGAAGCTGGTTTGAGAAGTTTTAATAAAGCTATGCCTGAAGAATTGAATCGAATTGCTTGTGATCATTTTTCAACTTTGCTTTTTACACCAACGGCAACAGGACTTGAAAATTTAAGAAAAGAAGGTTTTTCAGCAACTATTCATTCCAAAGCTACTATTGATCATCCAAATGTTTATCAATGTGGTGATATTATGTTTGACAACAGTATGTATTTTTCTGAAATTTCTGACAAACAATCAACTATTCTTAAAATCAATGATTTAGAAAAAGAAAAGTATATTTTGTGTACCATTCATCGCGATTCAAACACAGATATTGCCGAGAATTTGAATTCAATTTTTAGAGCTTTACTTCATATTTCGGAAAATAAAAATCTGAAAATTGTGCTCCCAATTCATCCACGTACAAAAGGAAAAATGGAAGAATTGTTGGATAAAGAATTACTTCAAAAAATTAAAGATTCAGGTTCGATTTTAATAATTCCTCCAGCAGGATTTTTGGATATTATTGCGCTTGAGAAAAACGCTAGAATTATCATTTCAGACAGTGGAGGTTTGCAAAAAGAGTCTTTTTTCTTCAAAAAACCTTGTGTGATTCTTAGAGAACAAACAGAATGGGTTGAAATTATTGAAAATGGAAATGCCTTATTGGCTGGTTCAGATTTCCAACGAATAATTGATTCATTTTCAGTTCTCTTTGAAAAAACAGATTTTACTTTTCCTGACTTTTATGGCGATGGGGATGCAGCTTCTTTTATCTGTAAAAAAATTGTGGAGGATTTATAATGTTGTTAGTTTACGTTGATCAAATAAGTGAAAGAGTTCAATATACTTTTGATTTTGTTTTTAAGGAACGAGAAATAGCTTACTTATTAACGAACGATTTTGTAAAATTTGATCAATATAAAGAGTCGAAGTTTAATTATTCTGAACGATTTTTTGAGGAAACTGTTCAAATAAAACCGGTTAGTTTGCTTTTTGATAAAACCATTGAAAATTATGGAATTACGAAAAATCTTTTTCATAATGAGGAATGTTTGTGCTTTAATCAAAGGGTAGATCCATTCGCAAGTATCTTCTATATTTTATCAAGGATGGAGGAATATACGACAATAAAGACGGATAAATTTGGCAGATTTGAAGGTAAAAACAGTGTTCTTTATCGTTTTGCTTGGAATGAAAAAACAGTTTGTGATCGTTGGGCAATTGCAATAATTCTTTTTTTAATTTCAAAAGGAGTAATCAAAGAATCACTAAAAAAACCTAAATTTTCAATTCTTCCAACATTTGATATTGACAATGCTTTCGCCTATAAGAACAAAGGAATCATTCGAACAGCATTTGCCACGTTGAAAGATATTTTACTTGGAAGAAGTCGTAGAATTTTGGAAAGACAACGCGTTCAAATCGGTTTGATGAAAGATCCGTATGATACGTTTGATAGTATTGAAAAATTAAATAGAGAATTAGAAATTAGAGTTTTTTGGTTATTAGGAGAATTTTCAAAATTTGACCGCAACATTTCATTTCGTAATTCTAAGCAACGCAAACTTATCAAGAAATTAAGCAAAGAATTAACAATTGGAATTCATCCAAGTTTTAAATCAAATGGATCTGATTTTCATTTATTTTCTGAAATAAACAGATTAGAAGAGATAATTGACAAACGCGTATTTTGCAGCCGACAACATTTTTTATTTCTAAAACTTCCTCAAACTTATCAAATTTTGATTGGTCAAGAGATTAGTGATGATTTTACAATGGGGTTTGCGGACATATTGGGTTTTAGAATGGGGACAGCTCGACCTACAAAATGGTTTGATTTATCCAAAAACTGCATTACTGATTTAATCATCCATCCTTTTGCATTTATGGATGGAACTTTAAATGAATACTTGAAATTAACACCTGAAGAAGCAAAACAAAAAATTACAGAACTATTTTCTGAGGTTAAAAACTATGGCGGAGAGTTTTCGTTTATTTGGCACAATGAAACAATTGGCGATTATGGAATTTGGAAAGGTTGGAAATCAGTTTTTGAATGGAGTATATCTTTAAATTGAAAAATAAAGACAAAAAAAAGTCGACCGAAGCCGACTTTTTAAAAATCAAAAAAGAGAATTATTTCGCTTTCATCATTTTTTCCATTTCTTTGTAAGAATCACAAGCTTTAAGTTCATCTTCCATTTTCTTTTTCTCGTCTTCAGACTTACCTTCACCTAATTTTTCACATTTTTTGAAGTCAGCTTCATATTTCTTTTGAATAGCTTCCATTTTAGTAAAATCTCCTTTTACATCTTTCATTTCTTTAGACATTTCTAACATTGTGTCTGCACAGTTACAAACATCAGAACCACCACATGAAGCAAGTACAAGTGATAAAGCAGCAAAGCTTAAAATAATTTTTTTCATAAATAAGTTTTTTCAAATTGTTCGCTAAGATAGAACTATTTTTTTTATAACCAATTATAATTTATAGGAAATACCTATTTGTAAACCGATTGACTTATAACGGTTTCTAATAATATCTGTAAAAACAACCTCTTTAAAAGAAGAACGATAAATTGGAGCCAACGAAAATTTAAACTTACTATCTGATATAAAAAACAATTCGCAACCAATCTGATAACTAACTAAATACTTCTTAGATTCAGCTTGAGCGATGGAAATCAAATCAGGTTGCAAATAATTACCGGTACGATTAATTCCATAACCAAACATTACACCAGCAAATGGATTTATACCGAATTTATTCCATGTTTTTGCATAACCGAAATTAATTGGAACATTCAAATAGCTATAACGATTTATGCCTGAAATTGAATTGTAACTGTATTTAATTTGTTCTCCCCATTGAAAATAATCCAATCCTGTTTGAACACTAAAACTATTAATTAACCATTTCATTCGCAAAGAAAAATCCCAACTTGTGGTAGATACTTCTTCACGTTCGCGAGTTTCTCTCCATTCCGAAATGATTGTAACACTTCCAATAGATGAAGTTGGTATATCAAATGAAGAAATAATTCCACTTACTCCACTGAAAAATCCGATTTCTTTTTGAATAGTAAGTTTCTTTTTTTCTTTTACTAAATCCATTTTTTCAATCGGTTTATTGCTTAGAAGTGAATCAATCGTTTTTGCTGAATCAACAACTGTCACCTCTTCATTTTCAATTGAGGATTCTCCGTTTTCAACTTCAATTTCAGAAATTGATTTTGTATTTTCAATTTCTGTTACAGATAATTCTTTTTCACTTGTTTCGACTTTTACAATAAACTCTGAAACTGTTTTTGATTTTGTGTTTAAAACCCTTTGAAGAGAGAAAGTTTCATTAGTTTTAGGAGATACTGAACTACTTTTTTCTTTTTTAACATTCAGATTATCAACTGAATAATTTGATGAAATTTGAAGTTCATTTTTTAATTCTTTTCCTTCCGATTTTGAAGCAATTTTTGTTTTTTCAGATTTCGATTTTAAACTAATTTCTTTTTTTGTAATCGGTAGTTTATCATCAGCTGAAGTGAAAAGTAAAGTTGAACCCCAAGTAAAAAGAGACAGGGAAAAAACACCAACAAGCCACCAAAAAGCAGCAGGTTTCTTTCGATTTTTTTCCAAAGCATCTAAGCGAGAATTCAAATCTGTAAGAAAAACACTAGGAATTTCTTCATTCAAATCAACTTTTGAAGCATCTCGGAAAAATTGATCTAATTCATTATCTTGTTTCATGTTCCAATTCTAGTTTAAATAATTCTTTTAATTTTTTTCGTGCCATTTTTGTATGCCACTTCGAAGTTTGTTCTGAAATCCCAAGTTGTTCACCAATTTCTTTGTGTGAATAGCCATCTATCGCAAAAAGGTTGAAAACAATGCGTGTTGATTCAGGAAGCTCTAACATTATTTTTTGTAAAAAGGCATCATTTATCTCATATTCAGTAGCTGAAACAACCGAATCATTTGATTCAATCAACGCATCATGCACGAAAAGTGTATTGTATTTTTTGTTACGACGATAATCATCAATTACTTCATTTGTCATAATTCGTTTGATCCAACTGAAGAAGTAAGCATCTTTATATTTATCAAGATTTTGGATAATCTTAATGAATGCATTGTTAACTAATGTTACATGATCCTCTTCATTTGTCCGATAACGTCTAGCAATTGCCACTAAAATCGGAAAACAAAGTTTATACAATTCCAGTTGCGACTTACGATCGTAATTAAAAGCTCTATTAAGTAAGTCAGCACTAGGTTCCTTCATCGCAAAAAATAGGTTTCACTAAGATAACGCAATAAATTAGCCTTTGGTGGTGAAAATGATATAATTTATTTGAATTTAATGAAAGTCAGATTCTTAATTTCTAATCGAAAAATACTGACGAAAGTCATATTTCATGAGTAACTTTAGTTACACCTAAGTGCTCAAAAGAAACTAAATTTGCAAAAAGTTTTAAAATGAAAAAAGGTTCTAAGTTATATAGCATTTCACATTTGACTTGTCCGCAATGCAATGAAGGAAAGTTTTTAGTTTCTCATCCTTATGATTTAAAACATACGGGTGATGTTCGAGAGTATTGCGATGTTTGTGGGCTTAAATACTCGAAAGAACCAGGATTTTACTACGGCGCAATGTATGTTTCGTATGCCCTTGGAGTTGCATTATTTGTAACAATTTGGACATCCTGCAATCTATTTTTTGATAATGTTGGCGTTTGGACTCAAATTGGTTTAGTCGTATTTTTTAGCATTGTCCTAAGTCCTTATTTATTTGCATTATCGAAAATAATTTGGGCAAATTTCTTCATTCACTACAAAGCAGATGCAAAACTTAGTAAGTAAAAAAGAACTACTCAACAACACACTTGGATACCTACTAGAAGAGGAATTAATCCAAGAAATGAGTGAAATTGCACGAGTTCGAGAAACAGTAACCGATGAAATTATCATTCATGTTGGTGATGAGTTACTAATGATTCCAATTGTGATTAGTGGTTCAATCAAAGTTTCCCGCGAAAATGAATCTGGAAATGAACTTCTTTTATATTACATCGAAGGTGGCGATACATGTGCAATGACTTTACAGTGTTGTGTTCGTAAAGTTGACAGTCAAATTAAAGCAACGGCTATGGAACCATCTTTATTATTAATGTTTCCAGTAGAAAATATGGATAAGTGGATGGACAACTATAAATCTTGGAGAAGTTTTATTCTTTCTAGCTACCATTCTCGTATGATGGAACTTATGGAGACGATTGACGCAATGGCATTTATGCGTTTAGATGAACGATTATTGAAATACTTAACAGATCAAGTGAAATTAATGGGAAGCATGGAATTAAACCATACACATCAACAAATTGCAGATGATTTACATTCTTCACGTGTTGTAATTTCAAGACTTCTAAAACAATTGGAAACAAAAGGAATTATTGAAATTCGTCGCAATAAAATTGTAATGAAGCAATTCTGATTTTTAATCCATTTCCATTTCCAAGAAACTTTTTAAGTAGCTTTATTCACTGAAATAAAAGCTAAAGATGAAAACTATAACAATCGTAACTGGTTTACCTCGATCTGGAACTTCTTTGATGATGCAAATAATAGAACGTTCTTCGATTCCTATATTTACAGATGGTCTGCGAGAAAAAGACATCAACAATCCCGAAGGATATTATGAACTTGAAGCAGTTAAAGGTATTGTTAAAGACAATTCATTTTTAACAGAAGCTCAAGGTAAAGCTTTAAAAATAGTAACTCCACTCCCACTATTTCTTGATAAATCGTTCAAATACCGTGTTCTATTTATGCGCAGAGATTTAGATGAAATATTGCTCTCACAAGAAAAAATGTTAGGTAAAGATCAATCATCGGAACGTGAGAAATTCAAAACGATTTATGAGCAACACCTCAAGAAAACCAGTGCTTTTTTTGAATCAAACGAAATTCCTTATTTGAATATTTGGTACAAAGAGCTCATTTCTAACACTGAAGTAGAGATAAAAAAAATCATGCATTTTCTGGAACTTTCAGAAAATTGGGAGCATTTAGCTATTCCTGTAAAACCAGTTTTGTATCGAAATAAGAAGTAATCAAAAAATAAATTAATCTTAGTAATAAAAAGATAATATCCCTATTGAAAAATTTAGAAATTACTCGAATTTGAAACTTATTTTCAATTCATTTTAAAATGAAAAATGTACCTTCGTTTTTAATGAAGAGTATTAAAAAATTTCTTGCTAAAATTTTAAGTCAAAAAGCGTATTTAAGAACCCTACACCGAGTTTTTTATTTGCTTTACGATTTAGGTTTTTTAAAAAATGATTCCCGATTCAAATATCATTATGCGATAAAAAAAATCATTCAAAAAGACTTTGTGGTAGTTGATATCGGTGCAAATCTCGGTTATTTTGCTAAGAATTTTGCACGACTTACACCCAACGGAAAAGTGATTGCAATTGAGCCTGTACCTGTGTTTTACAATACTCTTAATCACTTTTTGGGCAATAAATCAAACATTGAAATTCACAATGTTGCACTCGGAAAAGAAGAAGGGATTATCACGATGGTTATGCCTGAATCTGATGGATTTATTCGAACAGGTTTGCCACATATCGCACATTCAGAAGAAGAGAAAAAAATGCACAAAACACAAGATGTTAAAATTGTAAAAGCATCTGAATTCATTGGTAAAATCCCAAAAATCAACTACATAAAATGCGATATTGAAGGTTACGAAGGAATTGTTTTTCAAGAAATTAAATCTGTAATTGCAACGCAACGTCCGTTTGTTCAATTGGAAATTTCAGAAGAAAACAAAACTCAGTTGCTTGCACTATTTAATGAATTAGATTACCTTCAATTTGGAATTTGTGATGCGCATTTTGTGTCAGAAGAAGGCATTCAAAAAGAAGAAGGTGATTATTTTTTCGTACCAAAAGAGAAATTAAAAGTATTCCAAAATTATATTTCTTAATGATAAAACTACTTTTCATTTTTACCTTAATAGCTTTCACTTATTCATGTGAAAAAGGAACCGGTGATTTTGTACTCAAAGGAAAAGTGAGTGATTTAACTTTCAACACAGGACTTGAAGGCGCAGAAATGAAAATTTATAAAGTGCCAATTGGTACAACAATTGAGCAATTAATTGAAACTATTGTTTTAAGTACTGATGGAAATTATAACATTAGTTTTCCGCGTGAAAAGATGGAGAAATACGTTGTTAAAATCACTAAACAAAATTATTTCTCTATAGAAGAAAGTATATTCTATTCCGAGCTGAGTTTAGAAGACGAAAACATTAGAAATTTTTCAACGGAAGCAAAATCGTGGGCTGCAATTCGAATCATTAATAATTCCCCTACTAATAACGACCACTTACGATACATCAAACAAGCGGGTTATCAAGGTTGTGCAGAATGTTGCCCGAGTGTAGAACAAAACTACTACGGGGCTTTGGACACAACTTTTTATTGCATAAATAAAGGAAATACGCCTTATTCCATTTACTATTGGATAGTGAATACAAACAACCAAGGATTAAAAGAAGCGACTACTGTTGCTTTTGATACGACTGAGATTTTCTTGGCGTATTAATTTTTTTTCTTCAACCAATCGCTAATCTGCGTAGAGATGCCAATAGAGTGATTTTGTCCAGCTTTTGAGAAAACCATAAATCCGTAGTCCAAACTGATTTTTTTGAACCTCATCCCGACACCGAAAGAAAAACCTGCTAAACCAGGGCGGTCGATTAGTTTTAGTTGTTGTCTTCGGTGGTAATCAAATCCAGCGCGAATTTGAACGGATTTGGAAGCTAGTAATTCTACCTGAAAGTTAAAATGATTAGCTAATTTCTCACCAAAACCAGCTGTTGGAACTGGAATAGTATCGCCAGTTAGATCATCAAAAGTTGGTTTCAAAGTTGGATCTTGATATACAATAATCCACTTATTCAAATGATGTCCTAAAATTGAAAAACGAAAGGGTGCGTGTTTGAGTTTAAATGAAAAAGCGGCTTGTAAATCAATTGGTAATGAAGTTTTTGCGTTACTTGTATATTCTTTGAATATGAAACCAATATTTCGAACAGTTAAACCACCAGAAATCAATTCGTTAGGATGCGTCATTAACACACCAAAACCTAAACTCATACCGTAAGCACTGTACATATCTAAATTTGAACCTAAAAATTGAAAGTTAGCACCTAAATGAATGACTTTATTGAGACTTCGTCCAAAATTTGTCCCGACGCTGAAGTCAGTTGCAGAAAAATTACCTAATACTCGACCAGTTTCATCTGTCTCCGTAAATTTCCCATAATTGACATATTTTACAGAAGGAGCAAATACACCGATTTTTGTTTTGATTGCATAATTAACCGCACCAAAATTAATTCCAGCGGGCAGTAATCCTTGGTTGACATGAATCATTCCATTCATTTTTTCATTCAAAATTGCAGGATTATCAGTTGCTAAGCTCAAGTCATTGTCATAAATACTTATTGTCTTCCCTCCCATTGCTGCACTTCTTGCTGAATAATTTCCATTCAGAAATGCAAATCCATTTGAACCAACAGCTGATTGCGAAAAGGCAAAAAATGGAGTAAGCAAAAAACTTAAAATTAAAAATCGCATGAAAATAGAACGAAAAGAGTTTGGTTTAATTGTATTTGCCTTTATATTCTGGAGAATAAATTTTAAAACTTTCATTTTACCTTGCACAATATCTATTTTTACGAAACTAAACGAAAAAAATGAAAAAAATAGCCTTAATTACGGGAGCATCTAGTGGAATTGGTAAAGAATTAGCAAGAATTCACGCAAGTAAAAATGGTGATTTAATACTTGTTGCAAGACGTTCAGAGGAACTTGAAATATTAAAAAAAGAATTGGAAGAAAAACACGCTATCAAAGTTTGGATTTTTGTGAAAGATTTAACAAGTAAGAACGCTGCAAAAGAAGTTTATGAATTTACAAAATCAAACCAACTAGAAGTTGATTATTTGTTCAACAATGCAGGCTTTGGCGGTCACGGTTTTTTTGTAGATAGACCAATTGCTAAAGATTTAGAAATGATTGATTTAAATGTAATTGCGCTCGTCGAATTGAGTCATTTGTTTTTGCAAGATATGAAAATAAGAAAAGCGGGGAAAATCTTAAACACTGCTAGTACTGCTGGATTTTTACCTGGACCATTACAAGCTACCTACTTCGCTACAAAGGCTTTTGTAGTATCGTTTAGCGAAGCACTTGCTTACGAACTAAAACCTCATAATATTAGTGTAACCGCACTTTGTCCTGGTCCTGTTAAAACTGAATTTGAAAAAACTGCAGGAATGACATGTGGAAATTTATTTGAAAAAGCTGCAAGCGCGAAATCAACTGCTGAAAAAGGTTATCGAGCGATGGAAAAGGGAAAAGTAATTTGTATTTCAGACCCTATTTTAAACGTGCTATTGCGATATATTCTTCCATTCTTGCCCAAATTTATTATTCCAGGAATAGTTCAAAAAATGCAGACGATAAAATAAAAAAATCCCTCTAGAAATTAATCTAAAGGGATTTTAAAAACTTGTTCTACTTAGTTGACTGTTTGTCTTATCACTTTTGACTGTCCATTCTCACTTTCAATCGTAATAAAATAAACTCCATTATCAATTTCATTCGCTTCAATTGGGAATATATTTGTTCCTTCTATAATTGAAATTACTTTCAACAATACAATTTTACCCATTGCATCACGAATGATTAATGTAGATTCACCGACTAATTTTGAATCGCTAACTGCAATATTAAAACCATCTTTACTTGGATTCGGATAAGTTATCAATTGAATGGAATTTCCTTCACAATCTATAAAAATTGGATCATACATTTTATTATCTCCGTTAAAATCAACTTGATTCAAACGATAGTATGCGTTGTTCGTCTTTTCTTTTTCAATGAACGAATACATTTGTATTGTTGTAGAGAAACCTGCTGCAGCTTGTTTGTTAACTGCTCTCCAATTTTCACCATCTTGTGACTTTAAAATTTCAAAATAATCTGAGTTATTCTCAGAAGCTGTAGACCATGTTAATTGAATTTGATTCTCATCACAAATTCCATTGAATGAAACTAATTCAACAGGTAGTGGTGATCCATTACCTTCTCCAAATCCTCCAAAATCACTAAATCCTGAAACGCCATTCCAAGTAATTGTTTTGGTTGTTGTATTTATTGATGATGTTCCCATTGTAGAACCGTTGTAACAAATTGCACAACTCCCTGAAGACAACCAACCTGTTGATGCACTCCATTTTGCTGGTAATAAATTCGCTTCTGTTTCAGAGCTTCCTGCTCCATTTGTTACACCTGGATAAGTAAAAGAAACATTGTACTGTGGATTTGTCATTCCTGATTGATTCATTTCCCAATACAAATTTGAACGGATGTATGCTCCATCTGTAGCTTCTGGGTGTAAACCACTTACTGCTCTTGATGCTAGCGTACTAGATGCAATCGTACCACCAGTAAAATTTACTGATATTGGAGCGTAATCGCTCAAACCAACTGGAAACTTGTAATCAATTCCCGTTGAACTAATAGAACGAATGAAAGCACCTGAACTATTAGTATTGATGAAAGCTGTTGAACTTCCACTATTTGAAACGTCTAGTGAACCCGTTAAAGTAAAGTTATTTGCTCCTAAAGTTAAAATACCACTAACTAAATTTAATGTATTTGCAACCGTCAAACCTTGATTCGTTGTCAAACCTGCACTATTATTTAGTGTTAAATTATTGATATTATTTGTGAACGTTGACGCGGGAATTGTTTGAGCTGTTGAGCCTCCAAATAATACTGTAGCTGAGGCATTACTTGCATCGATGTTTCCTGACGAAAGGCTGATTGAACCATTTATGTTTAAAGTATTTGCACCAACAGTTATAGTTCCAGAATTTAAGTTTAGTAATCCGTTTATTATTTGTGAGCTACTAAGAGTTAAATTACCATTGGTTGTTAAATTGTTAAAAGCAGTTGCGTTACCTGCTAATGTTCCAGTTCCAGAAAAAGCAACAGTTCCTGTTTGTGCATTAAAAGTTCCATTATTTGTAAAGGCTCCTCCATTAGCAATAGTTATTGTATTGTTTCCAGCATTAATAACCGATGTTGAAGCGATTGTCAATTCTGAAATGCTTGGTGAAGTATCTAAATTAACTGTAACACCTGAAGGTATTGAAACAGAAACAGAATTAGAATTTGGAATACCACCGCACCAGTTATTGATATCATTCCAATCTCCTGTTGATCCACCAATCCATGTACCGTTTGAATTAATAGTAACGGAAACACTTGTTCTTGTTGCACTTTCACAACTTGTAACAGTTTGTGTAGCGTAATAGGTTCCTGTTGATAAGGCTGTTGAAGTTGTAAGTAAAGAACCTCCAGTTGAAGCCGAGTACCATTGAATAGACGATCCAGTTGCTACTAAATCCGAAATTGTTGGTAAATCAGCTGAACAAAAACTTTGCGCAGTAGCTGATGGTGCAGTTGGATTGTTAGTAACTGTAACGTCTCTCGTTGCAGTTGCGTTTGAACATCCGCCAGTTCCTGTAACGGTGTAAGTGATTGTTGATGTTCCTGCAGCAACTGGTGTAATTGCACCTGTAGAAGAATTAATTGTTGCAACTCCAGTAGAACCTGATGTCCAAGCTCCACCTGCGTTACCGTTTGTTGTGAAAGTTGTTGTTCCGTTTGAACAAATTGCTTGCGTTCCGCTTAAAGTTCCAGCGTTTGGTAAAGCAGTAACTGTAACGTCTCTCGTTGCTGTTGCGTTTGAACAACCTCCAGTTCCAGTAACGGTGTATGTAATTGTTGATGTTCCTGCAGCAACTGGCGAAATTACACCAGTAGAAGAATTAATCGTTGCAACTCCTGTAGAACCTGATGTCCAAGTTCCACCTGCGTTACCGTTTGTTGTGAAAGTTGTTGTTCCGTTTGAACAAATTGCTTGCGTTCCACTTAAAGTTCCAGCGTTTGGTGCAGTTGTAACTGTAACGTCTCTCGTTGCTGTTGCGTTTGAACAACCTCCAGTTCCAGTTACTGTATAAGTGATTGTTGATGTTCCTGCGGCAACTGGCGAGATAACTCCAGTCGAAGCATTAATTGTCGCAAATCCTGTAGAACCTGATGTCCAAGTTCCACCTGCGTTTCCGTTTGTCGTGAAAGTTGTTGTTCCGTTTGAACAAATTGCTTGCGTTCCGCTTAATGTTCCTGCGTTTGGTAAAGCAGTAACTGTAACTGTTCTCGTTGCTGTTGCGTTTGAACAACCACCAGTTCCAGTAACGGTGTATGTAATTGTTGATGTTCCTGCAGCAACTGGCGAAATTACACCAGTAGAAGAATTAATCGTTGCAAATCCAGTAGAACCTGATGTCCAAGTTCCACCTGCGTTTCCGTTAGTTGTGAAAGTTGTTGTTCCGTTTGAACAAATTGCTTGTGTTCCGCTTAAAGTTCCAGCGTTTGGTGCAGTTGTAACTGTAACGTCTCTCGTTGCTGTTGCGTTTGAACAACCACCAGTTCCAGTAACGGTGTATGTAATTGTTGATGTTCCTGCAGCAACTGGCGAAATTACACCAGTAGAAGAATTAATCGTTGCAAATCCAGTAGAACCT
>Ga0247844_1004751_pt1 | contig 18052 bp, 10 predicted proteins | sample LaCtaG_FD_192421 | JGI IMG/M metagenome (GOLD analysis project Ga0247844, IMG submission 192421) | Freshwater microbial communities from meromictic Lake La Cruz, Castile-La Mancha, Spain - LaCruzMarch201714.5m_1 | ecosystem: Environmental > Aquatic > Freshwater > Lake | place: Spain: Castile-La... | reverse complement strand
TCTTTTCGACTCAATTGACTCATCTCCGGTGGGGTCTCCATCCGGTGTCATTCATTTTGAGGCAACGATCCGCTAGTCCCTCACTCGTTCACGCTCCCCCGGTGTGATTCTTTTTGAGGCAACTCGCACTGAGAGCGCTGGCTTGTCTGGCGGGTGCCTTTGTGGTGTAATCGGCGCAAATTCAATTCACGAAACCATGAAAATTCATCTTCATCATGCCAGAGTCCTCGCCTCAATCCTCGTGACAATGATCGCCATGCCGGTCGTTTTGTCTGCCGCCGACGATCTCAACACCATCTTCCAGATGGGCCGTACGGCCTACCACAAGGGCGATCTGGAGCAGGCGCATGAGCTTCTCAGCATGGTGGAAGCGCGCGATCCACGTCACCAAGAGACACGCATCCTGCTGGCAAGCATTCGCAGTCAATTGAAGACGGGAGGGCCTTCATTGAAGAAGCAGTTTGACGGCGTCAAGATCGCGAAAGTTGAGTTTGCGGAAGTCACTCTACAAGAGGCACTGGAGGCATTGCGAGTTTTGGCCAAGAATGCCAGCAACGGCAAGGTGGTCCCCAACTTTATTGTCAAAGAGCAGGCTCTGAACGCAAAGCCTCTCTCCATGAAGTTGACCGACATTCCGCTGACCCAGGCCATACAATATGTGGCAGAGGTGGCAGGAGCGCGCACCACCTATGATCGGCATGCGGTGATCTTCACTAGCGCTTCGGGGAATTAGATGGAGATATCCATATCCTCATCTGCCTCATCCGTCACTGCTTTGATGATCATGCCAGCCGCCACAGTGTTGTTCGTCTGCTCATCCACGAGGATGAAGCTGCCCAAGGTGCGGTTCTCCGCATAGGGGTCGAAAAATATCGGCGCGGCGGTGCGGATGCGCACGCAGCCGATGTCGTTGAGAGCTAATTCGCGGCTCTCCTGGCTTTTCTCCAGCGTGCTGATGTTAACTTTATAGAGCATGTCAGTGACGACAGCCCGTACGTCGTTCGTGGTGTGACGGAGATGGAAGCGGCTCTTGGATTTGAGGGTCTTTTTGTCGCTAAACCAGCAGAGCATTGCATCGAACTCATGACTGACATGCGCTGGCTCACCTGCCTTTGCCAGCAGGCCACCTCTGCTAATATCAATTTCATCGCCAAGCGTGATGGAGTAGCTAAGCTGGGGGATAGCAGACGTCTGCGGCCCGGCCTGGGTATGGATGCCCGTGATTGTGGTAGTGATCGCAGCAGGATAGGCGATGACTTTGTCACCCACGCTCAAGGTGCCACTGGCCATGCGACCCGCAAAGCCACGATAGTCGTGCAGATTGCCTAGTCTTTCATCTGTGCTGTCCGATATAGGACGTATGACCCACTGCACGGGGAAACGCGCCTTGCTCTGCGGGCTTTCGGTAGCGACCTGCACGGTCTCCAGATGCTCCAGAAAGACGGGGCCAGTGAACCATCCCATGCGCGGGGAGCGCTCAACTACATTGTCGCCATTGAGGGCACTCATAGGAATACAGGTAACAGCCGCAGCATTGTCGAGGTCATTAGCGAAATCAAGGTACTCGCTGACGATGCGGTCATAGACGGCCTCGCTGTAGTCCACCAGATCCATCTTATTCACTGCGAGGACAATATGTCCAATGCGTAGCATGCTGGCGAGGTAGGAGTGACGTTTCGTCTGCTCCACCACCCCCTGCCGCGCGTCCACAAGGATGATCGCCAGGTCGGCGGTGGAAGCCCCCGTAACCATATTACGCGTGTATTGAATGTGCCCTGGTGTGTCAGCAATGATGAACTTCCGCTTTGGAGTGGCGAAGTAACGGTAGGCGACATCAATAGTAATGCCCTGCTCACGCTCCGCACGCAAGCCGTCGGTCAGCAGCGCTAAATTCACATGCCCATCTCCGCGCCTCTTGGATGACTCTTCTACTGCGAGTAATTGATCTTCAAAGATGGATTTGGAGTCGTAAAGCAGGCGTCCGATCAAGGTGCTTTTACCATCGTCCACACTGCCAGCAGTGGTGAAACGAAGGAGTGAGGATTCGGTGGGATTAACAAGGAGGTCCATAGGAAGCGAGGGAGTTAGTTTTTGGCTTTTATCTTCAGGGAATCAGAAATACCCTTCCTTCTTGCGATCCTCCATCGCGGTCTCGGAGCGTTGATCATCAGCGCGTGTTCCACGCTCGGTTTGGCGGGCAGCGGCGACTTCGGCGACGATTTCATCAATGGTGCTGGCGGTGGATTCCACGGCGCCGGTGCAGGTGGCATCGCCGACGGTGCGGAAGCGGATTGTCATTTCCTTCACCTTCGGCCTTTCTTCATCGAGCAGTGGGATGATACCAGTGCTCGCGTCAAGGAGCTGGCCGTGGCGCTCAATGATTTTGCGCTGGTGACTGAAGTAGAGGCTCGGAAGTGGAATATTTTCCTGGCGGATGTACTGCCAAATGTCCATCTCGGTCCAGTTGCTGAGAGGAAAGACGCGGAAATGTTCACCGAAGTGCTTGCGCCCGTTGAAGATGTTCCAAAGCTCTGGGCGCTGATTCTTCGGATCCCACTGACCAAATTCATCGCGGTGGCTGAAAAAGCGCTCTTTGGCGCGAGCTTTCTCCTCATCGCGACGCCCCCCACCAAGGCAGGCATCGAACTGATTCTCCTCGATGGTGTCGAGCAATGTTACGGTCTGAAGTATGTTGCGGCTGGCGTTATGGCCCTTCTCCTCCTGCACCCGGCCTTCATCAATACTTTTTTGCACACTGCCGACGACTAGCCTGGCACCTATCTCCCGCACAAAACAGTCCCGATAACTCATGGCTTCAGGGAAGTTGTGTCCCGTATCCACATGCAACAGTGGAAACGGCAACTTCGATGGGTGAAACGCTTTTCGTGCAAGCCATGCCAGGACGATGGAATCTTTGCCGCCGGAGAAAAGTAAAGCAGGCTTCTGAAACTGCGCAGCAGTCTCGCGCAAAATATAGATGGCCTCGCTTTCGAGGAATTGAAGATGAGTAATGGCTGACATCGGAGAGGAGTGAGATCAAACTTTATCAGTGATGAGCTTGGCATGGAGACCGCATTCGTGCTTATCATCGCCCTTGGCCGGGTCGTAATAGGTGCGCTCGTTTGGGAGTTGATGCTCGACGATGTAAGCCTCCAGTTCGGCGGATGTCCAATCGAGGATGGGATTAATTTTCAGACAATTGAACTTCTCGTCCCACATGATCGGCAAGAGCGATGCCGCACGCTGAGGATTTTGTTCCCTTCGCAAAGCGGTGATCCATACATCTGGTGCCAGATCTCGCATCCCACGCTCGAAAGGCTCCAGTTTCATGATGCGGCTGAAGGATTCAACGCGCTCCAGCTCGTCCGGCATGGGCAACTGACCACCATTTAAGGCCAACCAATGTGCAGTTGTCATCATTGGCAGATATGGCTTCAAGTTTAGCGACAATTGGCGATGAGCACGCTCTGCGAAACGGTAGGTCTCGGGGAGATTTGCCCCATGGTCCACCCAGAGTACTGGAACATCTGCCTTCTGCGTTACGATAAGGTGCAGAATGACTGCCTCAAAGGGTCTAAAATTTGTCGTCACAAGAGACTTCTCATGCCGGAGTGCCCACTCTATCAGTGAATGGGGAGCAACTTTGTTGAACTGATTGTTTAGTTCGATGATTTGGATTTGGCTTGGATGCATGGAGTACATTACTTTATCCTTATTCTCTATCTGTAAAGTATGCTTTTACAACAGCACGAAAAAACCCCACTCCTTGCGGAGAGGGGTTGATAATCTGGCAACGTCCTACTTTCGCATAACCTTTCGTCATACTATCATCGGCGCAACAGCGTTTCACTTCCGTGTTCGGAATGGGAACGGGTGGTACCACTGTGCCATGGCCACCAGACGACTAACCAACATTTAATTTTGGTTAGTATGTCTGATGACATTCAGTGAAAATAGATTCCCTGAAAACTGCATACAGGTAATAAAAAATTTAAAGCCAGACATACATGTCTGAATTTGAAATGGAACAATGTAAGACAAACGGATGATTAGTATCACTCAGCTGAACGCATTACTGCGCTTGCACCGGAGACCTATCAACGTGGTAGTCTTCCACGATCCTTCAGGGAAAGTTTATCTCAGGATGGGCTTGGCGCTTAGATGCTTTCAGCGCTTATCCCTTCCGCTCATAGCTGCCCAGCGATGCTCTTGACAGAACAACTGGAACACCAGAGGAGCGTTAATTCCGGTCCTCTCGTACTAGGAATTAAACCCTTCAACTTTCCTGCGCCCACAGAGGATAGAGGACCGAACTGTCTCGCGACGTTCTGAACCCAGCTCGCGTACCGCTTTAACCGGCGAACAGCCGGACCCTTGGGACCTTCTCCAGCCCCAGGATGCGATGAGCCGACATCGAGGTGCCAAACCTTGCCGTCGATATGAACTCTTGGGCAAGATCAGCCTGTTATCCCTAGCGTACCTTTTGTCCGTTAAGCGACGGCAATTCCACATTAAACCGCCGGATCACTTTGGCCTACTTTCGTATCTGTTCGACCTGTAAGTCTCACAGTTAGGCTGGCTTATGCCAATGCACTCGACACGTGATTGCCAACCACGCTGAGCCAACCTTCGCGCTCCTCCGTTACTCTTTGGGAGGATACCGCCCCAGTAAAACTGACCGGCTGACATGGTCCCACGCCCGGGTTACGGGCCGCGGTTAGATCGTTCAATACCTAAGGGTGGTGTTTCATCGTCCGCTCCACGATACCCGAAAGTATCGCTTCAATGCGTCCCACTTACGCTAAGCATAGAAACCAAACGACCAGTGACAGCTTACAGTTAAGGTGCATAGGGTCTTTCCGTCCTTCTGCGGGTAAGCAGCATCTTCACTGCTATTACAATTTCACTGAGCCCCTCGTTGAGACAGCGGACAACTCGTTACACGATTCGTGCAGGTCGGAACTTACCCGACAAGGAATTTCGCTACCTTAGGACCGTTATAGTTACGGCCGACATTCACGGGGACTTAGGTTCAGAGCTTCGCCTTGCGGCTAACCCCTTGCCTTAATCTTTCCGCATTGGTCACGTGTCACATCGTATACTTGGACTTTCGTCTTGGCACAATGCTGTGTTTTTGATAAACAGTCGGTTGTCCCCTTTCACTGCGACCCTCCGAGGAGGGCATCCCTTCTTCCGAAGTTACGGGACTAGATTGCAGAGTTCCTTAACGAGGTTTCACTCTTACGCCTTGGTATATTCTACCCACCCACCTGTGTCGGTTTGCGGTACGGGCGACCTTGGAAAGGGGCACAGGCTTTTCTAGGCGATCAAATCAAGAGACCGGATTTGGATTGCTCCGCACCCTGCTGCCACTTTCAACCGGCATGCTCTCTCAGATATCGCGAACCTGTGCTTTAACCAAAGTCGGTGCGGGAATATTAACCCGCTGTGCATCGCCTACGCCAATCGGCCTGGACTTAGCTCCCGACTAACCCTGGGACGAAAATCGTTGCCCAGGAAACCTTGGGTTTACGGCGGACGTGGATTTCACACGTCTTAACGTTACTTATGTCTGCATCCTCACTTCTGTGGACTCCACTGTCAGTCACCTTCGAGCTTCAAGGTCCACAGAACGCTCCCCTACCAAAATACTGTCCTTGGACAATATAGTCCAGAGCTTCGGTATAACGCTTATCGCCAATCATTTTCGGCGCGAGATCTCTCGATGAGTCAGCTATTACGCACTGTTTAAATGGTGGCTGCTTCTAAGCCAACATCCTCACTGTCAAAGAAATCTCACTTCCTTTCCACTGAGCGTTATTTTGGCACCTTAGCTGCTGAGCTGGGCTGTTTCCCTTTCGACAATGAAGCTTATCCCCCACTGTCTTACTGCCATGCTTCGTTCGAGGGTATTCGGAGTTTGATTGAGTTTGGTAGGCGGGTATGCCCCCTAGCTCATTCAGTGCTCTACCCCCCTCAATAAGCGCATGACGCTGCACCTAAATACATTTCGGGGAGAACCAGCTATTACGGGGTTTGATTAGCCTTTCACCCCTACCCACAGCTCATCCGAGGACGTCTCAAGGTCCACCAGTTCGGTCCTCCACGTCGTATTACCAACGCTTCGACCTGGCCATGGGTAGATCACCACCGCTTCGGGTTCAGCCCGTGCAACTTAGCGCCCTGTTCGGACTCGCTTTCGCTCCGCCTCCACCCCAGAAGGGCTTAGGCTTGCCACACAGACTGACTCGCAGACTCATTTTGCAAAAGGCACGCCATCATCCCGCAAGCGGGACTCTGACACCTTGTAGGTATGTGGTTTCAGGTACTATTTCACTTCGCTCACGGCGGAACTTTTCACCTTTCCCTCGCGGTACTTGTTCACTGTCGGTCACTAGCGAGTATTTAGTCTTATGCCGTGGTCGGCACAGGTTCATGCGAAGTTTCACGTGTATCGCATTACTCAGGGAATCCATAGGCGGTGTCTAGCTTTCGGTTACGGGTCTTTCACCCTCTGTGGAGCGACTTTCCATCCGCTTCACCTAGCTTTTCACCTGCCACATCTGGCCCCTACAACCCCAGAAGGAAACCTTCTGGTTTGGACTTTTCCGCTTTCGTTCGCCACTACTGACGGAATCGCTTTCGCTTTCTTTTCCTCGCCCTACTGAGATGTTTCACTTCAGGCGGTCTTGCGTGTCTGCTCTTATGTATTCAGAGCAGAACGTAGCGGTATGAACCGCTACAGGTTACCCCATTCGGAAATCCTCGGATTAAAACGCCTGCTTGCGGCTATCCGGGGCTTATCGCAGCTTACCACGTCCTTCATCGCCTGCTAGTGCCAAGGCATCCACTACATACCCTTTAAATCTTACTTTGTGTATAAACCATTTCATTTGATTCCAAAGCGGAATCGAAATTGGTTATGACACATATCTTTGAAACCAATATTGGTCTCAACGTCTGGCTCTTTGAAATTGATTATTTAACCTGTATGCAGTTTTCAAGGAACATATGAATGTCAAATATCGGAATTGCCTTATAAATTTATGGTGGGCAGGACTGGACTCGAACCAGTGACCCCCGCCTTATCAAGGCGGTGCTCTAACCAACTGAGCTACATGCCCGCTGATCATATGGTGGAGGTAAGGAGACTCGAACTCCTGACATCAAGCTTGCAAAGCTAGCGCTCTACCAACTGAGCTATACCCCCAGCTCATGGGCAATTCAAAACAAAGACTAAATTGTGTGCTGCGGCTTATTATTTACCACAGATAATAGGTGGTGAGCGCTTTCGCGTTTCACACGCTTGTCACAGCTTTCGCTATGGCGAGGCGTCGACCTTGTTCACATAGCTGAGTGTGAGACACTCGTGAACATTCTCCATAGAAAGGAGGTGATCCAGCCGCAGGTTCCCCTACGGCTACCTTGTTACGACTTCATCCCAGTCACCAGTCTTGCCTTAGGGCACTGTCTCCTTGCGGTTGACGCATGCACTTCGGGCGAAACCAGCTTCCATGATGTGACGGGCGGTGTGTACAAGACCCGGGAACGTATTCACGGTACCGTAGCTGATGTACCATTACTAGCGATTCCAACTTCATGTAGTCGAGTTGCAGACTACAATCTGAACTGAGCCCAGTTTTGAGGATTTCCTCCACCTCGCGGTATCGGTTCACATTGTGCTGGGCATTGTAGTACGTGTGCAGCCCTGGTCGTAAGGGCCATACGGACTTGACGTCATCCCCACCTTCCTCCTCGTTGATCGAGGCAGTCTGATTCGAGTGCTCCGGTAAACCGGGTGGCAACAAATCACAGGGGTTGCGCTCGTTGCGGGACTTAACCCAACATCTCACGACACGAGCTGACGACAGCCATGCAGCACCTGTGCAAAGCGGGTATTGCTACCCTATCCGACTTTCATCGGAGACACAGTGCATGTCAAGACCAGGTAAGGTTCTTCGCGTTGCATCGAATTAAGCCACATACGCCACCGCTTGTGCGGGTCCCCGTCAATTTCTTTGAGTTTTAATCTTGCGACCGTACTTCCCAGGCGGTACATTTAACGCGTTAGCTCCGGCACGGAAGGGGTCGAATCCCCCCACACCAAATGTACACCGTTTACTGCCAGGACTACCGGGGTATCTAATCCCGTTTGCTCCCCTGGCCTTCGTGCCTCAGTGTCAGTAACTGTCCAGTGACCTGCCTACGCCTTTGGTATTCCTCTCGATATCTACGCATTTCACTGCTACACCGAGAATTCTAGTCACCCCTCCAGTACTCTAGCACGGCAGTATCGGATGCAGTTCCGAGGTTGAGCCCCGGGCTTTCACATCTGACTTACCGCGCCACCTACGCACCCTTTACGCCCAGTGATTCCGAACAACGCTTGAGACCTCTGTATTACCGCGGCTGCTGGCACAGAGTTAGCCGTCTCTTCCTCTTGCGGTACCATCAATTTGCAGAGTTATTAGCCCTGCAACCTTGTTCGCGCATGACAGGAGTTTACAATCCGAAGACCTTATCCTCCACGCGGCGTCGCTCCATCAGGGTTGCCCCCATTGTGAAAGATTCTCGACTGCTGCCACCCGTAGGTGTCTGGACCGTGTCTCAGTTCCAGTGTGGCTGGTCGTCCTCTAAGACCAGCTACCCGTCGTAGCCTTGGTGGGCTTTTACCCCGCCAACTAGCTGATAGGCCGCGGACCAATCGGGAAGTGACAGGCCTTGCGGTCCCCGTCTTTGATCTTGCGATCACATGCGGTATTAATCCAAGTTTCCCTGGGCTATCCCCCGCTTCCCGGAATGTATCCACGTGTTACGCACCCGTTCGCCACTGAACCATTGTCATATTGCTACTTCAATGATCCCGTTCGACTTGCATGTCTTATCCACGCCGCCAGCGTTCGTTCTGAGCCAGAATCAAACTCTCCAAAAATTGGTGCTGGCATAATTAAATGCCAGCTAAATTGACCTTGTTTTAATTTAAACAAGCTGCGCATCTAATTTACACGCAGCACACAATTTAGCCTTTGTTTTATGCTTAAGCGCATCGGCAAAGCCTTTGCTCTTAAACTACTGATATCTGAAAGATCGTTTCTGAGTTCTTTAATGAGGGACTTGTTAAAAGCGTCTCATTATTGATTTCAGCCGCTCCTTTTCGGTGGCGGGAAAACAGGTTAGTACAAGGCCGGGAATCTGCAAGGGCTTTTTGATCTTTTTCGTTTAATTTCTGATTTTCAGGATTGTCCCAGAGTTATTTATCGAACTTTGAGAGCTGGGCGGACGCGTTGGGGGAGCGACGTTCTGTGATTTGCTTTTTCTGTTGGCGGCATTTCGCCATTGGCGTCAAACAGCCACACTTTCATACCGACTCACAGTCCGCCAAACCAACCATGCGGCCAGATTCACGACCGCCATTGCAGCTAACAATTGCATAAGGGTGTGGGGCAGGCTGCCCTTTCCCAATCCGCTGCCGACAAGCGCGAAGGCAATGTTTAAGGGTAGGTAGCCAAGCAAGGTGCCGATCAGGAACACTCTGTGCGAGACGGCAGTGATACCTAACATGACATTCAAAACGATGCCTGGAAGCAAGAGCTGTCGAACCCAGAAGACGCGTAACAAGGAAGGTTTGTCCAAAAGCCTGCGCAGCCAGGGCCACTGTGCTGTGCGGGCGAGAAGTGCATGTCTGGCACCTGCCCGTGACATCAGAAACGCACCGTACGAGCCGAGTGTGGAGCCTGCGAGCGAAAGCGCCAATCCCTGACCAAACCCAAAGATCAGCCCTGCCCCTGCGCACAGGGGCAGGCGTGGCACACCCATCAGCACAGCTCCCGCACACACCAGGCTGAAGCAGCCGTGCGCTACCCAGCCCAGGTCCCGCACATAGCCCTTCCATATCTGCACATTGGTGATCCAGGCGCGCAGGTTTGTGAAGTGCGCGATGACCATGAAGGCGGCCACTACCACTATGAGAATGACGACCTTCCTCGTTTCTTTGCTCAGTGAGCGCGATGTCTCCTGCCGCATGTTTTCTGCCAATTCAATTTCATCAGACTGGGTCGTTTTCGGCTCTTCGGGCTGGCTCATCATAGCAATCATGCCCAGCGTGCTGCTTTCACAACCAAGAATCCTGAAGCTGATAAGATTACCTTTGCGCCGCTGCCTGCCCCAAGACCTTCGCCACTTCCATGAGTGGCTGCGTGCCGATGTGACTCCAACGGATATGACCTTGGGAATCGAGAATGAAGATTCCATGCAATGGAGCGCTAGCGAACTCGTCTCTCAAGCTCCAGGCGGTGAATGCCTGACCTGTAGGATCGGCAGCGATGGGGAATGGAAAAGCCTGCATGGGCTTGCCAGGCCGAGGCTGGTAACGCATGGCACGCACGGCAGCGAGGTCTTCGGTGCTGATCGCTGCGAGGGCGATGCCCTGCTGGTCGAAGTCGGGCTTCAACGCGGCGAGGGAGCGTAACTGCCGCACGCAATGGTCGCAGCCTGCGCCGAGAAAAAAGGTCAGCACGGCGGGGCGGCCCGCGTAACTGGTGGGGGTGAGAGGGTCTCCGGTGCTGCTCTCCAGATTCCATGAGGGCGGTGTGGGCAGGGGAGTCGCCGCAGGTAAAGGAAGCTCGATGAGCGGCTGAGGCGGCAGGGTCCAGCGGGTGGGCAGGCGCAGGGCTTCGGCGGCGGCATTCAGCGCGGCAAGACGGCTCCAGGAGGTGCTGTCAGAGTGACGGCGAAAGTCGGAGGTGAAGTGGCTGAAAGCGGTGCGTTTGTCGCCATAGGCAAACTCCAGGGCGATGCTGTCCACGCGCTCCGGCAAGCCGTGCGGCTGCTGCCTGAGCGCCTCGGCGGCATGACGGCGCGCGCGTGTCATGTCGCCTACGCGCTGCCATAAATCGGCGAGACGACCTGCGGGCAGTGACTGCAAAGGCTCGGCATTCTCCAGGGCGGCGACTGTGAGAGGTGCGCTGAGCAGACGCAACTCGGCTAACCAAATATTGAGCTTTGTCAGCAGGGCTTCATCGCGGTTGCGTGCTGCGCTTGCGCTTGTGCGGATGGTTTCCAGAGATTGCAGGCATTCCTGGCCCAGCTTGGAATTGCCTGACTCAAAGGCACCGACTCCGCGCAGGTGTTGGCGCTCGGCGTTGATGAGCGTGGACAGGTCTTCGGGAAGCTCTGGCAGTGCGGCGAGCACCTGCCATTCGTGCAAACGCTGGAGCTGGCGCATCGTCAGCACGTCGCCAGTTGCGGCGATGGTTTGCAGCTTGGCCGTTTGAGCGAGTGAGCCAAGAAGTTCAATCCATTGCGCATGAACGAGCGCCTGGTCACGGCGGGCGTTCTCTTCCAAAGCATCGGCGCGCGACTGGACGCGGGCCACGGCTTCACAAAGGTGCAGCGCGTCGGCTAAACGCCCCTGTGAGGCCAGCCACTCAATGCCGTGCAGCAGGCAGCGGCGTGTGGGTGGCAGTTGCCGGAGAGCCTGCTCTGCGCCGGGATGCGCCTGCCCGTGCCAGAGACCCAGCCGCAAAGCCTGCGCGGGATGGTTTGCTGAATCAGGGATGAGCGTATCCACGGCCAGGCGGCTGAGCATCTCCGCGCCTGCATCCCGTGCGAGGATCAGCTCGCGTGCCAGCAGCGCTCGCAGAACCGGGGAGTCTTGCAGGGCGATGACAACTTCAATGTCAGTGATCCAATCCTGATGCCGCGCCTTCACGATGGCTGGATTCTTGAGAGCTTCGGGTGCCGAACAAAAAGCATTGAATCCATCCAAGAGCCTTGTTTCAATAACGGAGGCTGAGGATCGAAGTTCGAAGGCTATCCCGGCAAAGAGCGCCGCGCGTCCTGGATGCGCCGCGTTGGCAAGCGCGAGGCCGAGGTAGCCCATCGCGCATCGGGCATCGCGTGTGATTGTGAGGCGGAAGCAACGCTCGGCCTCGGCGTCATCGCCCCAGAGCAGCCAAGCACAGCCGTGATCGAAGGCAGTCTGCGCCTCCTTGGAAACCGTGGTGACAGGCAGATGCAGGCCGCCGATGTCGCGCTGCAAATCGGGCAGGAGAAATGGGCCGTGCTCAAAGGCGGCGTCCCAGGAGGGCACGCTCAGTAGATCGCTCTCAGACATCGTGGAGTGCTGCGCGAGGGTGGACAGAGAGAGGCACGACAACAGTGAAATGAGGCAGCTTTTCGAGGCGCGCATAACTCAGAAGAAGCCCTCTTTTTCAGCCAAGATTTCAAAGAAAGTTGGGCCAAAAAACTTTCCCAAAAATCGCGCAACGAACCTGATGAAGCCCGGTTCGAGCGATCATCAGCGCACCCCCAACCTCATGAAAACGTGCTTCCACCGGCTGCTCATCGCGGCCTTGCTTCACACCTCAACCGCCCAGGCCGTGATTGACCTGGACGGCGACTCTCTCGGCGATGTCTGGGAGCAATTCTACAATGCCACAACGCTTACCGCAGGCGGTGATGCCGATGGCGATGGCATCTCCAATCTGAATGAAAGCCGCGCGGGCACGAACCCATTCAGCAGCACCTCTATCTTCGCCGCGCGCAGCTACACGCAGACGGGTGGCACGGCGCATCTCGTGTTTCCATCGCTGGCAGGAAAAGTCTATGTGGTGCAGACCAGCACGGACCTACAGGGCTGGACGAATGCGGGCAGCAGCTTCACGGGCACAGGCGGAGATGTGCAGGTGACGCTCCATGGCATGACAGGCAGCGTTCGTTTCTTCCAGGCGGTTTGCTCGGACACGGACAGCGATGGTGATACCCTCACGGACTGGGAGGAACTCACAGCGCAGTTCAATCCAAATGCGGCGCAAACTACGACGGGTGTCGCCGATGCTGTCGCTCTCACTACGGCACTTTCTGCGACCAGCTCTACCCTCACGGTGAGCGCGCCAGATGGACGCGCGTATGAGCGCAGCACAGTAAGCGGTACGCCGGATGCAGCACGCATCCGCATCACACGCACGGGAGCACTGACACCTGTGACGGTGTTTTACACGACGAGCGGCAGGCCCGCAGTGACGACCGATTACACGGCGGCGCTGCCGGGATATGTCACGCTCGGCTTCGGGGTGAATGTGGCGGACATCACGCTGACTCCGGTGGCAGATGCGGCGCTGGAGGTGCCGGAGACATTGACGCTCACGCTGGCATCCTCCGTGGATTACACGCTGGGCGGCACGACGAGCGCGGCGGTGCGCTTCGATGACGACGAGACGCAGACTGAGACGATGTACTTCTGCACACTCGGCCCCCAGGGCGCGGTGACGACGAATGCCAGCGGCTACAGCACGATCTTTCTCAGCGGCGATCACAGCAGCGCGCGCGTGTCGGTGTTCTTCAGCGGCATGACCTCGCCACAGACAGCGGCGCATGTGCATCTCTCCGACAACACAGACATCGTGGAAAGCCTGGAGCTGGGCCAGGTGCAGAATCATGAGTGGGTCTTCCCCGTGAACGGCACTGGCACGCTGACGAGCGACCAGGCCATCCTGGATGCGCTGGTGCAAAACCGCCTCTATGTGAATGTGCATTCCGATGACAACCTATCCGGCGAGATTCGCGGCGATTACAGGCTGACCGAAGGTTCGATCAACTTCACCCCGCCTGCTGATCCGCCGCCCGTGCCTACCTACACGGGCACGGCGCTGACTACGGACCTGCAACGGTTTATCGCGCAGGCGACGATGGGTCAGACCGACGGGCTTTTCAGCGAGGTGCAAAGTGCGGGCATCAGCGCCTGGATGAGCGCGCAGATGAACGCGACGACCACGCCCTCGCTCAGCCTGTTGGCTTTTGCCAAGACGGCTGACGACTGGCTGGTGGCGAACGCGCTGGCCGCTGGGCAGACGGACTTCGAGCCACGGCTGCAAAACCTGCATTACGGCTGGTGGACGAACACGATGAGCGGACGCGACCAACTGCGCCAGCGCATCGCCCTGGCATTGAGTGAAATCTTCGTTGTCTCCACAAACAACACCACCGTGCGGCTGCGGCACTACGGCACGGCAGACTACTACGACATGCTGGCGCGCAATGCCTTTGGCAGCTTCCGCACGCTGCTGGAGGAGGTGACGCTGCACCCCATCATGGCATCCTACCTTTCCATGCTGAAAAACGAAAAGTATGATCCGGCCACCGGGGCCAGCCCGGATGAAAACTATGCGCGCGAGATCATGCAGCTCTTCAGCATCGGCCTCGTGGATCTGCATCCTGACGGCACGCTGCGCCTGGACGCCACGAGCGGCCAGCCCATCGGCACTTATGACAACAACGACATCACCGAGCTGGCAAAGGTCTTCACGGGCTGGAGCTTCAGCAAGCAGCAGACGGGCGGCGCGCCCTTCGCCAACCAATGGAACAATGACGGCACCATCACGGACAACAACAACTTCAATGCTGGCGGCGGCGCGACTTATGCCTGGGCACCGTTTGTCTATCCGCTGAGGATGTTCCCCAGCCGCCATGAGACGAGCGCGAAGACCATCGTCGGCGGTGTCACCATCCCGGCGAATCAGACTGGCGAGGATGATCTGGATGATGCGCTGGACACGCTTTTCAATCACCCTAACACTGGACCCTTCATCGCACGGCGTCTCATTCAGCGCCTCGTCACCAGCAATCCCAGCCGTGGCTATGTGTACCGCGTGGCGCAAAAATTCGCCGATGACGGCATGAGTGTCCGGGGCAATCTCGGCGCGGTCGTCACGGCCATCCTGACGGACTATGAGGCGCGCACGCAGGACATCCTGGACCAGAGCGGTTATGGCAAGATGCGCGAGCCTCTGCTGCGCTTCACGCATCTGCTGCGCGCTTTTGGAGCAAGCACAGGCGTGAATGTCAGCGTGCTGGCCGACACCGCCGTTACGGGCGCGCTTCCCGCCGGGGCACGCATCATGACGCTGAGCAGCAACGCCACGCCAAACTCCGGCCTAGTCTCACAAATTGGTTACGCCGCTGTGACCCAGGGCGTGCTGGCCGCGCCGAGTGTCTTCAATTACTTCCAGCCCGACTACACCTTCCCCGGTGACCTGGCGGACGCGGGCCTGTTCGCTCCAGAGTTCCAGACCGCGACGGAGACGAACGTGGTCTATCTGGCGAACATGTTCAGCGCCGGTCTGTGGGATGTGAATGGTGCCAACAGGCCGGGCTTCAACGGTGCCACGATCCCTGGCGTGACCAGCGCGAATGCCCGCATCACGCTGAGCTACAGCGCCGCCACCAGCAGCCTGACCAGTGGCAGCACCAGCGGGCTGTTGAGCTATCTCAACGGCCTGCTTTGCAACTCCGCGCTCACGGCTACGACGCAAAGCGAGATCGCGGACGCGGTGAACAACACCGCCACCATCACCGGCAGCAGCCAGAACACGGAGCGCGTAAAGACAGCCCTCTACCTCCTTTTAAACTCACCCGACTACGCCATCCAACGCTAAAACCCACCACCACTGAACCTCCATGAAACGCAGAACCTTCCTTTCCCAGAGCGCCACCGCCGCGCTCAGCAGCAGCGCCGTGCTGAACACGCTCTTCCACCTCCGGAGCATCGGCTCCGCGCTGGCTCTGGAACCCGTCACGGATTACAAGGCGCTCGTGTGCCTCTTCCTCAAGGGCGGCAACGATGCCAACAACTGCATCATCCCGCGCGATGCCGCCTCCTATGCCAGCTACGCCACCGCGCGCGGAGCCATCGCCATAGACAGCACGCAGCTCCTGGCCGTGAACCCCACGAGCTACGCGGCCACCAGCGGCGACAGCCGCCAGTGGGGTCTGCATCCGCGTCTGGACGGTCTGCGCGACATCTTCGAGACGGATCGCAAGCTGGCCATCATCGGCAATGTCGGCACGCTGGTGGAGCCTGTGACGAAGGCCGCCTATGTCAGCAGCGCCTACCTGCCGCCGCAGCTTTTCTCCCACAGCGACCAGCAGGTGCAGTGGCAGTCCAGCTTGCCGGACCAGAGCTTCCAGACCGGCTGGGGCGGGCGTCTGGGGGACATGTTCAATTCCGCCAACACCGATCTCGGCGCGCTGATTTCCATCTCGATGACGCTCGCCGGTGCGAACAGCTTCCAGGTAGGGCTGGCGACCTCGCAGTATGCCATCTCCACCGCAGGCTCCGTCAGCCTCGCGGGCTATGGCAGTGCGTATGCGAATGCGCTGAACCCGGACAACACCTACAAGACCACAAACCCGGGCCGCCGCCTCCAGGCCTTTCGCGATGTCCTGGCGCTGGGGCAGCCGAACCTCCTCGCCGGGGCCTACACCTCGGTGATGAACCGCGCGTATGATTATGACCGCCTCGTCTCCAGCGCGCTGGGCAGCAGCGATGTGACCACCGCCTTCCCCAGCTCAAACCTGGGCCAGCAGCTCAAAATGATCGCCCGCCTCATCAAGGCGCGCGACACGCTGCATCACCGCCGCCAGATATATTACTGCGAGCTGGACGGCTACGACACTCACGATGCGCAGGTCAGCGGCCACGACGCGCTGCTCGATGATTTGGACAACTCCCTGACCGCCTTTTACACCTGCATGAAGGACGAACTGCTGCTCCCAAACGCCGTCACCACCTTCACCGCCAGCGATTTCGCGCGCACCTTCACCGCGAACAAGACCGATAGTACCACCGCCGGCACCGACCACGCCTGGGGCGGTCACGCCTTCGTGCTCGGCGGCGCGGTGAACGGCGGCGAAATCTATGGCCGGATGCCCGACCTCACGCTCGGTGGCAGCGACGACACAGACACCAGCAACGCGCGCGGTCGCTGGATCCCCACCACCAGCGTGGACGAGTACGCCGCCACGCTCGCCCGCTGGTTCGGCGTCAGCACCACAGACCTGCCGACGATCTTCCCGAATCTGGGCCGCTTCACCACGCCGAACCTGGGGTTCATGGCGTGAGGAACGTAGGCCGGTCATGTCCGGCGCGAATGACAGCGCAAACACGCGGAGCCATGCTGCGCCGGACTGCCCGGCTTCTTTGAGCGTGGCAGGCATCGTGGGCGTTGCAGCCTCCAGTGCAGCCGGGCAGTTTGGCGATTGAAGCTTCTTCGCGAGAACGGGCTTATTTGCGCCAAACATGACCGGCCTACGGGGGGGGCGGGACGTAGGCCGGTCATCTCCGGCGTGCATGACAGCGCAAACACGCGGGACATGCTGCGCCGGACTGCCCGGCCCTGGGAAGGCGTGGCCTCATGAGCGAGGCGACGCGCCCACTGGCGGGCGGTTATGCGATGGAATCGTGGATGATGATGAATTTGTGCGCGCAGAGCACACCTATCCTACGGCCGCTGGGCCAAACGACCGCCAAAGACAGCCGCGCGGTTCGGTGGTGGAATTCATTCGTGTTTGTCATCTCTCCCGGATGCGGGACTGAACACACAGGGCTTACGCAGAGGTGTTGCTTGCACCCTGGACGTTTCCTCCCACCTTCCCGGCCCATGAGGCAGACTCTACGATTTCTTTTGGCGGCGATCTTCGCCAGCGCCTGTGCGTCCAAGGCAGGAGCGGAGCCGGTGGTGTCCAATGTCCGCGCGGCTCAGCGGGCGGGGACCAAGCTGGTGGATGTTTATTACGACATCACAGGCAACACCAGCCCACCGGTCATATCCGTAGAAATTTCGGACAACGGAGGTGCCGATTACACTGTGCCCGCAGAATCCATTAGTGGCGATGTTGGCGAATGGGTGTCGGGCGGGATTAACAAGCACGCTGTCTGGAATGCTGAGTCAGATTGGAATAATCAACGCTCTAATGCTGTGAAATTCAGAATTACCGCCACTGTCCCAGCGGCACCAGAAGGATACATTCGAGTAAGCGGAGGGTCGTTTGAAATGGGAGATGCATTGGATGAAAGCCCATGGGAGCTCGGCGAGCTTCCAAAGCATCAAGTATTCACTGATTTATACTATATTTCCAAACACGAGGTATGAGGTGCTAGCTATTTCTGGACCAAAATTTAGTTAAGCTTCGAGTGCTAATTGAGCCTCGAAGGCTGTTGGTGAAAGGTAGTTGAGGGAGGAGTGGCGACGGTGGGTGTTGTAGTAGCCGTCGA
>Ga0247844_1004748_pt1 | contig 18056 bp, 15 predicted proteins | sample LaCtaG_FD_192421 | JGI IMG/M metagenome (GOLD analysis project Ga0247844, IMG submission 192421) | Freshwater microbial communities from meromictic Lake La Cruz, Castile-La Mancha, Spain - LaCruzMarch201714.5m_1 | ecosystem: Environmental > Aquatic > Freshwater > Lake | place: Spain: Castile-La... | reverse complement strand
GGTGTAGGTGTTGGTGTTCTGGTCGGTGTTCTGGTTGGTGTCTTAGTAGGTGTAGGTGTTGGTGTTCTGGTCGGTGTTCTGGTAGGTGTTCTGGTTGGTGTCTTGGTAGGTGTTCGTGTTGGTATTCTGGTGGGATATCCGGCGTCTACGATAATGTTTTTATCCTCATTAGATATTGTTTTTAAAACTTCATTAGCCTTATCAAATTTTTCTTGTGTTTTAAACTTTAGGATAGTAACAGAACCATCCTCGTTTTTTTCTCTAACTACGTGGTTTATATCATTGAGAAGATCTCTGAATTTTTCAAGTTTTTCGGTAGCAATGTATAAATTAAACATTTTATTCCCATCGTTTTAATTCATTGATATAACTCTATTTAGTGGTTTGCGTGTGTTTTTATATACAGATATACTTATTCTTTTACCTTCAAAATATTACTTTTGTTTGAATATATACTATAACTTAAAGGAGTTACCATGGAAAAAGCTGATTTATACACGATGTATCTTTGTGGTGTTATTACTGAATCTCAATATCTTGATGCTGTGGACAAAATTCTTGAAGAAGCAGAATCAAAAACTGAGGAATAATGAAAGAATTTTACACATATATTTTAATAACTTCGTTGTTTCTAAATGTCTTTTTAGCATTTAGAACGAGTGATTATTATAAACCAGCGGATATAAATATTGTCAAGGTGGTACATAAAGAAGGACAATCTACCGCTGTTTTACCGGTGTCCGAAGACACCACAAGCTTTGTTATAGACTTTATATCGAAGATAAATCAATGTGACACTTTTTTATGGAGTGTTTCTGAGAACAATAGAGAAGTTAAATATACTATTTGGTTTGCAAAGTAGTTCTACGGACAATCAGTCGTTATTGTTACAGAATAAGATCCACTATTATCACTTGCGCAAGAATCATTTTGCATTAATTCTAATGTGCCTGCTCCTGGACTACCTGAGTAGCTTGAACCCACAGCGAATGGAGATCCGCCAGATATTCTTCCTATAAGCTTCATATGGCATTCACCCGGCATTGGTGAGCATCCGGTGCAACAAAAACAAGATCCAGTATCAGTAAGTCCATCGGGCGTTGCAGTTCCTCCGCTTGTATTCCAGGATGCAGTACCTGTGGCAGTTATTGAAACTGATGCACCTTCTGTTGTTGTAACACCTGTGTCTTGCCATGAGCCTGAAGCGCAATCTACTGTGAAGCTTGTTTCACAGGTAGGTGGAGGCGTATCGCATTTGCTTTCACAATTAGACTCGGCTCTATCTTTTATAGCAGAACAATAATAATTAGCGTTATCGCAATCTTTATCTGTACAAGAGCTAGGATTTTGTGAACAATCTATACATGATCCACTTTCACACTTATAATAAAATATATTAGGAGGAGGAAGTGTAGGATCGGGAGTTGTTGTTTGGCAATAAGCTTGACAGGCTTCAAGGTTGGCGAATAAGTATGTTGAATATGATACTTGTTTACAAACAGCTTGCTGACATATGTATGAGTAGCATGGAGTGCCATCATCTGGCATACACCAAGTGCCATCTGATCCTCCTGAACATTTATTGTATCCATCCTGGCATGGAGTAGGATCTTGTGGTGGTGGTTTTCCACAAGTTCCATTTAAATAGTCCACATCTTTAGCATTACAACATGGATCATCAGATCCACCGTTATCAGAAATTGGAAAACTAAGCATTCTATTTTGAAAAACAGAACTCATATTTCTGTTGCTTGAAATTAAAAATTCTTTAATTTCAACAATATCTCTTGCTACCTTGTAAACAAAATTTAATTCTTCATTACTTAGCATAATACTCCAGATTTATTTTTTTAAGTTGGCCAGTTATTACAATCAAGTCCTGATATATCGTTGGCGGGCGATGGTTCAAAAGAGCATGTTTGTTTGCTCGCCCGCCATGTTTTAACCTTTTTGAGTCTCGGAGTTCCATCCGGATTGCATATTTCACACCATTCATATTTGACATAATTTTTGGCACAACTGTCGTATCCTCCAACATTACCGAACGGTGCTTGGATCGGAACCGAAACGCCTCCCAGAGGACCATCTTTACAAATAATGTCTATTTGATGCGGATAGTCAGCATAAGGATCCAGAGCTCCACAACAACCATGAATTGGACCTGGTATAATTCCCAGAGCATCCGCCACATCTTGTAAAGTTGGATCTGCAGTTAACGCAGAAAATCCAGTTGCAACAGGAATTCTAAAATCAGAAGATGGAGAATAACTGGCTCCTGGTCCTATGGGTCCTGTGTAATACCCATCTCTAATAATAGAATCTTTAGCACTGGATATAATTGTTAAAGATTTCCAATATAATCCACCAAACTCTTTAATTCCAGAAAAATTATTTGTATTTAATGTTCCGCTATAGGAAAGCCAGGGTTCATCCCATTTGCAACTTCCACATTGAGGAGAAGATATTTGAATAGATGATGATTTAAAGCTCATTCCAACAGGATTGCCAAGAGTTATCATTCTTGTAGCAATAGTTGTACTTGGCCATAAACAACATACTTTTCTGTTTGTTAAAATAGTGCTTAATTCATTTTGATCATTAACTTCATACCAATCTATCACCCAATGCTCATCTCCCATTATATAATTATCATCAAATAAAATTTCATTTTCCGCAATCCCAGAGGATTTACCCCTAGTTCCGAAAGCTATATGAATTTCTCCACCGTCATCTGGACCTCGTGGTGGTGGATCGTCTGGTGGTGGATCGTCTGGTGGAGGGGTCGGACCTGGTGTAGCTGTTGGATCTGGTTCTTCTGTTGGTCCTGGTGTTGCTGTTGGGTCTGGTGTCCATCCTGGCGGCGTGGCTGTTGGTGTTGTTGTCGGTGCTGCTGTAGCTGTTGGTGTTGTTGGACAAATTATGTTAAAGTCGGCAATTGAATTATATATAGGCAAGAAAATTTCAAGAACTGCCGAAGAAGGAGATGCTAAATTTTTACTAAATATTAAATTATCTATAGATCCACTCGAATAAGCTGTTGCTGGCGCAAAACCTTTTAAAACAAGTTCTGTATTATACGATGAATCTCCTTTAAAGCCGTTTGTATACGAAGTTCCATTCCAAATTACTTTAAGCTTAACTGGAATCGGCTTGGTGTTTACTCCTGCAGGATTGCCGTCGTAACGTATTGTTATGTCTCCAACGATTGAACCCAAATTTAGGTTATATTTATAATACGGTTTATTTGGCATAAACTATTTATCTTTATTTTTCACAAAATCTTCAAAATTAATTCTTTTTTGTGTAGCATCAGGCTTTATTTGTGGAACTTTTGGCTTGCCAGCAAAAATTTTGTTTCTTTTTTCTATTTCTCCCTTAACAGTAAAATCAAATATTTGACTGATTCGTTTCATGTAAAAATCCCAATTTTTATCAAGTTGCTTTATTTGAGCTATTATCTTAGATTTATTATCATAATCTAAGTGCTTAAAACTCTTGGAAAACTTAAGATAAACATATCCTGTAAGTTTTCTTTCAGATGTAGGTGGACTATCTGCATCAAAATATGGTGATTTTTTATCGTACCAGCCTTGTGTGGTATTTTTAGGCATATACAAAACTATGCTCTTGGCATCTATGAATGGTATAGAAGTTATATTTGGATTATTAAATATTTCATCTTTTAATTTTGATAACTGTATATTATAATTACGGTCTGTACTAGCGGGGTGTGGATCAACCAGATAATCTTTTAAATAACCCACCTTTTCTGGTGTGCTACGCATTGTGACATCACCTTCTTCATCATCAGTTTCAACTTCAAAGTTTTTAAATCTAAAATTAGTATTGGGGCTTTTCATGTAGCCCTTTTCTATCAATTTAACATAAACTTTTTGAACATGAGTTTCATAGTTGCTATCTAAGTCATCTATATAGTCTAAAAAGTGTTCTAATGCCGTTAGTGGATTTTGATGAGTATCTTCATCATATAGATCTATATTCACCACATGGTATTCTTTTTTGCCTTCTTGACGATAATCCCAATTAATATCATTTATTGTCCACATATCAATTGATCTTCTTATAATATCTTCTAATTCTCTACCATCTCTCCAATTACCCCTAGCTTTTTCAAATTTTTCAGTAGTTTCTCGGGCTGGTATCGTGAAGCTCACACTTGCACCACAACTTAGATACGCCCCGCCTTCTCCATCATAATCATCTGTAACATCATGATATACATGAAAATGTTTCCAATGCGCGCTGTGCTCTCTTATTTGTCTTCCTGCCTCTTCATCAAGATCATCTCCGCTTGCCGAATCTTTAAGCTCTTCTTTTTCATCTTTGCTTACCTTTTCACCATTAAAAGTTTTTCCAAAAAATTCTCCCCAAATTTTATTTGCATAAGTGTCTTGATATGTTCCTCCCTTTAAATCAAACTTATCATAATCTTCTTCTGGGCTCATGTTTCTTATAGCGTCAATCTGAGCAGATTTAGCCCAATTTTTAACCGCATCATAAAATCCAATGTGATGTGTGCCATATGTTTTAAGCTCTGGTAGTAGTAGATCTATTTCATCTTTGTTAAATCTTCTGAGTCTCAATCTCTCCAGAGGAACTATTCCATCTATTTTTCTGTCTTTGTCTTTGAATAGTTCAGGCTTTTGTATATCCACACCAACTAAATCTGAGTTCTTAACAATATAGGCTATAGCTCCACCTGTTCTAGCTTCTTGTTTCGCACAGTGAAAATGAGATCTTTTTGGATCGTGACAACTTGTAATATTGTCGTGATCACTCATTCTCACAAGGTCCATTGGACTTCTACTTATCAGTATGCTGGCTCCTGTTTGTGAATTTTTAAGATTAGAGCTATTTTTTTGCCACCAATCTAGCAGTTCTTCTGCTTTGCTTGAGAATGATGTTTTGAAGCTTATGGCACTTTGTAATGCTTTGCCTACTTTTTCCTGTCTGCTTTTTTCACCTTCTTTTGTTTTTATTTTTTTGTAAACTATTTTCTTATCAACAAGATCCTCATAATTTACTGTATAGCCTAAATCTTCTAAGAGCTCTGTCAATTCTTCTAACTCTTTATTTGTATCTAATGGTGCCAATAATCGTAACTTATCTCCAAATATATTGTTGAATAACAAATCTCTTTCTGGGTCTATGCCGATTAGACTTCTTTTGTTAATTTCATTAATATTTTTAAACCAATTTTTAAAATTCATTTTACATCCTTAAAACCCATCTGTCCATTTTATCCAGTTTGTTTATATTTTTCTTTCCAAGCATTTCTGTTATTTTTGTTACACCTTTATGCATACTTGGAAGGCTTTTGTATATAGAAATGATATTCATCACATCTTCTCTGCTTAAATTATTGTGTTGCATTGCTATAGCTTCTAAAAATCCCTTTATCTTCTCTGTTGTTAATTCGATATCTCTAAAGAGTGCTGACTTAGTCTTTGAGGATATTTCTGAAATTGTTTCTGTGGGTATTCTGTTGATAACTCTTGGCCCAAGTATTTTACCCATTTCTCTTCCTGTACTTTTTATTTTGGCTTTTGGAAGAATGATTTCTTTTGTATATGTTCTTGTGCTTGTCATTGCTCCGTATGTTGGTCTTATTTCACATAATAAAAGGTCTACTATTTCAACCAAGTCTAATTGAAGTAATTTATCTCTAAGTAGATCGACTGTTTTTTCTATGTCTTTACTCGCTGCTATCAACCTTGTTATTGGCGGAGCGTATACTTTTGATAAAACTTCTATGTATTCCTGATTATTACCGCGTTTATCTAGCAAGTCTACATAGTCTTTTGTTGATAAAATACTACGAAGGTTGTCACCCAATAAAATGAAGCGACTTAAATTTCGTAAGTCACAAACTTTAAATAAACTTATTAAATTTTCTCTTTTTATTAAAAATGTATTTGTCTTGTCTATGATAATTTTTGTTATTAAATTTTTAATTATTTTTTGAGAAAAATCATCATTATCTTCTAATTTTTCTATCAATTGATTCAAATCAAATTTTCTTGTTGAACGCGACTCACGTCTGCTTATTAAAAGTCCTGTGTTGACAAATAAATCAATATCATCCAAATTTTTCTTACTAAATGCATCTACTAAACATTTTTCAATATTACTAAGGCTTATCTTATAAATTTCATCTTTTTTACCTAATTTAATTATGTCGATAATATCTTCATATCCTGAAATATCGACTTTAAGATCATAGCACTCTATGGGGGCGTGCTTAATTAAAAATTTATATTCTTCGGAATCTATGTTTTCTGGGGGTATATTATCCACAGTCATAAATTGACGGTTACGTGAATTTAAGCAACTAACAAATTGATATTTTACTTTATCTTTTATATGAAATATATAAATATCATTTTCAACATACATTTTGTGAAAAGTTCCAGTTGCGTCGGCTGTGCAGAACTTCCCGCCCTTACCGTATTTGCAAAGAATTCCGTGTCGTTCATCTACCAAATCTTTCGAAAATTCGAATGAATAAGCTGTTTGTGGTACAGCAGACTGGTCTTTTGTGTTTCTTTCTAATTTAGGGCACATGTAAAGAGTGAAGTCTCCTTCTTCGGCAACTATTCTTATTAAATCAGGGTTTTCATTTAAAGTTCTTCCCTCTTTGCGCATCCTCTCTTTTTCTCTGTTGCTTACTCTTTGACTTCTTTCTATCGATGCGTCTACATGCTGCTTTGATTCAGAACCTATGGTTAACCAACCTTTTACTCCTATTTCTGATTTGGGTAACTCTCTGCTGTCGATTCTACGCTTAGTTTCATCTATTGCAGATTCAAGATCTTCTTGTCTCATGTGTCCTTGGTAAGAAACCAAGCAGCCAAGGGAAAAAGAAAACCAATTGTAATTTTCTATGTTTTTTCTTTCCAAAACTCTTTGAATAATAGTATATTTAACTCTTCCATCAAAAGTAGATTTCGGTCCTACAATCATTTTTAATGAACTATCGTCTTCGGCATCTTGAACCCCGCGCCACACAGGTGTAATAGGTCCACGAAAAAATATATCTTTTAATTGATTTAAAATTCTGGTTTCTGATGGGTTATTTTTAGAGTATTTCTCCAGGGTATCGCACCATAAATCCCAGTTTTGTGCTACGTTTTCGTTTAAATTTATCCAGAATTTAAAATTCATAAAAGTTCCTTAGACAATATATATGTATATGGAATTCAAAGAGTTTTTTAGAAATTTTGATGCACCAGAAATAAAAAATAAACCATTTAATTATCAAAAATTAAGGGGTAATTTATCCCCCAAAATGGATTCAGCTAGAATTGTGCTCATAAACATAGACGAAGAGTCTTATAAAATATTGAATAAGTATGTGACATCCAGGTTTGAAATGGCTTCTGATTTGTTGGATCGCAGAACATCAGAAGAAGAATTAATGGCTTCAAATGAAGAAATTGCTGATCTACTAAGCTTGGCTAAAACAATAACCGTAAACTCTAATGACTTTTCGGAGATAAAAACAATAAAAAACTTTATTGATAATCTGACTGCCCACTGATATAATTTTCATACTCATCTTCGCCCATCTTTTGGCTAATTTCCTTGCCTTTTAAGTGCATATAATCATCAGAATTAGTTACTATTCTATGGCTTAAAAAGCGATTGATTTCATTAATTTTTCCAGATATTTTTCCAAAATTAATTAAACTTTTCTTCAATCCATCGCTTAAATTATCTCTCATCCTCAACATTCTTATTATGTTTTGGCTATTTATATTATTAGCCACATTTAATATAAAAGATGTTGTATCCGATATTGTATTTGAATAGGTGAGTTTGTTCAGCCTATCTCTTAAAACTTTTGGATCTGTATCTCTAAATATATAGCTTAAAATTGCTATTGGGTCGTTAAATCCATCTAACGGTTCGAGATTGCTTAAGTTTGGAGTGAGTCCTGGAAATACTGTTTTCAATAAATCTAGGGATTTAAAACTAAGCAGATAGTTTTTTACACTTAGACATTTTGATAATCCTGATAAAAATTCATTTGCTATTCTTTCTGGGCTTACACCTTTAAGATCTTTGAAATTATCTACGGCGGATAGTGTTCTTGCATCCAAGTGTTTGGTTATTATATCATTATTAAATCTTGAAAAGAATCTAACAAGCCTTAAGACTCTAAGTTTATCTTCTCTGAATCTCTCAAAAGGATCTCCAACGGTTCTTACGTGTTTATTTCTAATGTCCTGAAGACCTCTTCCTTGTCCAGAATCATCAAGATTATAGTCTCTGATTTCTTTATCCCCTAGATCATAGAAAAGAGCATTAATATTCAAATCTCTTCTTTTGGCATCTTCTTTTGCTGTGCTGAAGCTTACTTGATCTGGTCTTCTTCCGTCTCCTGTTAGAGCATCATAAAACTCAGTTCTAAAAGTAGCTATTTCAAATTCTTTTCCATTCATGACTGCGCTTATTACTCCGAAGCTTTCACCTTTAGGGAAAACTTTTATTCCATTCTTAACAGCCTCCGGGGAACTTAATATTCTTGTTACTTGTTCGGGGGTTTGATCTGTTGCTAAGTCTATGTCCTTTGGATTATAAGGAATGTGCTTTTGATGAAATGTGTGATAAAGATAATCTCTTATAGCTCCACCCACAGCATATAACTTTGCTCCAAAGTTTTTAAACAGACTTGATAGAATGTGAACTTCATCCGGCATGGGTATCTCCGCGTTAACACTTTGATACTCTTCAGATAATAACCAGTTTTTAAAATTCATGTTTTTAGCTGTTTCTAACATCGTCTACTGTGATGTTTTTCTTGAAGTTTTTGATCATTCTTTCCACAGTCTCTCTAGGCAGAGATTTATTTATACTTTTTCTGCTCTCTTGTCTTTTCATCAACTCATCTATGTCTGGAATAGGTAATTCTTTGATATTGACTTCGTATCCATATTTATCTGCTAATTGAACATATGGTTTCATTTCCCATTCTTTGGAAAATGTGTTGTCTACTATAATTGGCGATATTCCATCTATCATATTTTTCTCTGCTCTATCCTGATTATTTTTGTGATAAATACCTAATTTGGTTGGATCAAAATCATACATTCCATCTTTCATGAAATAATCATCTGTGGAAAGTATTGCTCCGTTTCCCACCAATTGTTTGGCAAGTGTACTTTTTCCTGCAGCACTGACACCCCTCATCAATATTATTTCTTTTTTTACGCTTGTTTCAAACCAAGTTTTAAAGTTCACAGTAAATCTTTCTCTTCTTGATTCATATCTCTTTTGAATTTATTTTTAAAAGCAATAGAAACAATACTTGGATGCTTATCTTTCATAGATTTAATAAAATCCATTGGATCGTCTATTGAAGTTTTTACTCGTTTGTTTTTTTGCTTAACTTCTTCTGCAGAATTTTTAAATCCTTCTATCGCTTTCATTCCACCATTTAGACCACCTTTTTCTCCGGAGATTCTGCCGATCCAGTCCATTGTAATTAAGTGTAGAAGAAGCTTTGTCCTTCTTTCATTTTTATAATTACCACTATTATCTAATAACAATCCAGAAACTCTTTTTGAAAACTTACTATCTCTCAAGCTCATGTGATGATCTATGCAGAAGTATAAGTCATCTAATTCGTCTTTGGAAAGATTATCGAGCATCTTTCTAGCAATAGGGCTTATTTTATCAATCATTGGTAGATAGTGGTCTGACTTATCGTGCCCAATAGCTTTTATTTTACCTGTACCGCCGGAAGACCAATGGTTTCCATCTATTGTTGTTGCGCTAGCCTTGCCAATATCGTGCAACAAAGAAGCCATTCTAAGAATTTTTTCTTCTTTTTCATCTAAATTAAAATTAATATTAACAAAAGGTCCTTTGTTGGATTCTTTTGATAATAATGATTTGGCGGGCTCTAAAGCCTTTCTCACCATTCGTGTGTGAGTATAAACGTCACCCTCTTCATGATGAACGGGACTCTGTGGAACTGGTTCCAATAAGTCTTTTAAACTATTTTCTAACCAAAGCTTAAACTCCATGTTCCATCACCTCTTCAAATTCTTTTTTAAGGTCGTTTGTTTCTTCGGGTGTTGCTTCCCATACTTTTGATAAGAAATCATGAAGCGGTTTTGGTTGCATTTTTGCAAACTTTTTCATAATATCTGCAAGAGTGATATTGGCTGGTTTGATTGTGAGTATTTTTCTCCAAAGAGCTGGACCTGTCATAGCCAGATATGGCTCATGCCTGATGTAATCTGCTTTGGCTATTACTTTTTTGGCATCATCTTCTTTGAGATCTTCAAGACCAAAGTGGGTTAACAACTCAGCTGTTCCTTTAAACAATTCGTGAACAAGGAACGGAAATATCAATCCCTTTGCGACTACTTTTGGATATTGTCCACTGTAGTCCACTTTGCTGCTTGCTACAGCAGCATTAGACAGACCCATCTCAGCCATAGCTCCTATATCCATCAGCCAAAATTGTTTTCCTGTTATTTCTGCTATTTTATTATAGAGTTTAACCAACTCTGGGTCTATCTTGTTTAACTCTTGGTCTATGAATCTCTCCATGTTTGCCCTGTTCATTAGTGGAGCGCCGGCGTGAGCAGTTTTTAAAGTGTGCATACTGCTTCCATGAACAAGAAGGTTCATAGTTAATCTTTTGTTTACTTCATCTCTTAAATTTGGATCTAACTCTTCATTATTTTTATAATCACTATCTGATTCAAAGTTTTTATCATAACTTCCATTCATGCCTGTTAAATTTGCATCTAGTCTTTCACTAGGTACTCCCCACAACTTTTCTGTTAATTCTACAGCCAAAGCTTCTAGCTGTTCTCTGTGTTTGGATTCAATTTTCTCTACTTGTTGTATGAATCTCATGCATTTCATCAAAATATCGCCCACCTCATTTCCTTCTTCGCCAGGCTGGAGGTGGTCCCAGCTTTGTTTTGACATTTCTTCTCCGTATTGAGCAAACAATGGGTGTTTTGAAAAAACATGATCTTTGCTTCTTATTTTTGCCCAAAAATCTTTTGTTGTTGGATGAACATATCGATTATAATCTTCTTTTAAATTAAAACTTATTAAATATTTTTTTTTTGGAAAAACTTTAGGTTTTGGTGTCCATTTATCTTTGTTCTTTGGTTGAGGAACAACTCTGGGCTTGGGACTCCAATCATCGTCTCTTTTTGGCTCTTGAGGAATGGTTTTTGGTTCTTTTGTAGGCATAACTGCTGGGGCAGCGGCTACAGCAATTTCATTTAATGATGCTCGCCATTCTTTAAAACTTTTCATTTTTACTCCAAAATATAAGATGATATTCTATATATTGTATGAAATTCAAAATTTGGCTTGAAAACAACAATGTAAATGTAAAAGTAGATTTATCTCACTTTAAATCACTTATTATAAAAGAATTAAAAGAACTTCACTATTTTTCTGTTTCTCGACAATCGAATTTAAGAAATTTTAAAATTGATGTAAATCTTATTAAAAAAGGGCTTAAAAATTTTAATAAACTGCAGGATTTATTAAATAATCTAAGCAATAAACAATATATTAAAAATTTAATAAAAGAAGCAGAAAAATGGTATCTTTCTTTACCAATATTAGGAGATGGAGAAGAAAAATTCTCAGCAATGAAAGCTACAAGGCATCTTAGTGATTATGAAGATAGTTTTGATGTCAAAGTAGAGGATATCCCAGAACCTAACCATGAAGAAGATGCAGAAGAAATAATATTTAAAACAAGAGAAAACATGGAAGTTTTAAAGAAAGAAATAGAAAGTATAATTCAAAATATAGATTGGAATGGATCATCTATTACCATAAAACCTAATCCTGGGTATGAGTATGACACAATATCTTTCGAGCCTACAGAATCAGCAGAAATTATAGTGGGTCAAAAATCAGCATTATTTACACTTTTCAGAGTAAGTGGTAAAAATGAAGTTGAAGATATAATCGAAGGAGGAGAAGAAGAAGAAGAATTCTTCTCAAACAATAATGAAAAAAATGATTATTATACTTTGATTGAAGAATTGAGAAGACCAGGAAGCACTTCAGTTGGAAAAAACTTAACACTTTATACTGCAAGACCCATTGAAGATAGAGAATATTTTAGAAAAACAAAAACATTACCTATAAATTTATTTTTAACAAGCAATTATGATCATGCAAGCGGAATTGCTAGTGATTTAAGCACATCTGGTGGGGCTAGAGATGTTTATAGAGTTAAAATAAATAGTAAATATTTAACACAAACATTAGATGGACCAATAAAATATTATATGGTCAGAAAAGAAAATGCTCCAATAGAAAGTATAAATCTAATCTAGTCTGCGGGTTTAGAGAATCGTAGTCGTTGATAAATAGCTTAATAGATCCTCACAGTTTTCGAGGGATTTATATCTTTTCTGTTCAGGAGTCATATTCTTTATTGCTTTTATCAAAGATGGCTTGTCTATTTCTTTTTCATCTATTAAATATTGCCTTAATACGAAAAGACAAAAGTTTTTCTCTGGGAATCCCACTGTGACTTGTCTTTCAACTTTAATGTGAACTTGTGGATTATTTTTGTCGAATTTTTTATAGCTTAGTCTGGGGTGGAAGGTGAACCCTCTTCAGAATATAGAGGGTGCATGGTAATTCAACTATATACTATTCGTAAAAAACATGGCAGAGCTGCTTCTAAAGAATATAGAAATTACATAAAAGGACTTGGAAAGTATCCCACAAATAAATAAAAATGATTGAGGTGCTAACTGTAGTCTACAATTTGAACCTCGTCTCCTATATAATTTTTCCCAAACTAATTTTTCATCATCAGCTATGCCTATAGCTAGTTCTCCGAGAAAATCATTGATTCCAAGTTTAATAGTTAATCTTTCAATATTATAGTAAATGTGGGTGGATTATTGGCAATGAGTCAGGTCGGAGTTGCTGTCGGTGGATATCTCAAACAACCAAGAACTGCTCTGATCTTAACGCTTATTCCTTTGTTCTTATCTATTTTAATAACAGATGGAAACTTTTGATACCAAATCACAGTATCATCACTATCAACAATATAGTAGCCATAAATATATACATAAGAAGAATTTTTTGATTTCCAAACAATAGAATCCTTGTAATAAGAAACAACTTTTCTTGACTCTACCCTTGAATCTTGCCAAAAATTTTTATTTAAAAATATTTTTTTATAGCCATTAAAGCTTGCTTCTGTAAAAATAAGATTATTTTCATTCAAATTATTAACAAAAAGTTTAGCATAATAATCGTTACAATTAAGTATATTGTTTAGTAGTTGAGTTTTTGAAGACTCTGGAGTTTTATTTTCCATCATGAATATATCTATGTTTTTAGCATTGATATTATCTACAGATTTTTGTAGAATTGATTTCAAAGGAACATACAAATGGATGAAATTTATAAGCAAACTTTGAATAAACTTATCGCAGCAGATGATTTAAATTGGTGTGAAATTGAAAAAAAATATGTAGCTTTATCGAAAGAAGAATTGGATGCTACGTTAATCAATGGTGTTGCTGATGGGTTTTTAAATGAAAATGATTTAATGAAAATTGTTAATTGGGCGACAAATGCCAAAGTCGGGCAGATACTATTTAAAAACTATTTAGAGAATAAAATAAAAATAGTAGGATTTGATAATTCTGGTGATCCACTTTTTGGTTCAAAAGATATGGAATGAATTCAAACTCTTATTTTTTGTGTATAATATAATAATTGCACATTTTTTCTATATCTTCAAGTTTTAAATATTTATCTTTATCGACACTAAAATTTCCAACCAGTTTGTTCGGTAAATATTGCCTATTAATTAATTTGCATAATAAAATATCTTCAGGTTTTTTTGCTTTGTCTATTTCATCATCTATAAACATTTTTATACCACAATCATAAGCTATGTATGGCATACTTTTTATTTTATCTATAATAAATTCTTCGGCATATTTTATAAATATTTGAAAATTTTTATTACCAGTTGCATAAAGACCTGTGCCTCCGTTTATATGAGTCATCATGTATGAGCCTGCTTTGCAATGAATTGTTCCATCATAATTAGCCCCAGATATCCAAAACCCATTAGCATGAATAACAAAATTTTTTATCTTATTTAACCATTCTTTTTTAAAGAAACAATCAGTTTCTAAGAGAAGAATTGTATTATATTTTTTGCACATTTCAATGCATTTGAAAAACATTAAGTTTGGACCGGATTTTATGCCATGTTTTGGAATATACGGTGGAGTAATTAGTGATTCTTTTATATATAAATCTTCTTCTGGGGAAAGTTTTAAATTAATAATTTCAACATTTTTAAATATAGATTTTAAAATATCAATTTTTAATTTACTTTTGTTTACGTGTTTGTTTGTTACAATTCTTAAATCTATATCAAAGGCTTCTTTTGCTGTTGTGTTTTTCTTCAATCTATTTATTAACTCTTCATAAGCTCCATTATTTACTTCATTTTTTGATAATAAAATACACACACACTCAAGTTTATTAGCAATAAAATCAAAAGATTCAAGCGATATCTCATTTAAAATTTTGTTTTTTTTTTCTAAATCCAAAATATCAATTAATTTATTATAATTAAATTTTCCAGCTATATCTAAGTTACTTAGATCATATGTTGCTTTGTGATCTAGGTGTATCAATTCGTTATTAATTATCATGGATTTATCTGCTGTTTTTGAATAAATTTTTGACACCACATCATCCCAATACGGAGCACCTATTATAAGTTTTGGCATTGGCGTTTTTTCCAATAATTTTTTTCTTATTGCAAATCCATCAATACCTCTGCTAATTGATCTTATGTGATTTCCTTTATCATCTACGTCTTGTCTTTTAAATTCAATATAATCATAATTATACTTTAATATATCTTCATAAAATTTATCTCCCACAATACAGTCGGAATTTGTGTAAACAATCCAACCATTATCTTCAACATACGGAACGGCAAAGTTTATAATATCGTCTAAATAAGGCAAATCTCTGCTATATCCGATATCCTTAGCAGTTTTGTTTAATTGAATTGTTTTAATATTATCATTATTTATATAAAATTCAGAACAAGCATTTAATAATAAAACATCTAAGTCTTTTTTAGCAACAAACAATGATTCCAAAGCATTAGCTTGTGCTGCGTGCAATCTGTGATTTTTATCCACATAAGCGTGACTAAATGTATGCACTATTTTATTTTTGGGTTTATTTTTATTTTTGTAATAAGTGTAATTGTTACTGGGGGATTCGATGCTTACAGGGTGGTAAAGATGTACTGCGGGTTGTTGTAAGGTTTTAATTGAAAATTTTGACCGTATACTATCTCCAAAATCTATGTCCTCCCAGCCCCAGCCAGAAAAATTTTCATCGTATCTGACTGATGAGTCTTTTATAAGACTACTTTTCAAAATTATAGCTCCGCCTCCCAACGCAGAGATTTTTTTAAATCCGCCTATTAAGTTAATTTTTCTTTTTTCGATGAATTCTAAGGTATTTGATTCTGGGAGATATACACATTCGCTAAATGGTTTAATGACTTTTTCATCATATAAAATAGGGATTTGATCTTCTAAACTTTTAAATTTAAAATAAACATCTCCGTCGAGCAACATTACAAAATCACTTTTTATATTTATATTTTTTAAAGAATAATTGATTAAAGCGCTTTTATTGAAGGTGTTTAAATTGTTTTTAAAATAAATTACTTCTTCAAATTTTTCATAATATTCATCATCATGAAATGAAGATTGAACAGATATTATTATTTTACTATTTGGGAGTTGTTCTTTTAATCTTGAGTATATGAATTCTAAATTTCTTTTTCTACTATCATTTAAGTTGTAAACGGGTATTATTGTTGTTATCATTATTTATTATATCTCCCCGCCAGAAACCAGTCCCTTTAGGGGTTGGGTAGTTCATAATATCTAATATAGTAAAATATTGTAGATAAGGTGCTATTGATAACTAATTCCTGGGAAATAAGCGTATTTATTTGTGCCGCCCTGTAGGTTTTGATACCCAGTTCCATTTTGAACTGTTGGTCTTGCATTATTTACAATAAAATTATAAGCAGCCAGTTGATTTATAGTTCTGTTGTTTTGAGCATAACAAGCTAGCATACCAGATACTTGGGGACTTGCCATACTTGTGCCTGAAAACTTAGCTAGACAGTAAGAATTGTTTCTTGGATCAGGCAGCCCCTCAGTATAAGTACTAGAATTTATATAATCTCCAGGCGCATAAACGTCTATCCTCGGACCAGTGGAACTAAAATCAGTTTTATATTCTGTTGAACCGACTTCGGTAGCCCCAACACAAATAACACCAGGACAGCTTCCGGGAGAAGAACCTCTGCTATAGTTAATATTAATTATATTTTCGCTTCTATTTAGTACAGAAGGCTCGGCTTTGAGTCTTGGAAAATCTATTACTGAAACATAATTATTGTAGTCCTGCCCAGAAGGGGTATCTATTTTGTAATAATCATTGCCAGCAGCACACACAACAATGACCCCTGAATCCATTAAATCTTGAAGTTCAGAATCAGTTGCAGCATCTCTTGCCGGAATATTTGCTATAAGAAGTCTGTTTAGATTTTCTGGAAAGGTGCTATAGTATACAACCATTCCATAATTTTTAAGTTGATCTTCAGTAAATCCTCCTCCATTTGTTATTACTATATTTGGCGGAGAAGTATACCCAGATCCCTCTCTAACAATGTCAACAGATACTATTTTACCTTCATTAGCGTCGGTTCCCATCACAGCTCTTAAATGTGGCTTTGTTCCAACAACAGTTCCATCGTCTAGCCATGCATTTCCATCGTAAAAAGAAACTATTGGCTGGGAAGAATAAACACCACCATAGGAATAAATTGAAACTGGTCCTCCTGAAAAGGCTTGTTCTGTAGTGGCGTAAGGTTCATAAATACCATTCAATAAAGATCCATTTGAGTCTGTAAAATTTAGATCGCCCGCGTAGGCTACTGGACCGATACTTATGTCGGCACTTTGAGAAGGATTTCCACCGCTTAAAATTACAAACGGAACGCTTAAATCGTTATTGTATCCTGTGCCACCATTGGTTATATTTATTTTTTTAATAAAATTAGATCCAATCTCTGTATATGCTTGAGCTACTCTGCCCCCAGCCGCAGGATTTGAAAAAGTAATTGTTGGAGGGCTGGTATAGCCAGAGCCAGCCTCTGTTAATTCGATAAAATACACGCCCCCAGTTCCTGCATCACCACCAATATCATAGCCATTAGAACCAGACATATAAATTACAGGGCTACCGTCCTCATTCAGAAATCTTTCAGAAACGATTGTTCCTGTTGCTCTGACTCCACCAGCAGGAGGTTCACTAAATGTAACTGTTGGTGGATTTGAATAATCGTAATCTGATCCTCCATCTGTTATTACTATTTTTTTAACAGAATTATTAGCCATCTCGGCAACCGCTTCTGCTTGTCCACCTCCATAAAAAGATATGGTCGGTTCGTTTGTATAATTTGTTCCTTGATTGATAACATTTACTTGTTGTATTCCACCAGAGCCATTTAAAACAGCAGATAACTGTGCCCCTGAATAATTTCTTTGAGGAGTTATTGTAGATCCTCTATAATTAATTGATATAACATTTCTTATATCCCACAATCCGTTGTAAGACATGCCGTAGCTATGATTTGTTATTGTGGGATTTTTATTGCCATATAAGTTGTTTATATCTTTGTTTTCATGCCAAGTCTTAATAGCATAATAAAGCAAATCTATGTTTTGTGCTTCATCATAAAATAATGAAACATACGGATAGGCATTATATATATTTGATTTTTTAGCCCATCCTTGAGTATTCCCAGAAATAGTTCCAGAAACATGACATCCGTGATTATTGTTTGCATTTATATCAGCATCATCGGTTATATAAGAATAATAAGGATAAGAAGGATAGACAGGACTGGTATAATTTATAATTTCGTACCAATTTATTTGATTCACCCT
>Ga0247844_1004747_pt1 | contig 18063 bp, 22 predicted proteins | sample LaCtaG_FD_192421 | JGI IMG/M metagenome (GOLD analysis project Ga0247844, IMG submission 192421) | Freshwater microbial communities from meromictic Lake La Cruz, Castile-La Mancha, Spain - LaCruzMarch201714.5m_1 | ecosystem: Environmental > Aquatic > Freshwater > Lake | place: Spain: Castile-La... | reverse complement strand
ACCAACTCCTCTACGAACGCCACTTCGCCAAACCATCGCTCAAAATCGCCTGCGCCTTCGCCGCATCGGCCGCCCTCGTCACGCTCCTATCCTGCCCGCTGATCCCATTCCTCTACGGGAAGGGATTCCATGACGCCATCACCTGGTCGATCTGGCTCCTCATCCCCAACATCCTCGGAACCCTTGGGGCCACCTCCAACCTAAAACTCGTCAGGAACCGACAAATCAAAACCAGCACGCTCACCCTCCTGACAGGAACCGGAGTCACACTAGGGCTCAACGCCCTACTCATTTCCCCGTTCGGCATTCCCGGCACCGCCATGGCACTGGCCGGCGGCTCCGCCCTACAACTCCTGCTACAAACCAACCTCCACCGGCCATGTCCACAGCAAAAACCATAACGGCAGCCCTCATCCTGAGCGCCGCCGTCTTCCTCCTCCTCCCCTACCAAACCTGGGAAACCCACTCGGAGGTCTGGATACCATCCTCCAAAACCCTCTCCAACCCGGGAAGCACCGACCACCTTACCAAATATGGGCAAGGAGAAGAATTGCTCGCCGCGGTGAACCACACGCAGCTCCCCATCCACGCAGACAGAAGATTCCGATCCGATGCCATCTACATCAGCGCGACGGCCCCAGAATCCCTCGACCTGCTGGAAACCGAAACCCAAAACCAACTCCAGCTCAACCTCCAGAAAAAAAGGGAGCTCGCACAAAAACCCAGCACCCTGGGAGAATGGAAACACAAAGACGCGCTGGACATCGCAACTCCCACCCAATTCATCCGCCTGGGACCGCTCACCCACAACCACACCAACTGGGGGCTCATTCTTGCCCTCTCCCTCGCCCCAATCACAGCCCTCGGCATTCTGAAATTCCACCAGTGGAAATGGGCTATAAAATACCGGGCAGTCATACTCAGCTGCCTCGCCCTCACCACAGCCCTCTGGGCCTTTTCCCCAACTCCAGAAAAAACAAAAACCTTCAACCTCACCATCCAAAGCAACGCCCTGGAAACAGGGAAACCCGTCAGCTACGCAGACGTCTTCAGCAACAACCTGCTGAAATCCCACCTCGGGGAAATCCTCACACAGATACTCCAAGCTGAAGGGTATCCCTTCAAATTCAAAATCCCGGATAACATCAACGCCCCACTCACCACCCAATATCTACAGACCAACCTCCTACCCATCACCACCTCCGCTCCAATCCCCCACGTGCGGGAACTCGCCGCCAGCCTGACAAACCTCATAAAGACCCCCACCTGGAAACAGATGGAGGAGGAAAAGTCCCACTGCGCGGAAATTCTACCCACCATCCAAACCCCTTTCCAAACAGAAAGGCGGGACGCCCTCCAACAGATCGCCAACCGTAAAAAACCTTGAACCAGCCGTGAAACCCACCACAAAAGAAAACCTGCAAGAACTGGCAATTCTCGGCCTCTGTTTCCTCCTGCCTGTGCTCGTCGTAGTAAAACCCGGAATCGAGGGGATGCTCACCTTTGCCGCCATCCTCATCGGATGCGCAGCCGCCATCACCCAGCACTTCATCCCCAACAAACCGGCGGAAAAAATTGGGGAGGCTGCCCGGCTCATCATCCTCGCCGGCCTCGCCCAATTGCTCATACCCGTCTCCCCCAACACGCCCCAGATCCCGCTCATTCTCGGGGCCGGATGGCTAGCTTGGGCGGCGCTCACCAAAACCCCCACACAAAAACTCGAGCACAACAAGGGACTCGCCACCGCATGCCTCCTCGTCCTCTGGATGGGGTGGTGCAACCTCCCCACCCCCAACCCGAACAACCTGATATTCCTCGCGGTAACCATCGCCCTCGCGCTCTCCCTCCGCCAACCCAAGGACACCAAGATCCTCGGATGGATCATCACACTCAACTGCCTCTTCGTCCTCCTCCTGCTGGAACCCGGAAACCGGGCGCAAAACGCCCCACTCGTGTTCACCCACAAAAACCACATTGCCGTCGCCGGAATCATCGCCCTCGGAATCATGATGACCAATACAGGCACCATCAACACCATCCTCCAGATCACCTGCTCAGGAATCCTTCTCGTCGGACACTCAGCCACCGGACAGATCGGATGTGCCATCCTCTGGAGCTGGAAAATTGCCGGGTACTGGCTGCAAACCAAAAACCCGAAAACCCAGATGATCACCTGGGGGGCAATCGCAGCCGCCACTGCCGGTGCCGCCTTATTCGCGGAGCCAATCCTCAGCCTCCTCGGAAAAAAGACCAGCCTCACCGGCCGCGTCCCCCTCTGGACAACCGCGCTGGATTGGGTCCCACTCCACCCCATCCTAGGCGCCGGAGGCACATTCTGGGAATTCCCCGGGAAAGTCTTCGGGCAAAACCATATCCAATTCCAAGCCGGTAACGCGCACAATGGCTTCCTCCAAATGCTCACCAACTACGGAGCCATCGGACTGGGGCTCTTCCTCCTCACCCTTACCCTGTCCGCCTGCCAGACCAACCTCAAAACCCACCAGAAAGCCCTCATCCTCGCCGCCTGCATCACCCCGCTCCTCACCGAGGCGTTCAGCTTCCCCACACAGGAAAGCGGCATCATCGGAATCTGGCTCGCAGCCTGCCTCATATGGATATCGCCTTCCTCATAACCTGCCACAATCGGGCCGACCTGCTGGAGCGATGCCTCTCCAACCTCCAGCAATTTCACAAGGGCCACCTCTTCCTCGTGGCGGACAACTGCCAGGACGACAGCGTCCAACGCTGCCAGCGCGTCTGGAAACAACCGCTTACCATCCTCCAAACCCCCTCGGATGCCTTCTGGGCAAAGAGCATGGCCCTCGGGGAGACCGCCGCAAAAAAACACCAGCCGGACTTCATCTTCTGGATCAACGAGGACACCATGCTCACCCACCCCATCCCCATCCATCCGGACCACATCACCGCCGGGGCCATCTCCAACGAGCAGGGGAACCCCTACCGCGGAGGGGTCACCCGCCAGAAAAACCGCCCGCTCAACTTTCAACTCTGCCCATTCCCTAACGACCCGGACACCTTCCATGGGAACTGTGTCGCCATTCCCAAACAATTCTACAACGAGCTCGCCATCCACCCCTACCAGCACGCCTTCGCAGATTTCGACTACGGCCTCCGCGCCAAAGAGCGCTGCTTCCCCATCCAGACCACACCCCCCATCGGGTGGACCCCCACCAGAACACGCCAGTGGAGAACCATTAAAAACCCCATACTCCGATGGAAGGCATGCTTCCACCCGACCGGCCTCCCACTCCAAGACTGGTGGACGTTCTCCCGGAGAAACCAAGGGCCGGTCCTCCACTGGCTCCGAGCCTACCGGTTCCTCCTACGGCCCAAACTTGACTTATCGAACCCAAACCAAGAAAATAAAAAAACACCATGAACGGGACAAAAAAAACAGCATGGGTGACAATACTCATCGCGGCAGTCACCCTCATCACAATCGGGGCCAGCATCAAAGCCATCCTCATCTACAAAACCAAACCGCCCACGGCCCAGCAGCAAAGCGCCCCCACCGCGCTGAACTGGAAAACCAAAGAGGCATGGAAACCAAAAAAGACAGCCCCCATCGCCACAAATTCAACAGCAGTAAAACCCGCACCCAAAACCCTGATCACCGAGGACTGGGCCATCAAACCCGGGAAAGAAACCCACTCTCGCAAGGCCATCCCAAACGTCATCCTCACCGAAAAATGGAATGCCGCCCCCACCCCAAAACCCACCCCAAAGACCAATGAGTAAAAAAACCATACTCTCGGGGAAAAGCACCATCATCCTCACGGCACTGGCCTGCCTGATCGCACTGGCCGCCGGCATCAAAGCCATCGCTATCTACAAAACCAACAAGCCCAATACAACCACCATCGGGAAGATAGAAGAAAAGCAAGACGAGATACAAAAAACCCTCTCGTGGAACCCTCAGGAATTCTGGAAATCAAAGCCACAGGAACAAAAACCCAACCAAACCCCCGAGGCGCCCGTCATCAAAACCATCCCAAGCCTACCCACCGCAGAGAACTGGTATAAACCTTCGGAACCAGAAAAACCAACAGCCCCAAACCACGCTCCGATCCAGCTAGGCATCCCTATCCAAGAGGAGTGGACACAAAAAACCACAGCCGCAAAAACCACCACCATCGAATTACACCTGACCGCCACACGAAAACCAACAGAACCCACCGCCTTCAAACTTTCCGGCATCCCCACCACGGAAAATTGGATGCCAAAAACCGCAACGCCCATCAAAACCACTACGGTAGATTTATACCTTGACCTCAAACATAAAACCAGCGGACCAACTGTTTTCAAACTCACAGGCATCCCCACCACAGAAAACTGGATGCCAAACCCTAAAACAAAGCCAATCCTTGCAATCCCAATACCCACAGAAGCAAGGAAACCCAACCCAAAACCAACAACCAAACTCACGCTCAACCTAGACGCCTCACGAAAAACCTCCGGCTCAGCCACTACCCCCAAACTTCTCGGCATCCCCACCACGGAAACTTGGAAGCCAGCAAAGCCCGCCGACCAAAAAAACACCGCCAAGCTCAACCTCAATCTCGAGCCCGCAAAGAAAACAGCCGAGCAAACAGCTTTCAAACTCCCAAGCATCCCCACCACAGAAAACTGGGCACTCCAACCAAAAGGAACCCAAAAACAAAAAACCAGCCCCGAAAAAATCGGGGTGGGAATCGGGAACGCAGAGTCCTGGAGCAAAACCAACAGCGTGAAAAAACTAAGCGTCAAGCTCACCCCCACCGCAGAAACCTGGAGCCAACCAACACCCAGCCCCTCGCCAAACCTCACCTTCAAGGCCTTCCCAACCGTAGAAAAATGGAGCGAGGCCCCACCGGAACAAAACCCCTTGGAAAACCCGTGAATTACCCAGCCATGAAACGATTACTCACCATCCTGCTACTCACCGCATCCCCCGTCGTCGCCCAAACCACAGCCGAGTTCATCCAAAAAGACGTCCTCGAAAAAAAGCTGGGAGAACAGACGCTCAAACCGGGGACCATCTACTACTACAACTACGGGGACCGCACAGACAACCCACCCACAGAGGGCAACGACAACGGGAAAAACTTCATACAGATCCAAGGATGCCCCGGAAACTACAGCACTTTGGACAAGACCCAAGCAGAGATACTGCGCATTTCAAAAGTCCCAGAAAATCCACCAAAAACCATCACCATTGGGTTCGACTCCAAATACACCAGCGAACTCACAGGATGGGAAAAACAACCCCTTGGAAACCCGGCATCAATAAAGATCAGATTCAGCAAACCAGGCCAACAGGGAGGCGGAGAAAACATCAAACTTCAAAAACAGAAAAACACGGGGTGGCAACACCACCAGATCACCGTGGACGTCCCGCCCGGAGCCCAGTTCATCTACTTCAAAATTTCAGCACGCCAAAAAGAAACCGTTTGCCTCGCCAACTGGACCATCTATTAAAACACCCATGAAAAAACTCATCGCCTTTCTCCTATTCCTCCTCGGAGCCCACTTCGCACTCGCCGGACAAACCGACGCGCCCACCACCTTCCTCCCCCACCAAGACGCAATGAAAAAACAGAAGGAGGGCAGCTTCTCCCCCGGCACACTTTATTACTGGAACAGAGTGGACGATCCATCCGGAGAACCGGAAGCCGGAACAGACGGAAACAAAAACTTCATCCGCATCCAAGGGCTGGAAGGCGACTCCATAACAATCGCCAACTCCATCTGCCACCTCGCCCGATTCTCGAAAATCCCGCCAAACCCACCTAAAAACATCACGGTGTCCTTCGACGTCAAAGCGGAAATGACCCCCATCGACCCCTGGACAGACCCCGACCTCCTGAACAACGTCAAATCAAACCCCACCTTCGTCACCATCCAGTTCCTTAAAGCCGGAGAGATCGGAGGCGGCACAAACATCAAACTGAACCCCGGAAAAGGATGGGAAAAAATATCCAAAACCATCCTGGTCCCCTCAGACGCGCAATTTCTCGTCCTCCACGCCGCCTGCAAAAAAGGTGACTCCATCGCCATTGCCAACTGGACAATCCAGTAAAAACCCAAGAAAAACACCACCATGAAAACAATTAAAACCATCCTCGGAATCCTGTGCCTCGCCGCCCCCCTCCTCGCCGGGGAAGCAGAAATCAACTACCTCCCTTACAAAGAACTGCAGGGGAAACTGCAGCACCGGGAACTCGAACCTGGACTCTACTACGCCGCCCCAATCGCCAACCCCAACATTGAATTAGCCACCGGAGAGGAAAACGGGACGCAATTCATCGAGATACAAGGGGCAAACGACAACCGGATCCCCTTCTCCCGCGCAAAGTTCGTCCGCGTGGTCTCCATCCCGCCAAACGCGCCAAAAACCATTCAAATCAGCTTCATGGCAAAATTCGTAGAAGAACCCCTGTCCGGGTGGGAAAAAATGCCGGGCAAAAAAGTTAAAGAACCCAAAAACATCAACATCTCATTCTCCAGCCCAGAAGAAAAAGGCGGAGACGAAATGATCGAACTAGAACCCAACGTCGGCTGGAAAAAAATTGAGAAGACAATAACCATCCCCGACAATGCAAACCTGCTCCTGCTCAACATCAACGCCATCAAGGGGCAAAAAGTTGCATTCGCCAACTGGGAGATTCATTAACAATGGAGAGGCTACCAAACCGGAAAAAAGTTCTGGGAGCCCTCTCATGCCTCAGCTGTGTGACCGTCCTAGGGCTGATCACAACCTTCCTCGCACAGCCACCTTCACGGACGGAAGAAATCAGGGATGCACTCAAAAACTCCCTGCCCCCCCAAACATTCTGCCCTCCGGCCGCCGACCGGAAATTCTGGGATGCAGTAAAAAAATCGGCAGACGCACCAAAACAAACCCCACCTCCCACAGACAAAAAACCCTTGGAGCCCCGGAAAGCCATGACACAAGGCACCCGGCAAGAATGCCTTTACCATACGGGGGAATGGACCCCCGTCATCGAAGCGGCAATACTCCAACTGCTTGAAGAACCCTGGAGCGACCAAGAACTATTCCGAACCGAATTTGTCGACCTATTTGCCACCGACACCGCCGCAACCATCGCCTTCACCCTCTGTTCCCTAAAAGATGAAATCCGGCCGGAAGTTCGGGCCGCCGCCATCGAAAAAATACAAAGCAAAATCATCCAGCCCTACCTCAAAGACCTCGCGGCCTACCAAAAAAAACACCTGCAATGGAAATTCGACATGTGTCCATGGCTGGAAACCAAGAACAACTGGAACGCGGTCTGCATCTCCAACATCATCTACACCGTCCTCGCCATCAGCCCAGACCGCAACCTCCAAGCCAAGATCATCGCCGGCTCCGAGGAAGCCCTCCAAGACTACTTTGCCACCTTTGAAAAAGACGGATACCTCAGCAGCGGCATCCGATACTGGAACTACGGATTCTCCCACCTCGTCATCCTCGCCGAACGGCTTCTGCTCGCCTCAAACGGCAAGATCGACCTCTACAAGATGTCCCCCATCATCGACAAAATCATCGAGTTCCCGCTCAAATGGGAAGTCTACCAAAAAGGCGGGAAATTCTACTACCCCCTCTTTGCGGACAACAAAAATCCGACACCCGGACAAACCTGGGTATGGGACATACTCAAACGCCGCTTCACAATCGACATCCCCATCACACCCGACACCCCCCCCAAACCCATTTGGGAAAACGATAACGTCGTGGTGGACCTGCTGCTCAACCCACCAAAAGCCCCCACAAAAAAAACCGAGATTGCCGCATTGGACCCAACTGAAGCCAGATTCTTCCCCTCCATGGGAGCGCTCATCTCCAAAGCAGCAGAAACAGGAATCACAATAGCAGTCAAGGGCGGCACGAACCACGAAGAACACAACCACAACGACATCGGAGCCTACACACTCTTTGAATTCGGGACAGCCATCTCCGGCGACCTCGGGGGAATACCCTACACAAGAGATACCACAGGGAAGGGGCGCTACACCTTCGACGTGCAAAGCTCCTACGGACACCCGCTCCCAGTCATCGACGGGCAACTCCAACACAATGAGAACAAAGCCAAAGCCAAAGTCCTCGCATCCCGGTTCACACAAGAAAAAGACGAGATCACCTACGACCTCACCACCGCCTACAACGTGGAGGGCCTCACCTCACTCACCAGAAAAGTCACATTTGAAAAGAAGCCCATCGCAAAACTGACCGTCGAAGACTCCTTTCAATCCGAACGACCCATCCAATTTGAAACGGCGCTCATCTTTTCCAAACCCATACAAATCACCGAAAACAAAATCATTGGAATACCCCAGAAAGAAAGCTTCATCACAAACGTCTCCTCCACCCAGCAAATCACGATCGAAAAAACCACGCTGCAAAACGATCAAAGCTCAGAAGAAACCCTGCGCCGTTGCGCCCTCGCATTCAAAGAAAAAACCACAGCAGGGACAATCCGATACACCATTGAAAAATCCGGAGGAAAGCCATGAAACGCCACCAAAAAATTGTGGCGGTTTCCATCGCACTGCTCGCCTGGGGAGCCATTCTCAACTATGTCTGGGAACCCACCCCACCCACAAGGCAGGAGGAAATCAAAGCCATCCTCGCACAAGCAGAACCCCACCCCCGCACATTCTGCCCGCCGGCCACCGACCGGAAATTCTGGGAAACAGTTCAAAAGAGCGAAGGGACGCCCAAAAAAGAAGGCCCGCCAAAAAACAAGATCGAGACGGAAAACCCCACCTTTCCAAAAGAGCAGGCGCTGTTCCTCCTCTCCAAAGGCACCCAACAAGAATGCATCTACCACACAGGAGAATGGCTACCCACCATTGAACAGAGCATCAAAACACTTCTCCAAAGCCCGTGGAGCGACCTCCACATCTTCCAAGAAGAATTCACTGACCTATTCGCCACAGGAACCGCAGCCGGACTCGCTTTCACACTACACCAACTCCAAGGAGAACTCGATCCAAACCTCGTCGCCGCAACGAAGCAAAAAATCTTCGAGCGGGTGATCTACCCCTACATCAACAACCTTCAAGAATACCAACGGCGACCGCTCTACTGGAACCGAGACGCCTGCCCGTGGCTGGAAACCAAGAACAACTGGAATGCAGTCTGCATCTCCAACATCGTCTACACCGTGCTCGCCATCAGCCCGGACCTCGACCTCCAAGCCAAAATCATCGCCGGCTCCGAAGAAGCCCTCCAAGACTACTTCGCCACCTTTGAAAAAGACGGATATCTCAGCAGCGGCATCCGATACTGGAATTATGGATTCTCCCACCTCGTATTTCTCGCCGAGCGGCTCCTGCTTGCCTCAAACGGCAAGATCAACCTCTACAAGATGTCCCCCATCATCGACAAAATCGTTGAGTTCCCACTCAAATGGGAGGTCTACCAAAAAGACGGGAAATTCTATTACCCCCTCTTTGCAGACAACAGGAATCCAGTAGGGCAAAGCTGGGCTTGGAACATTCTAAAACACCGCTTCTCTCTCCCCTTCACCCCACCAAAAACCAACCAGTGGAACGAGGGCAACCCCATCCTCGACCTGCTGCTCAACCCGCCAGCAGAAGACGAGGAAAAAACCATTGTCCTTGCGGCCAACCCCCACCACACTCTGTTTGAATCCTCAGGAACCCTCATCTCCAAAAATGGGCTGGCAACAGCCGCCATCAAAGGAGGTACAAACCATGAGGAGCACAACCACAACGACATCGGATCCTACTCCATCTTCCTCGAAGGGGAACTCATCATTGGGGACGCAGGCAGCATCCCCTACACAACAGACACCTGGGAACGCCGCTACAGCTACGACCTGCAAAACTCATACGGGCACCCGCTCCCAGTCATCGACGGACAACTCCAGCACAACGAAACCAAGGCCAAAGTCAAAGTCCTTTCTTCCGCCCTGACAGACGCTGCAGACCAAATCACCTACGACATCACCAACGCCTACAACGTAGAGGGGCTCAACTCCCTCATAAGAACCTTCACATTCAAACGAAACCCAGAGGAAGATGTCCTCGCCGAAATCACCGTTGAGGACAAATTCGAAGCCAGCAGACCCATCAACTTTGAAACTGCCATCATCTCCTCGGGAAGACTTTTTCCCCAAGGAACCACGCTATCCATCCTCACAGGAAAAGAAGAAACATTTCTGTTCGCCAAAGGCAGCGAACCCATAGAAATCACCTGCAACCCCCTCCAAAAGGTTCCCGGGTCGCTAAATAATTTCACACGCGGGCAGATCGCCCTCAAAAACAAAACCGACAAAGGGAATATCAGCTACACACTCCAAATCCACAATCCCAGAAATTAGTTGACAGGGGAAGCCTTCCCAACACAAACTACAAGCGACATGAAAAAGCTCCTCACTTTCTGCCTCCTTCTGGCGGCTGCCTCCGCACAAGCCGATATTGACCTCGACGCGTTGGAAAAAGACACCGTCATGGTCGGCGGAACCGTCTTCCCAAAATACGTCACCGAAGGAAAAACCTACGTCAATGGCGAATGGGTCGACGGAGAAGGCAACCAAGCCTTCTATACAGCCGACCGCACCGCGGACTCCCCCGCCGAAATTGCCCAACTCGTGGCAGACCTTAAAAACGGAAGTCCTGCCGCCCTCAAAAATATACAAGACCACCTCGCCGACTATGTCACAGACCCCTCAAAAGCCGGGGAAGTCGTCGCCGCACTCAACTCCGTCCTCGACAATCCAAACGCTTTCGGACTTGGGCAACAAGAAGCACGCGGGCTGCTCGACAAAACATTCGATGCATTCCTAGCCACAGACGGAGACAGCCGCCCAGAACTCGACTTCTCCAGAATTGACCTCTCCGAGAAAGACCTCACCGGACAAGATCTGAGAAACACAGGAATCACAAGCGACCAACTAGCTGACGTCAGCGACCTCACCGGCGCCAACTTGTCCGGCCTCAACCTCGAAGGAACGGACTTCTCTGACAAAACCATCGCAGGGGCCAACTTCACCGGAGCAGATCTATCCGATTCCAACCTCTCCGGGCAAAACCTGCTCGGCGCACTCTTCGACAATTCCGACCTCTCTGGGGCAGACCTCAGCAACGGAGACTTCTCCGGCGGAAACTTCGCAGGAGCAGACCTGTCTGGAGCCAATCTTGAAAACGGAGACTTCTCCGGATCCAACATGACAGGAGCACGGCTCGGAGGCTCTAACAGAAACGGAGCCAACTTCGACGGAGCAACGGGAGTCAACCCCTACGATTGGTGCACCTGCGAATGGAAAGAATGGCAAATCGCACACGGCCTCCCCATCGACGAGTGTCCCAATTAACAATTCTCCAAAAACCAAAAGCCGGGATTTTTCAATCCCGGCTTTTTGTTGCAAAGACCCCATTCCCAACCGAATGGAAAACATAAAAAGGCGTGGTCGCCCAAAAAGCAAAACAGAAGGTCAGAACCGATTTCCCAAAGGCACACGCGTCGCCTGGAAAAGCGGGCGCTCATGGAAAACGGGAACCGCCCTCGCATTCGGAAAGACCCGCGAAGAAGCCCTCTCCCAGCTCGGACCGGAATACCACGTCCGCTACCAGACGGACAAGGACGCCAAGGGCCCCTTCCACTACGTGGCGGTAGACACCCCCCTTTTCAAACCGGGCTACACCGTCTGCTCCATCCCGGAAAACCACCTCCAGCTGGAATCCGAATCCTGGGAGTTCAAACGCACCGTGCTCGAACAACTCTCCAAAACCGAGCTATTCGGAATCGTCCTCGCCACAGCCAAATTCGCCCACGAAAAGAAATCCAAAACACCCAAAACCCTACAGGACGCACTCCACACAGCCGCGCCCGCCGCATTCCCCAAAAAATCAAAGCCATGAAAACCATCCAAGCCAAAGTCAGCCCGAAAATCCTCCAGAAGGCGCACCTCCTCTTCAACCAAAGCCACGAGGGCCTGCTCCACGAAATTCTCCAAAACTGCCGGCGGGCACGCGCCACAAACGTGGAGATCACCGTCCTGCCCTCCGGAGAAGGAAGCAAGATCACCATACTCGACAACGGGATCGGAATCGGAGACCCGCAAAACCTGCTCCACCTCGGGAACTCGGGGTGGGAGGAGGACATCCAGGGGATGGAATCCCCCGCCGGAATGGGATTCTTCTCCCTCTGCCACCTGCCGGAGGGGGTCAGTGTCGCATCCAACGACTGGGAAACCCACATCGATGCCGCCGGCTTCCGCGGAAGCACGACCTGCGAGCTCCATCCCCGCCCGCACCTCACCGGCACCAAGCTCACCTTTTTCCTCCCCATCCACCAAAGCCACACGATCGAAACCTTTGAAAAAGCCCTCAGGTTCTACCCGATCCAAGCCACCCTGAACAAGAAACCCGCCACGCAGATGGGATTCCTCAGCAAGGTCAACTGGACCACCAAGATCGACGGCGGGACTATCGGGATTTCCCCCACCCACCAGTCGGACTACGAACCACGAATCAACTTCTACGGGATCACCATCCAAACAAAAATCAACTCCCAGACAAACCTCGTCCCGGAACTCTGGCCCGTGGATGTCCTCGTCGACCTCACCGACAACTCCACGCTGGACCTCGTCCTCCCCGCCCGGCAGACCATCGTCCAAAACCGGAAGCTGGAAAACCTTCGCACCGCCTGCCGCCGCGCCACCTACCAATTCCTCCTCGAGACAAAAACCGCGCACAACCTCCCCCATTCCTACTATAAGGAGGCGCACAGCATGGGCATCCCAATCCAAGAAGCAAAACCGGAGCTGATGCTGGAAATGCCCACCAACATCCACGAGGGGTTCAGCTATTGGAGCGGTGAAACCGCACCAAACTACCCGGGAGACATTCAAAAGGAAACTCCCCATGCCGGAAGCATCCTCTCCAAACTCGCGGACAGCGAAGTGGCAGCGCTCCACATAAGCGGCCAACCCATCCCACTCCTCTTCCGGGAAAAACCCGGCATGGAGGGCTACTCGTGGTATCCGAAAAACAAAGCCACGAAACTCGTCCAAGTCCTCACCTTCCCGGATGGAAAAACAATCCGGGAATCCACTGAGGAAGCCCCCGAGATCCAAAAGCGCGACAACACAAAGAAAAGCGACCACCCCAAAACCATCACCCTCGAACTCACTTTGGATATCAACAGAGTGGAAGAAATCAAAACATTCCCCACCTTTATCGCCTTCGATGCCTCCGATTGGGGAGAAGAAGCTGTCGCCTCCAACTGGCTCCCCAAAAAGGGAAATGCGGAGAAGGTGGACACAGACATCCTCAAAGCACTCTTCTTCTCGCCCAGCTCCGAACCAGAAAGCGACTCCTACGAAACCCAAGAGGAATACTTCAACAATTTGGCGCAGTTCAGGCTCAACGAGGTGACCCGCAACTCCCGTCAGGCACGGCTGCAACGCGCCCACGATGCGCTCAACGAATGGGACCCCCGGATCGCCCTCGAAGCACTCAACGCAAAAACCCTCATCCTCCACGTCCACCCGAAAAACGGGATCACCATCGAAATACCAAAAACCAAGAAAACCAAAAAAGCATGATCGAACAAGTTCTTACCATCCCGCGGGCCACGCTCGACGCCACCGTAAAATTCCAAGGCTTCAAAAAAGACACGGAAGCCTTCCTCAAGGCCGCCTTCGCACCCGGAACAGCCAAGTTCCTCCCCCGGCCAGCCGCCGAGGAAGACCCATCCCACAAGCAGCTCATCCCCTACTGCATCCTCACCCACGCGGGGAAAATCCTCATTTACCGGCGGGGGAAAAGCGGAGGAGAAAAACGCCTCACCGACAAATTCTCGCTCGGCATCGGCGGCCACATCAACCCGATCGATTCCGCTAAGCCAGAGATCGACGAGGCCGCCTACGAGGCAGCCGTCCAGCGCGAGCTCGACGAGGAAATCTCCCACCCAAAAATCGTTGACCGACGGATCGCCGGGCTCATCAACGACGATAGCAACCCGGTAGGCAGCGTCCACCTGGGAGTCATCGAGGTATTCGACCTCGTATCCGAAAAGGTAACCCCCAAAGAGGCCGCCATCGCCGACCCGGAGTTCCTCACGATAGAGGAGCTGCTCGAACGGCGCGACCAGCTCGAAAACTGGTCCCAGATCGTCCTCGACCACATCGCGGAAATCCTGCCCCAAGAGTCCTACCACTTCGACTGCGGGAACTCCAACACCGGAGCGATCGGATTCTGCGCGTCGGTCAAAGCCCGCACCCGCACAGAGGCAATCTCCTTCCTCAAAGAAGGCATCCCCGAAGAGATTAAGGGCACAGTAGAATCCCCCATCGAATACCTTCGCATTTACCTTAACCCAGAGGCAGTCACATCCAAAGACGTCGACAACATCGACATCCCTTAATCCCATGGCCAAAATCAAAAAAATCATCACCCTGCTCGAATCCCCCAACGGGAAATACCACGGGTTCCGCGTCACGAGGTGCTCGGACGGAAAGCAGGTGGAAGGGCAGATCAATGCCGGCGAATCCAACATCAAATTCGCCCTCACAAACGACGGAAAAAACTGGGTACACAACTATTACTGGCACACAGAAAAAACCCCCGAGAAGACGCTGTTCTCCCTCCCCTACGCAGGAGGCAACCCAGAAGACATCAGGGAGTTCGTCGAAAAGGCATTCCGGAAAAAGAAGGCGTGAAAAAACCACTCGCACGGGTTCTCTCCCAACTCACAGGAGCCAAACCCATCACGCTGGAGGAATTCATGGCTCAGATCAAATCCCGCGCCAAGAAAACCAAAAAGCGGAAGCCCAGCTGGAAAACAGCCTGCCTCTACCCGCACCTGCAGGCATCCGTGGGAAAAAGTTTCCTCACCAAGCAGGACCTCAGGATCCTCGCCAAGCTCCAGAAGAAACCCGGGGACCCCATCACCGACATCACAGTCTCCCCCACGGAGACCGGATTCCAGCTTTCCAACCTCGGGGAGAACTTCTCCACCCAATACCGGAAGAAGATTCTGGAAAGCTGCAGGGCACGCGGGATGGGAAAAATCCTCCTCGCCTGCATCCAAGCCGCCCAGCGGCAGCAGATCGCATCCCTCCTCGTCGAGGAATGCGGCGGGTTCCCAGAACCCCGCAGGATGGCAACCCCCAACTGGAAGGCCCTCCGCAAGCGGCCGACCCAAAAACAGTGGGACGACCTGCTGGAGGGGCTCCAACACTTCCACGCCACCTGGCCGCTCGAACTGCTCGCCAACATCCTCAACCAACGTTGACATCCTCTCCCGAGGCAAGCCATCGGAGGATTCCCTCTCTTTACCAACGCTAAACCCATGCCCAAAAAAATCAAACCACCCTACAAACAGACCCTTCCGCTTCTGCACCCGCTCCCCAAAAGCCAGTGCTGGAACAGCACCAACGGGAGCACGGCTGACCTACCAGCCGGGCTTCTCATCACCGTGGAGGGGGGATATGATGCATGGAACACCACCATCCTCGCATCCACATGCGGGAGCAGCGCCTACCCAGCCGACCCCCGCATCCACATCGGCGGGCTCCCGCTTACCGACGGGACGCTCGGCTACCGGTTCATCATCCCCAACCAAACGCTGGGGGAAGCACTCGGAGTCTCCATGCCAAAGAAAACAGGGGACATCATTGGGGACATCATCGCCTACGAATCCGGAGAGGCATCGCCCTCGCAAACCCGCCGGCTCTTCCGCTCCCTGAAAAAAACCGGAATCGGCAAAAAACTCCAAGGCCACTACTCCAGCCGCTGTTAAACCAATGCTCAAGATCACAAACCGAAAAAGAATCCCCGCCGGATACACCCGGAAGGAAATCAAAGCAATCGTGGACGACGCCGCCCTGCAATTCCCGGACGCCACCCACATCTGCCACATCCTCCCACGCGCCTACTGCGTCATCAAACCCGCAGCGGCATCCGCCGTGTTCGCCGTGCCGGAACCCGACAGGGAACCCCAAGTCAAAGACGATGGGGTCTGCACGGTCCACATGGAGAGCGCCATCCCGTGCGAAGCCGGAAAATGGTACCGGCTCGCCTACGTCTGCCGCCCCGGAAGAAACGCCCCAGAAGTCATCCATCCCCAAAAACAGGAAGGGCGCAATGCCAAAAGATAACCCGTGCTGCAAGAACTGCCACTGGGCCAAATGGAATACCAACAAACTCCTGAACGGGGTCTGCACGTTTGTCGTGAAATGGCCCGTGCTTCCCTCAGCCGCACTGCCACCCGACAACGGGAGAATCGGAATCTGGCCGCTCGGAGGAAAAACCTGCCCATGCTTCAAACCCAAAAAACAAAACCATGACCCGCGACGAACTCAAAACCACACTCAAAAGCCCGGAAAATAAAATGGCACAAGAGGCCATCACGCTCATCAAAACCGGCGGCCCCATCGAAAAGCTGAAGGAACTCGTGGCCCAAGGCTGCTCGGACACGTTCATCGAACGCGACCCCGCACACCCGCGCTCCCGCTTCCTCACCCACAAGGTGCTCGACACCTGCTTCGAATCCCATTTCGGTGTCACCCAAGTCAGAAAAGAGGGAAACACCGAGATCGCCTCCCTCGGAGACGTCCACGCAAGCGAAGGCCGCGAGGGCTACTTCGAACTCCTGCTCTCCGCCGGCTTCACACCGGGAACCAACGGCTGGAGAGGCTCCCTCTTCCAGCACATCCTCAACTCGTGCTTCTACACAATAGACGGGGACTCCCGCCGCGACCAGGCAAAGAAATTCGCCAAGATCCTCATCGCCTCCGGGCAGTTCAACCTCCAGCGCTACGCCGAGAACAACTACCAGTGGGTCGGGAGCCTCCCGAAGCTGGAGACCATCCTCGAACTCGGCGCCCAACCAACCCCAGCCATGACCGACTGCGCACTCACCTACGTCAACTGCTCCCCCAACTCCGGGGAAACCACAGAAGACAGGCACGCCGTCATCCTCCGGCTCCTGGAACTCGGAGCGAACCCCACCAAGGACCTCTCAAAATTCCCGGAAATCCTCGAAAAAAGCCAAGCCCTGGCGGCCTGATTCCCATGCCCAAAAAACAAGGATATCCCGCCTGCTACCTGCACATCCGGGAATGCAACACCCACCGCGAGTGGATCCGCCCACTCCGCGGGAACACCAAGCTCGACCTTGAAAAGCTCATCAAGCGCTGGATCAAAGAAGAATTTCATGGCGAATCCAAGCTCGACGGAAAAATCTCCTACCGGCTGGAGGGCGATTATTACGCAAAAATCAAACTCAACGGGGAACCCCCGGATTCGGTCTCCGTATTCGCATCGGCCGGATTCCACCTCCAATCCACCTATTAAACCCATGGGATTTCACACACTCACCGCCACACACATCTGATGGCCGGTCCGCAACGTTGAACACTTCAAAGACCGGCTGGAGTTCTACTCGGGCAATGCCGACGGCCTCGGAACAATCAAAGTCAAACCGGAAACAGGGGAGGACTACGTCATCGCCACACCTGCCTTCCGCCGGAAACACAAACTCGCAGAACCCTACGAGTTCTTAAATATCTACCCCATCACGAACGACTGGTATCCGGAAAGACTCCGCATCCCAGCCCCTCGATTAACCACACCCTAAAACCAATGCAACAAGACCCCCAAACCTTCCTCGCGGGATTCTACCAAAACCAAAAGGCGGAAACACAGGAGGACAAAATCAAAGCACTCACCAACGCGATCCAAGGCAAATGCTTCTCCTTCCATTCGGTGGGAGCAGAACTCACCGAAGCCGGGAAACTGAAAATCCTCGAGAGGGAATTTCTGATCGAGCACGGCCAGATCGAACCCAACCTCTGCTGAACCATGCACCCCAAAAAAACCCGAGGCAAACTCATCACCTTCGAGGGGATCGACGGCTGCGGAAAATCCTCCGCCATCGCCGCCGCCAAGGAATACCTGGAAGCCGCCGGCGCCACCTGCCTCATCAACCGGCAGCCGGGAGGCACCGCCTTCGGGGAGAAAATCCGCGAGGTGCTCCTCTCCCAGCCCATGTCTCCCATCTCGGAGATCCTCCTCTTCTCGGCCTGC
>Ga0247844_1004744_pt1 | contig 18064 bp, 17 predicted proteins | sample LaCtaG_FD_192421 | JGI IMG/M metagenome (GOLD analysis project Ga0247844, IMG submission 192421) | Freshwater microbial communities from meromictic Lake La Cruz, Castile-La Mancha, Spain - LaCruzMarch201714.5m_1 | ecosystem: Environmental > Aquatic > Freshwater > Lake | place: Spain: Castile-La... | reverse complement strand
AATGGTTGGCAGTACCGGAAATTTTATGTGTTGGCGGTAGCTGGCTTGTTGGTAAAGGCGTTCCAGATGTTGCCGCGATTGAATCGGCAGCGCGTGCCGCATCGGCATTACGAAACTAACGGAGACGCAAGGCATATGGCCGAAGAAATCGAATGGTGGGATTTTGACGCTGCGGAAGATTTGATCGACGCCGTGGTTGGCGACGTCAGCTTCATCATCGAAAGCGCGTTGGATGCCCGTGGTCAGGCACTGGTCGCATTCCCCGGCGGCTCAACGCCTAAACCGATTTTGGAAAAGCTTGCGCAAGCCAATATTCGTTGGAAAAATGTAACGATTATCCCAACCGATGACCGATTGGTGCCTGTGGACAATCCTTTGTCCAATGTGGCGATGATTGCCAAAATCTTCATTCCAAAGGGTGCGCGCGTGCTACCAATCGCAAGTGATGCCGCCGACCATAAACTGGCGGGTAGCGCGGCGAATGCACGGTTGGCGGACCTCCACTGGCCGCCGGATTTGGTCTGGCTCGGCATGGGGACAGATGGTCATACAGCATCGATCTTCGCCGGTCCTGATTTGGAATCGGCGATGGACAGCGGCAAAGACGTGCGCGCTGTGGGCGTTGCGCCTGATCCCTTACCACCCGAAGCGCCCGTCAATCGGGTGACATTAACAGGTGCAGCCATCGGCACGGCGCGGACCGCGATTTTGGTAATAAACGGCGCCAAAAAGCGCGAAGTGCTTGAAACAGCCATCGAACAGGGTGGCAAATCGACCTATCCGATTGGCCGTGTGCTGGACAAGATTGTCGTGCCTGTCGACATTTACTGCCTCGATGACTGATTAGGCGCGGCGCAATTTGCCGGGGACAGTCGTTGCGTTCAGCTTCTTAAGATAAGGCGGGATATCCAATTCGGAGACCGCAACGGGTTTGCGCGCATCTTTCGGATTGATCGGATTTTCGAACGCGATGCCTACTCGCCCCTCGCTGACCCACGCGATGCGGCCACTGACCCAGCCAATATTGTGCAGGTTCACTTCGACAAGTTCGCCCCGCATTGGGCCAGTTGGGAGTTCGGCCATTAAGCCGCCGGCGGACAGATTACGGATGCGTACCGGCAATTCTTCCTGCGTATTTGGAAAACGTAATATAGCCGTTAGCAAAAGGCTGTCGCGATTCACGCTACGCTTTGCAGCAGGGAATTGTGTATTGCTCAATGGGTCGTCCATATTGCAGCGCCAAACAAGATTAGTGTTAATTCGGCCTTGCACACTGGCATCAAAACATCGCCAAAAGGTTAATGCGGCGAACCTTTCCGGCATTCCGCTCTAATTCTTAACCAAAGGTGGTAAACGCAAGCACCGTTTAATCGTCGCGTGAAACGCGTTCTTGCCGTTCGTGGCGTTCCTGTGCTTCCAGGGTCATTGTTGCAATCGGTCGGGCGCGCAGGCGTGCTAGCGAAATAGGCTCGCCAGTCACTTGGCAGTAACCATATTCGCCATCAGTGATGCGGCGCAAGGCTGCCTCGATTTTGCCGATAAGCTTACGTTGGCGGTCGCGGGTACGAAGTTCGATACTCCAATCGGTCTCGCTCGAAGCGCGATCGTTAAGATCTGGTTCACGCATGGGACCATCCTGAAGCTGGTTCAGCGTTCCCTGTGACTCCGCCAAGATGCCATTCTTCCAGTCAACAAGCTGCTTTTCAAAATATCTTAATTGCCGATCGTTCATAAATGGCTCTTCGTCGCCAGGTACGTATGAATCGTTGAGGTCAAAGTCAGCGGCGCTTGTTTCGCTGGTCGTATCTTGAGGCTTGGCACTCACGCCCATCGTAATTCTCCACCCCCGGGGCAGGCCCTTCGACACGAAGTAGTCTGCCTCCAATCCACTCTTGGCGGCGCTATAGACTTGGGCCAAATGTGGCACAAGCCAAATGTTACGTGTTGTCTTCAATTGGGCAAAAGCACTGGGAAGTGTCCAAACGCGGGCTGGTTTGCTTTTTATGCACGGGCAATTTTGCGCTTACCGGCAAAGTTAGCTACGAAAGGTTGGTCGCTTGCTTATGCGGGCCGTCGTTCCGCCAAGAAAGCGATGGCAAGCCACATTGTGTCAGTGCCGCGCAAACGTCGCCAACTTTCTGTCGCCCTTTTTCATTGCGAAGCCGCCACGCGCGGGGCATAGCCTGCCGCCATGCATGACCTAAAATATATCCGTGAAAATCCAAAAGACTTTGATGCTGCATTGATGCGCCGGGGCGCTGAACCCGCTGCTGCGTCCATCCTTGCCTTGGACGAAAACCGGCGCGCGATCTTGACGGAGATGCAAAATGCGCAGGCCCGCCGCAACGATGTGTCAAAATCCATCGGCGCAGCCATGGGCAAGGGCGATATCGCAACGGCGGATGCTTTAAAGGCCGAAGTTGCTAAGTTGAAAGACATTTTGCCGCAGTTGGAAGAACGCGAACGTGTGGCGGGCATGGAACTCGACGCCTTGCTTGCGGGCTTACCGAATTTGCCAGCGGCTGACACCCCCGATGGCGCAGATGAGACCGGGAATGTCGAAATTGCCCGCTGGGGCGAACCACGGGATTTTGATTTCGAGCCCCGCGACCATGCGGATATCGGCCCCGCCCTTGGCCTCGACTTTGAAACCGGAGTTGCCATTTCGGGCGCGCGGTTCACCTTCATGCGGGGGCAGATGGCGCGCTTAAACCGTGCGCTTGGGCAATTCATGCTCGACCATCAGACTGCGCAGCGCGGCTATACCGAGTGCGCTACGCCTTATTTGGTGCGACAGGAATCCCTGTTTGGAACTGGGCAGCTTCCTAAATTTGCCGAAGACAATTTTCAGACAACCGATGGCCGCTGGCTCATTCCCACTGCGGAAGTGTCGTTGACCAACAGCGTGCGTGAACAGATTTTGGACGAAAGCGCCCTGCCGATCCGGCTGACGGCGCTGACCCCATGTTTCCGTTCCGAAGCAGGCGCCGCAGGCCGCGATACCAAGGGCCTCATTCGCCAGCATCAGTTTGAAAAGGTGGAGCTGGTTTCCATCGTCCGTCCCGAAGATAGCGCAGCAGAGCATGAACGCATGGTGCAGAGCGCGGAAGGCATATTGCAAGCGCTTGAATTGCCCTATCGAAAGATGCTGCTGTGTACAGGTGATATGGGCGCAAGCGCACAGCGGACCTATGATCTTGAGGTCTGGTTGCCGGGCCAAGGGCTATACCGTGAAATCTCCAGCTGCTCGAACTGCGGTGACTGGCAGGCACGGCGGATGAATACCCGTTACCGTCCAGCCGAAGGCAAGGGCAATGTCTTTGTCCACACTCTGAACGGGTCTGGCCTTGCGGTTGGCCGCACACTTGTTGCGGTACTTGAAAATCATCAGCAGGCCGATGGTAGCGTCACCATTCCGGCGGCTTTGCTGCCTTATATGGGCGGCCTTACAAAAGTAGAGGCGACCGTTTGATGCGTATATTGTTGACCAACGATGATGGCGTGAATGCGCCGGGCCTTAAGGTGTTGGAGGCGATTGCCCGCACGATCAGCGATGATATATGGATCGTCGCGCCTGCGGAGGAAAACTCGGGCGCTGGTCATTCGCTTACCCTGACGAAGCCTGTGCGCATTCGCCAGCATGGGGATAAGCATTACTCGGTTGCAGGCACGCCTACAGATTCCGTCATGCTTGGCATTGGCGTTATCATAAAGGACGCAAAGCCTGACCTGATCCTGTCCGGCGTGAACCGTGGTGCCAATTTGGGTGATGACATTACCTATTCCGGCACTGTGGCTGCCGCGATGGAAGGGTCGTTGGCGGGCATTCGTTCCATCGCCCTCAGCCAGGTTTACAGCAAGGAAGGCATGGCCGACGCTGTGCCCTTTTCGGCGGCGGAGGCATGGGGTGAGCGCGTCCTTCGTCCGCTGCTCGATATGCCAGATACGCCGCGTACATTGACCAACATCAACTTTCCGCCTCTGCTGCCGCAAGACGTGAAGGGAATCAAAGTCGCACGTCAGGGTTTTCACGACTATAGTCGTGGGTCAATTGTCAAAGGTACTGATCCGCGCGGATATGATTATTATTGGTTTGGCCTGCATGGCATGTTGCACACGCCGGGCCATGACACCGACCTTGAGGTTATCGAGGATGGTTATATTGCCGTGACCCCCCTGCAACTTGACCTGACGCATCATGAATCGTTAGCGACCTTGCAGCAAAGATATGTTGGCTAGATACGCACCTTAATGCCCAAGCAATAGGAAGACCAAACCCATAGCGGCGTAGAAGACTAACCAATAGCCGGCATCAATGGCGAATAGACGACCTGATTTGCGCGCAAACAGATAATTGGTGCCAATGGCAGGGATGATATAGCCAAGCGAAATGCCGACAGATATCATCAGCGTCGCGCGGGCATTTGTATCAAAAAACGCCAGTAAATGGCCAAGGAAAACAGCCGATAGCACCGAAAAGGCAAAGGTCAGGCCATAGATTTTGAGCATATTGCCACCGCGCAGTTGCGCCTCAGTAAATCCATGCTCCGCCATCCACGCTTTGCCGAACAATGGCCCATACCATAAGCCACCAATCAAAAAGCCCGTCGCGGCAGCCGCCAGTATCGCCAACAGATTTGCGTTTGCCATCAATATTCCTTTCGTCATCCTACGCGTTTATCATGCGCTTGTTCACTAGCCGTGACAAGCGCACCGAAACCCGCTATGCGGCCCATCATCATGGCAACAGTAATTAAAGCAGCGCCCAAGGTCGGCATGGTATCGCTTGGCTGCCCCAAGGCGCTGGTCGATAGCGAACGGATTCTCACCAAGCTGCGTGCAGACGGCTATGGCCTGTCGCCCGATTATGCCGGCGCCGATGTCGTGCTCGTCAATACGTGCGGTTTTCTCGACTCTGCAAAGGAAGAAAGCCTAGAGGCCATTGGCGAGGCTATCGCGGAAAATGGCCGTGTTATTGTGACAGGCTGCATGGGCAACGAAGCCGATGTCATCCGCGCGCGCTTTCCCGATGTGTTAGCGATTACTGGCGCGCATCAATATGAGGCTGTCGTATCGGCGGTCCATGAAGCGGCGCCACCGACGCGTGGTGCATTTTTTGATCTTGTCCCTGAAGGCGGATTGAAGCTAACGCCGCGCCATTACAGCTATTTGAAAATTTCCGAAGGCTGCAACCACAGCTGCGCGTTCTGCATTATTCCGACCCTGCGCGGAAAGCTGGCAAGCCGCCGGATTGACGCTGTGCTGCGTGAGGCGGAGAAGCTTGTTTCTGCTGGTACCAAAGAGCTTCTGGTCATTTCGCAAGACACATCGGCTTATGGGGTGGATACGCGGCATGAACCGCGCACGTGGAAGGGGCGTGAGGTGCGTGCACATATGACCGACCTTGCGCGCGAATTGGGCGGTTTGCGTTCGAGCGATGGCATCGCGCCATGGGTCCGGCTGCATTATGTTTACCCTTATCCCCATGTGGATGATGTCATTCCGTTAATGGCGGAAGGATATCTGACGCCTTATCTCGACATCCCGTTTCAGCATGCAGCGCCCAATGTCCTCAAGGCCATGAAGCGGCCAGCGAATGAGGCAAAGGTGCTCGAACGCATCCGCAAATGGCGCACTATTGCCCCTGACATTGCAATACGTTCGAGTTTTGTCGTCGGCTTTCCCGGCGAAACCGAAGCCGACTTTGAATATCTGCTCGATTGGCTAGAGGAAGCGCAGCTAGATCGTGTCGGCGCGTTCCGCTTTGAACCGGTGGACGGCGCGCAGGCGAACAATCTACCCAACCCAGTGCCCGAAGCGGTCAAGGAAGAGCGGTTTCAGCGTATCATGGCGAAAACCGCCGCTATCAGCGCTGCCAAGCTTGCGGCAAAGGTCGGACGCAGCATCCTTGTAATCATCGATGAAATCGGCGACGTGGACGAAGACAACAGCATCGGTGCGACCGCACGGTCGCAGGCCGACGCGCCTGAGATCGACGGCCATGTCTATTTGCGTGATGTCGCACCGACTTTGAAGGCCGGTGATGTCGTGATGGTCAACATCGAAGATGCTGACGAACACGACTTGTTTGGAGTGGTTGCCTGATTATCCGCGCTTTGGCGGTAAGGGAAAGAAGCCCGATGTACGGGCGACATAATCAGCATATTCGGGCCGCGTCTTCTTCATGCCACGTTCCAATAATGGCTTTCCCGACCATCGCGTCAGGGTGAATGTCAAGAATATCGGACCAATGATACTAATCCATCCGGCCAGCCCTACTTCGCAAGCGATGAGCCAGATGCCCCACCATGTGCCGGCATCACCAAAGTAATTGGGGTGACGCGTATAGCGCCACAGGCCGGTATCAAGGACCTTGCCCTTATTAGCCGGATTGGCGCGGAATGCGTTAAGCTGCGAATCGCCGATGGTTTCAAACAATATGCCGATGATCGCAATGATGGCTCCGAAAAATGCCAACGGGCCCAACACTGCGCGCACGCCTTCGCTTGCCCAAATACCAAGTTGCGCGGGTAGGGCAGTTATGAAGAGCAATGGCGCTTGTGTGAGAAACACCGAAAGCAAAGATGTCTTGCTCCAGCTCCAGCCTTTCTTTTCCATGACGCTGCCCATAATTTTTGCGTAGCGCTGGTCTTCGCCATGCGCGCGCCAGCGTGTCCACAGATGATAGGTGAGACGTAATCCCCATAGGCTGGTCAGACCAAGCAGCAGGTGGGACCTTGCGCCCGGCGCGCTTGACTGCGCCCAAGTCGCCCAGGCCAGCAACACCATCCCAAATGCCCAAAAGGCATCAATGAATGACACATCCCGAATTTTGACGGAGTAAGCCCATAAGGCAAGAATCACGGTTAGCAGCGCCGCAGCATTGATAAGCATCGTCGAACCAAGATCAGTCATGCATCGTCCCTCGCAAATATCTCTGTCATTCCTTTGGCTGGATGCTTTGGTATAACCTTTGCGTAGATTTCGGCAACCTTTGCCATATCAGCCTTATAATCGCCAGTTGGCCAGATCGCTGGGCCAAGCCCGCCCGTTTTTGAGCCATAATCCATCATACCGACAACCAAGGGCACGCCTGCGCCCATTGCGATATGATAAAAGCCGGTTTTCCATGCCCTGACCGTGCCGCGCGTTCCCTCCGGCGCGATGGTCAGCATGAATTCGTTGCGACGGCCGAATTCATCGATCATCTGCTGCACATAATTGCGGTTTGAACTGCGATCAACAGGAACGCCGCCCATATCAAGCATGAAGTTGGTAAACGGCCAGCGGAAAAGTGAGGTTTTAGCCATGAAATGTGGCTTAATTCCTAATTCTTCGGTCAATCCTAAAAAATAGACAAAATCCCAGTTGCTGGTGTGGGGTGCTGCAATGAGTACGAATTTGCGTGGTTCCGGAACGACGCCATGCGCCCGCCATTGGTCGCGTTTATATATACTGACCAGCACCCGCCGGACCAGCCGGGACAACCAGCTTGGCTGGCGTTCATTCAACGACATTAAGATATTCCTCCTACATCGCGCACATAACGCCGTTATAATGCATTTTAAACGGCTTGTTTCGTAAATACGCAAAGGCTAGGCATCCGGACGCAATAAAAATCAACGCGGGAAAATACATGTCGCAACATGCATACGGTGCCACTCCAGTCATTTCGTCGACAGGATTGTTGACGCCATCGGACATCATCAGCAACGAGGAACTGGTTGCAAGCTTCAATGCCTATGCCGACCGATACAATGCGGCTAACCCTGATGCAGAGCCGCTCACGCATAGCTCAGTTGAATTTGTCGAGAAGGCCAGCGGGATAAAATCCCGGCATGTTATGGATAAGCGCGCCATCGTCGATCCCGACATCATGGAGCCACGTTACCCCGAACGGCCAAATGACCAGATTTCGTTAATGGCCGAAATCGCTGTCGCGGCATGCCGTGATGCGCTGGAGCGTGCTGGGCGGCGCATCGAAGATGTAGATGCCGTCTTATGCGCTGCATCGAATATGCAGCGTGCGTATCCTGCCATGGCGGTAGAAATCCAACATGAGCTGGGTATGCAGCGCGGCTTTGGCTTCGACATGAATGTGGCCTGTTCGTCCGCGACATTTGGTATTCAAACTGCTGCGGACTATATCCGCAGCGGCAACGCGCGCTCGGTATTGGTCGTAAATCCCGAAATTACTTCAGGGCATCTTAACTGGCGCGACCGCGATAGCCACTTCATCTTTGGTGATGTGGCGACAGCAATATTGGTTGAGGCAAAGGATATGGCGCCTGCACAACATTGGGAAATTCTGGGCACGCGGCTGAAAACGCAATTCTCGAACAATATCCGCAACAATTTTGGTTTTCTCAACCGCGCGCATGGGCAAGGCCCAGTCAACCAAAGCGGGCCGCGCAATGACAAGCTATTTGTTCAAGAGGGCAGGAAGGTGTTTAAAGAGGTTGTGCCGATGGTCGGGCAAATGATTGTTGAACACGCCGAAAGCTTGGGCCTATCGGGATCAAATTTGCGCCGCATGTGGCTGCATCAGGCCAATACGGGCATGAATAGGCTGATCGCACAAAAGGTTTTGGGGCATGAAGCGAGTGAGGATGAAAGTCCCACAGTGCTTGATACCTATGCCAACACCTCAAGCGCTGGCTCCATCATCGCCTTTCACAAGCATAATGAAGACCTCACTGCCGGGGATATTGGTTTAATTTGCTCGTTCGGCGCGGGATATTCTGCAGGCTCGGTATTCGTGCGGAAAGTTGCTTAATCCATTGGGCTGCGGCTTTGTGCGCATTAGTCGAGTATCATCGCCAGCAAAATGTAAATCTAAACCGGCGAACCAAAGCCGACAACCGTTGCAACGGCGAAGATCAAGCGAATGATCATGGCATCCATGCCAGTCCAGTTTGCTAGGCCAGCGCAAACGCCGAGAATTTTCTTGTTGGTTTTATTCAGTGTTAAGCGTGTCATTAAATTGCTCCCTACTTCCAAAACGTGGGCTTATATTATGCGATATATGCTGCGGCGGGCGCAACTGCAGGTGCTACGCTGATGCCGATGGTTATGAATGCGCAGATAACTGCTGCGAAAGCCGATAGAATTTGTGTGCGTGCATACTGTGTCATGTTGATTTCCTTTTCGATGTCCCGGACCATTCCGGCTATGCGAACTACTCAGCATAGCCTGTGCCAAAATGAATATATAATTCAAAATCAGTATTTTAGTTAATTTTTAGGGTATCACAATATTGGCAGTGGGAGATTGCCAATAGCCGCTTGACCAAAAGCGGCCATACTATAGCTATAGCAGACGCATGATATGACGCTGTCGCGACTAACCCTGAATGATTTTCGAAATCACGCTGCGCTGGAGATCCGGCCAGTGGCGCAGTTCATTGCACTGCACGGGTCAAACGGCGCCGGTAAGACAAATATCTTGGAGGCAGTGTCGCTGTTGGTGCCAGGCCGGGGTCTTCGCCGGGCGGCCATGTCTGACATCGTGCGCAATGCGGGCAGCGGCGGCTTTGCCATCGTTGCCCATGCTGGCGGCAATGTGATTGGCACTGGGGTGAGCGCAGAGCAGCCTGAACGGCGTAAGGTGCGGGTGAACGAGAGCAATGCCGCGATAAACAGCCTTGCCGAATGGCTGTCGGTCATCTGGCTAACCCCGACGATGGACCGCTTGTTTGCAGATGGCGCAGCCGCGCGACGGCGGTTTCTGGATCGCTTGGTATTGGCGATAAACCCAAGCCATGCGCGGCACAGCAGCCGATATGAAAAGGCCATGCAACAACGCAACCGGCTTTTGGCAGGCGGTGTCGCCGCCGACCCACTTTGGTTAGATGCGCTTGAGGCGCAGATGGCAGAGAGCGGAAATTATATTCAGGCAGCCCGCGCTTGGGTGATTGAGGCGTTGAGTGCACAATTGCTTACGACAATGTCGGGGCCATTTGCCTCGCCGCAAATCAAATTGGTCGATAAGGTTGCACCTGCAGATGGTGATCTTGCGTCTGCATGGCGCAAGGGACGTAACCGTGACGCTGCTGCCGGGCGCACTTTGCTTGGCCCCCACCGCGCCGATCTCGAAGTATTGCACAGCGTCTCAGGGCAGGTCGCGGAGCAATGTTCCACAGGAGAGCAGAAGGCATTGCTGCTTTCCCTCATCCTTGCGCATGCGGCGCTTGTAACGGCGCAGCGCGATGCCCCGCCAATCTTGCTGTTGGATGAGGTCGCAGCGCATCTCGATCCGTCAAGACGCGCTGCGTTATTTGGATTGTTGGCAGATACTAAGGCGCAAGTCTGGATGACCGGAACTGAACCTGAATTGTTTAAGGATATTGGGCCGTCCGCCCAGTTGTTGCCAATCGGTCCTGACCCTAGAATGCTCCCCTGATCGCAGGGGAGCATTCATTTAGCCGGCTTTGCTGGACTTTTTCGCAGCACTCTTCTTTGGCGGCTTGGGCTTGGCAGACTTAGGTGGCGCCGGTGTCACTTCAAATGCGGGCTGGTCGTCCTTGATGCGTACAGCAACTTCGCCGCCATGAATCAGTTTGCCAAACAACAGCTCTTCGGCAAGCGGCTGTTTGATTCTTTCCTGAATAAGACGTCCCATCGGGCGCGCGCCGTATAGCTTGTCATAGCCTCGCTCGGTCAACCAAGCCCGTGCTTCATCATCAAGCTTGATGTGCACATTTTGGTCGGCAAGTTGCAACTCCAACTGCAGGATGAACTTGTCGACAACGCGCGCGACGACTTCGGTCGGCAGATAACTGAATGGCACCATCGCATCGAGGCGATTGCGGAATTCCGGCGCAAACATCTTCTTCACGGCCTCATCGCCAGCATCTTCTTTGCTGATATTGTTGCCGAAACCGATACCTTCTTTCGCCATGTCGCTGGCGCCCGCATTGGTTGTCATGATCAAAATGACATTACGGAAGTCTACGGTCTTGCCGTGATGGTCGGTCAGCCGGCCATTGTCCATCACTTGCAACAGGATGTTAAACAGGTCGGGATGGGCCTTTTCGATTTCGTCGAGTAACAGCACGCTATGCGGGCTTTGATCGACGGCATCTGTCAGCAGTCCGCCCTGATCAAACCCGACATATCCGGGAGGGGCGCCAATCAGACGGCTGACGCTGTGGCGTTCCATATATTCCGACATGTCAAACCGCTTGAGCGGAATGCCAAGGATAGAAGCCAGTTGCCGCGCAACTTCAGTTTTACCGACGCCGGTCGGACCACTGAACAGATAGCTGCCGATTGGCTTTTCGGTATCGCGCAGGCCAGCACGGCTGAGCTTGATGGCGCTCGCCAACACTTCAATCGCCTTATCTTGCCCGAACACCACGCGCTTGAGATCCGCCTCAAGCGTGCCAAGCGCAGTCTTGTCATCGGTCGAAACCTGCTTTGGCGGGATGCGGGCAATCGTGGCGATAACGGCTTCGATTTCGCGGGCCGTAATCAGTTTGCGGCGCTTTGATGGGGCAACAAGCATCTGCATGGCACCAACTTCGTCAATGACGTCAATGGCCTTGTCTGGCTGCTTACGGTCATTGATGTAGCGTGAGGATAACTCCACTGCGGCCTTGATGGCATCTGGGGTGTATTTAACTTTGTGATGCTCTTCAAACGCACTGCGCAAGCCTGCAAGGATTTTGATCGTATCCTCAATGCTTGGTTCGTTGACGTCAATCTTCTGGAACCGGCGCAGCAATGCTCGGTCTTTTTCGAAATGGTTGCGGAATTCCTTGTAAGTTGTCGAACCGATGCAACGGATGGTCCCACCTGACAACGCCGGCTTTAGCAAGTTCGATGCGTCCATTGCTCCGCCGCTTGTTGCGCCCGCGCCGATGACCGTGTGGATTTCGTCGATGAACAGGATTGCATCCGGAAGCTTTTCCAGTTCGGAGACAACCGCCTTTAAGCGCTCTTCAAAGTCACCGCGATACCGCGTTCCAGCCAGCAACGCGCCCATGTCGAGCGAATAGATCACGGCTGGTAACAGAACCTCAGGCACCTGATTTTCCACAATGCGTCGGGCCAGGCCTTCTGCAATCGCTGTCTTCCCAACGCCGGGTTCGCCCACGTAAAGGGGGTTGTTTTTCGAACGGCGGCATAAAATTTGGACGGTACGGTCAACTTCGGCTGTGCGCCCGATCAGGGGATCAATGCGGCCCTGCTTGGCTTTTTCATTCAGATTGACGGTGAACTGATCCAGCGCACCTTCTTTCTTGTCTTTTTTCGCCTTTGCGTCTTCGGGTTCTTCGTTTTTCGGCTCAGCGTCGGCCCCTAAACGAGGTTCGGCTAGCTTGCCGTCCTTGCCGATGCCGTGACTGATATAAGATACGGCATCAAGTCTGCTCATATCCTGCTGTTGCAAGAAATATACGGCATAGCTCTCGCGCTCTGAAAACAAAGCGACCAGCACATTTGCGCCGGTTACGACGTCTTTTCCGGAACTTTGGACGTGCAAAATCGCGCGTTGAACGACGCGCTGGAAACCACTTGTCGGCGATGGGTCAACCTTGCCCTCCACGCGCAGGCTTTCCAGCTCGGTATCCAAATATGTAATGATGATGTCCGAAAGCTCGCCAATATCGACACCGCAAGCCTGCATGACTTTCGCGGCGTCCGCATCTTCAATGAGCGCCAGCAGGAGATGCTCCAAAGTCGCATACTCGTGCGCGCGGTCGCCAGCATGCTTCAATGCGTTATGAAGTGTGGTTTCCAGCGACTCTGCAAATGATGGCATAACTTCGTCTCCCTAAATTGAGTCGCTGCGCGGTCTTCACACTATATCGGCGTGGCCTTCGGTGCTTTCAAGCATGATAAGAGAGATAACGGCCTGCGTTCCCGCTTTCTTCGCATTGGCCCGCCACGAGTCATTTTTTGAACAACGCGTCGGCAACGCTTCTGTGCTTGTCTGCAAACGTAATTTTGCCTTCGCAGCGCGTGATTTCGGCCTTTAGCGCAGCGATCCGCAACTCAAGTTCCGCCACGGACAGGGCGTCAATATCCTGCTTGATAAGAAGGGCCACAGAATCGTCGCGGCGACGCGGCAGGTTTTCGTCAATATCCATAACGCATATTTTACCGATGGGCGGTTGCTGTCAATATGAAGCTTGCTTAAAGGGCCGATCATTCAAAAGGGATAACGCAGTAATGGCACAGTTACCGGATCTAATGACCGTAATCGAAATTTCGACGCCGGGCGGGCCCGAAGTGCTTGTCGCGTCGCATCGGCCGCTGCCCGTTCCGGGTGCAGGTGAAGTGTTATTGAAAGTCGCTTATGCGGGCGTCAACCGGCCTGATGTTATCCAACGTAAGGGACTTTATCCCGCGCCTCCGGGCGCGAGTGACCTGCCCGGACTTGAAGTGTCGGGAACAGTCGTCGCTATGGGTGGTGATGTCGACCCAACCATAATCGGTGCCCGTTATTGCGCCTTAGTATCTGGCGGAGGGTATGCCGAATATTGCCTTGCACGGATGGATGTGTGCTTGCCAGTTCCAGCGGGCATGGAGATGGCCGAAGCGGCTGCTTTGCCTGAAACATTGTTCACCGTGTGGCATAATGTGTTTGAGCGGGGCTATGCTTCGCCTGGCGAGACCGTACTTATTCACGGGGGAACTAGCGGAATTGGCACCATGGCGATCAAGCTGGGCAAGCTGTTTGACCTAACTGTGATTGTGACCTGCGGTTCTGACGACAAATGCGCAGCAGCTCAAAAAATCGGCGCGGATCACGCCATCAACTATAACAGTTCCGACTTTGTCGAACGTGTGAAGGCGCTCACAAGTGGCGAGGGCGTTCACCTCGTGCTTGATATGGTCGCAGGGAATTATGTTTCGCGAAACCTGCAGTGCCTGCGTGAAGATGGGCGGCATGTCACCATCGCGGTGCAGGGCGGGATGGTAGCGGAAATCAACATGGCTTTTGTCATGTCACGCCGCTTGACGCTTACAGGGTCAACGCTGCGTCCTCGTACCCCCATGTTTAAGGCCATGCTTTCGCAGGAAATATTGGCAACCGTTTGGCCACTGGTCTGTGATGGTGCGCTGCGTCCGGAAATAGACAAGATTTTTCCTTTGGCCGAAGCCGCCGATGCGCATGCCTATATGGAATCCGGCGCGCATGTCGGGAAGATCATGTTGGCGGTTTAGGGTCAGGACCTAGGCGGGTTTATACTTTTGGCGTTTTAGCGGCCACGCCATCCAGCCAGATTTTGACATCATTGGCGCTTTTTTCAGGGATTTCCTCCATCGGGATATGGCCGACATTGGGGTAAATGACCAGTTTCGCCTGCGGCATGGCTTCAGCGAACCATTTGGCAACGGTGACGGGGATTAAATTATCTTCTGCGCCCCATAAGATCAAAACTGGCACCTTTATAGCCGAGAGCCGTTCTTTTGTGCCAGGTGCCATGCTCTTGGGACTTGAAAAGCGTTTCATGGTTGCGTCGCGGTTGCCGGGGTAGCGATTTAATTCCCAGTATCGATCGATAAGCTTGTCGTTGATTTTGGATTGAACGTGCATTGACGTTTTGACACTCGATTCAAAAATGCTGCGGGGTGCAATGAAGCGTACGGCTTCTTTTATCACCGGCATACGCATCAGCCGGAATCCAAGTGGCATTTCTCCGGACCTTGCATTTGGCTTTCCACTGGCATCAACCAACACCACAGCGTCAACCTTCTCCGGATGTTCCAATGCGTATAACCACGACACGCCGCCGCCCATGGAATTGCCGCCAATTACAGCCTTATCAACATTCAGCTTGGCCAATAAACTGTCAACAACACTAACATAAGATGCATTGTCGTAGACGCCTGCGGGGTTAGTTCCGGTCAGGCCATGTCCGGGAAGATCAAGCGAAATAACCCGATAGTCCTTGCCCAAAATGGCAATCCACTGCTCCCATGTATGCAGCGATGCGTTTGAGCCGTGAATAAGAACGAGGACAGGTCCGTCCTGCTTTCCTTCGTCACGATAATGCACGCGCAGACCAGGCTCCAATTCGGCAAAGCGCGAAGCAGAGTTACCATATTTGCTCTCCATCTGGGCGGCCTCTGTATCAGGCGTATAGCCCCAGAAAAACAGCGCAGCCAGAGCGGCAAGCAACAAAATGAAGAGCCATTTGATCAAGCGTAGCATTTCTTCCCCCAATGATTGCTCCGGAATGCACAGGTGGTGCGGCGCGTGCAAGTCCAAACGCGCATTGTCGCTTGCCGATATGGCAAACTTCGCCTAATGCCGATGCACGACATTCTGGCCGCTCCGTAAGGGGCGGCCCTTATTATTGGAGCAAATGAAATGGCCACCCCTTTGATGCCACATGCGACCGCCGCTTGGTTGGTCGACAGCACGGGTTTGAGCTTCTCGCAAATCGCCGAGTTTTGTGGTATTCATATCCTTGAAGTGCAGGCCATGGCTGATGACATGACTGGATCGAAATATACCGGGCGTGATCCTGTGCACGCTGGCGAACTGGCGATGGAAGAAATTGAAAAGGGTCAGGCAGATGAGGATTATGTCCTCAAAATGTCAAAGGGTCCGGATCAGGTTCGCCGCACAAAAGGCCCAAGGTATACGCCAGTATCGAAACGTCAGGACAAGCCAGATGGCATTGCTTGGTTGCTGCGCAATCACCCTGAGATTACAGATGGCGCGATCTGCAAGTTGATCGGCACGACGCGCAATACCATTGCGGCCATTCGTGAGCGTAGCCACTGGAACATCGCCGAAATTCAGGCGAAGGACCCTGTCACGCTTGGCCTGACGTCGCAGCGCGAACTGGATGTGATCGTGAACCGCGCTGCAAAGAAAGCCGGTATCGATAATACAGCTGCCAACGACGCGCGCCTTGGAACCGATCGCGACGCTTTGATCGAAGAATTGCGCGCAGAACGTACCGAAGCTGCACGCCGCGCAGAAGCTGCGTTGAACGGCGAAGATGAAAATGTTGGCAAGGTAGAATTGACGGCCGACACTTTGTTCAAAAAAGCTGGCGAATAATCAAAACGTGATGATTGCCTAAATCGCGTGATTAAGGCACGGCGGGGGGATGGCAGTTTCCACACCCCCCGCATATGACGCATCGCTTGCCGACCATGGCTTTGAAGCAAGAGAGCTTAAGGGGCTAACCTACCCCTTGGGCGAACACGCTCCGCAATATGGTGAAATTTATCCTATAGCACCCGATATGGGTTGGACGCGGATGCCGGTGCCCGGCAACTTGGCGCATATCAACCTATGGCTACTGGATGAGGCGAACGACGGATATGCGATTGCCGATACGGGCCTGTTTATGCAGCCAACGATTGACAAATGGCAGTTGCTTTTCAAGGGTGCGTTGGCGCACCGCGAGCTAAAACGGATTTTCGTAACGCATTTTCACCCAGACCATGTGGGTTGCGCTGGTTGGTTGGCCAACAAGTTCAAAGTCCCGATCTGGATGAACCGGACCGAATGGCTGATGGCGCGGATGCTGACGAGCGACCAGTTGGAACAGCCGCCCGAGGAAGTGCTCAATAACCGCCGATTTGCCGGCTTTGACGAAGCGCGCATTGAAAAGCTTCGTAAAGCAGGTTGGGGCGGCTTTGCGCGTGCGGTGTCGCGGTTGCCAGCGGGGCATGTGCGCTTGGATGACGGACAAGTCGTTCGCGTCGGGCGGCGCGACTGGACGGTCATGACCGGCGGAGGCCATACACCTGAGCATGCGAGCCTTGTCGATTTTGATAACAATATGATTATTGCCGGCGACCAGATTTTGCCCCGCATCACATCGAACGTATCCGTCATGGACAGCGAGCCCGAGGCGGATCCGCTGGGTGAATGGCTGGCGTCCATTGCGAAATTCCGTGGGGCTTTGCCCGCAGATATGTTGGTGCTGCCCGCGCATGGGGAACCGTTTACTGGTGTACATGTCCGTCTGGACAAGCTTGCCTCGGGACATCATGAACGGCTTGATAAGCTCGAGCGCGAATTGCGTATTACCGAAATGCGGGCCGTTGATACTTTCAGCCTTTTATTCGACCGCGAAATTGATGACACAGTGTATGGCTTAGCTACGGGTGAGGCGCAGGCACATCTGCGGCATTTGCATTTTGCCGGACGGATAAAATGCGAAATTCGCGATGGCGTTGGTTGGTATCACGCGGCATAATGTCTGCATGACACACAGCATTTGGAACGACCATTATTATCATCCTGCCAAATGGGACCAGCAGTTTCCCGCATTGGCACTGCATGATATGTTTTTCCAATCGGCCGAGCGCATGTGCGGCGCTGCAATGGCTGACTTCATGGGCCGCAAATATAGCTATGCCGAGATCGCTGCCACGGTTCGGCGCGTAGCTCGCGGGTTGCAGGACAAAGGCATTGGCAAGGGTGACCATATTGGCCTATTCCTGCCCAATGTGCCGCAGTATATTGCGGCTTATTATGGCGCCTTGGCAGCCGGGGCGACGGTCGTGAATTTTTCGCCGCTCTACACCGTTGATGAACTTGCGCATCAGGTTGCCGACAGCGGCACGTCCATTTTGTTCACGGTCTCTGCAGCGGCGCTACTGCCCACGGCGATGAAGGTGCTCGACAATAGCAGCCTGAAAGAATTGATCGTAGGAAGCGTTTCCGAAGCGTTGCCAAAAGCGAAAAGTTGGGCTTACCGTCTTTTCAAACGCGGCGAAATTGCGGCGATACCCTCTGATAGCCGCGTGTCTACTTTTGCCCATCTGGTCGCAAATGAAGGTAATTATGCGATTCAGCCGTGCGCACCCGAAAAAGATATTGCCCAGTTGCAATATACGGGCGGTACTACTGGCACCCCCAAAGGCGCAATGTTAAGTCATCAAAATATCACCGCCAATGCGCGGCAGATTAACATGATTGATCCGCACAGTAGAATGAATCAACCGGATGGACCATTGGACGATCGTATCCTTGGCGTCCTGCCGTTTTTCCATGTCTTCGCAAATGCAACTGTCCTCAATCGCACAGTTGCCAATGGCGGTGAAATTGTCATGCTGCCGCGATTTGAGGCAAAGGCGGCCTTGGC
>Ga0247844_1004742_pt1 | contig 18071 bp, 17 predicted proteins | sample LaCtaG_FD_192421 | JGI IMG/M metagenome (GOLD analysis project Ga0247844, IMG submission 192421) | Freshwater microbial communities from meromictic Lake La Cruz, Castile-La Mancha, Spain - LaCruzMarch201714.5m_1 | ecosystem: Environmental > Aquatic > Freshwater > Lake | place: Spain: Castile-La... | reverse complement strand
GCCGCTGGCGTTGATAGCGCGTGCGCCGTAAGCCAAACGCTTGCCAGTGATTTCGCCTTTTTCATTTTCAAAGTAATAGCGAATGTTCGGGTGGGTTTTCCAGCGTTGGAATTCTTCAAATGGGCTGAGGTACGGGTTGCTGTAACCCAAGCCGGTGATAAAACCTAAGGCCACTTTGTTGCCATCGAGGTGGTACAGGAAAGCACCGCCGTAGGTGTCTGGCTGCATCGGCCAACCAGCAGTGTGCATGACAAAGCCTGGGGTATGGCGCGATGGGTCAATTTCCCACAGTTCTTTAATACCAATACCAAAGCTTTGCGGATCTTTGCCTTCGTCGAGTTTGTACTTGGCAATCAGTTGCTTACCCAAATGACCGCGAGCCCCTTCCGCAAATACCGTGTACTTGCCTAGGAGTTCCATACCGATCTGAAAATTCTCTCCGGGTACGCCGTCTTTGCCAACGCCCATGTTGCCCGTGGCCACGCCTTTGACCGAGCCATCGTCGTTGTACAAAACTTCAGCGGCTGCAAACCCCGGGAAAATTTCAACGCCTAACGCTTCGGCTTGTTCCGCCATCCAGCGGGTCACCGCGCCGAGGCTAACAATGTAGTTCCCATCGTTGTGGGCAAACGGGGGAAGTAAAAAGTTAAGCATTCGAAATGCAGATTTTTCTCCCAAAAAAGTCACTGCATCGTCGGTCACGGGCTGATTCAAAGGCGCACCGAGTTCTTTCCAATTGGGAATGAGCTCTGTCAGGGCTTTGGGGTCCATGATGGCACCCGACAAAATGTGGGCCCCTGCTTCAGAGCCTTTTTCTAAGACCACCACAGAAACTTCTTTGCCATGCTGTTGGGCAAGTTGCTTGATACGGATAGCGGTAGAAAGCCCACCAGGGCCGCCTCCGACGACTACAACGTCGTACTCCATCGCTTCACGGGGCCCAAATTGGGCCAGAATTTCCTGCTGGGTCATGAATAGCTCGCTTGGTAATTAAAAACGGACAACCTTGGATTTTATTTGATCTAATTTGATCTATTTAGCGCGGTGCCAAACGAATCGCGCCGTCTAAACGAATCACTTCGCCATTGAGCATGTCGTTCTCAAAAATATGGAGAGCCAGCTTGGCGTAGTCTTGCGGAGTACCCAAGCGCGAAGGGAAGGGAACGCTTGCGGCCAAAGAGTCTTGAACCTCTTGGGGCATCCCAAACATCATGGGGGTGCCAAAAATCCCTGGAGCAATCGTCATATTGCGAATGCCGTTGCGAGCTAAATCACGTGCAATGGGCAAGGTCATACCAACGATGCCGCCCTTAGACGCGCTGTAGGCCGCTTGGCCAATCTGGCCGTCATAGGCAGCCACCGAAGCGGTCGAAATCATCACTCCGCGCTCACCCGTCGATTCGGGCTCGTTCTTACACATGGCCTCCGAGGCCAAACGAATCATATTGAAGCTGCCGATTAAATTGACCGTGATGCACTTGCTAAAAACTGCCAAACTGTGAGCTCCATTTTTGCCCACTGTTTTTTCTGCGGGCGCAATACCAGCGCAATTGACCAAGCCCATCAGCTTGCCCATAGAAACCGCTTTGCTGACGACAGCTTGCCCATCGGCTTCGTTGCTCACATCACATTTCACAAAAGCACCACCGATTTCTTTCGCAATCGCCTCGCCTTTTTCTGCTTGCATATCGGCTATCACGACGATCCCGCCTTTGGCACTGAGCATGCGAGCGGTGCCTTCACCCAAACCTGATGCGCCACCGGTGACGATAAAAACTTTTCCTGCGATTTCCATGAAATGCTCCTGATAATTTGCTGGGTAAAAAAACGGTTTACTTTGCGTAAACATCAATTATGGCTTAGGCATAACAACGGGACTAAGACGCCTGCAAATGCACCCAGTCACCGAGCGTCAGAGGAAAAACGGAAATCTTTGCTGCTACAATTACGTTCGTAGGTTTTCAACAGGCGCATAGCTCAGCTGGTTAGAGCACCACCTTGACATGGTGGGGGTCGTTGGTTCGAGTCCAATTGCGCCTACCACACCCAACCCCATTTTCTCCTGCGGTAAACCCTGCTACCGGGTTACAGATTGCTCCCTAAAATGTGCTGCAATGCAACACATAATGGTCTAACAGGAGCGCAGCATGACAAAAAAAACAGAAACTCAGGGTGAGCCATCACAGCGAGTGATCAAAAAGTATCCCAACCGGCGTTTGTATGACACCCGTACTTCTAGCTATATCACTTTGTCTGAAATCAAGCAATTGGTGATGGATAGCGAACTGTTTTCTGTGGTGGATGCCAAAACGTCTGAAGATTTAACCCGCAGCATCTTGTTGCAAATTATTTTGGAAGAAGAGTCCAACGGTTCGCCGATGTTCACTATTCCAGTGCTTTCCAACATCATTCGTTTTTATGGCCATGCGATGCAGGGCTTGATGGGTGGGTATCTAGAAAAGAACATGCAAACTTTGATGGAAATGCAAGTGCCCTTGGTTCCTGGAGTCATGGGGGCCCCGATGTTTCAGCAAATGCAGGAACAAATGCAAAAGCAAGCAGAGCAATTCATGGGAACGTTTGGACTTAAGCGTTGATCTTCTGTTGATCTGCTAACGCGCACATGATGCGCCTAGAACTATTATTTTTATGAGCGAAGTTATTTCCCCAACTGTTTCATCTGTTCGTGCTCCTACCGTCGGCTTTGTGAGTTTGGGATGCCCTAAAGCGCTGACCGATTCCGAATTGATTCTGACCCAGCTCAGCGCCGAGGGTTACCAAACTTCTAAGACCTTTCAAGGCGCTGATTTGGTGATTGTCAATACCTGCGGGTTTATTGACGATGCGGTGAAAGAAAGCTTAGACACGATTGGCGAAGCGTTGGCCGAAAATGGTCGTGTGATCGTGACGGGTTGTTTGGGTGCCAAGTCTGACGCCAACGGCGAAAACTTGGTTCGGCAAATGCACCCAAAGGTGTTAGCCGTCACGGGGCCCCATGCAACGCAAGAGGTAATGGACGCCGTTCACTTGAATTTACCCAAACCCCACGATCCATTCCTAGATTTGGTGCCTCAGTCTTTTGGAATCGCGGGTATCAAACTCACTCCACGCCATTACGCCTATTTAAAAATTAGCGAAGGCTGTAACCACCGGTGTACTTTTTGCATCATTCCTTCTATGCGCGGCGACTTGGTCTCTCGCCCCATCGGAGACGTTCTTAACGAAGCGCGGGCATTGTTTGAAGGCGGTGTGAAAGAGTTGTTGATTGTGAGCCAAGATACCTCGGCTTATGGTGTCGATGTGAAATACCGAACCGGGTTTTGGGACGGAAAACCGGTGAAGACCCGCATGCTTGATTTGGTGGCGGCCTTGGGCGATATCGCTGCGCCCTTTGGTGCTTGGGTGCGCTTGCATTACGTTTACCCTTATCCTAGTGTGGACGACATCGTTCCCTTAATGGCCGAGGGTAAGGTTTTGCCTTACCTCGATATTCCTTTGCAACACAGCCATCCTGATGTTTTACGTCGTATGAAACGCCCCGCCAGCGGCGAAAGAAATTTAGAGCGCATTCAACAGTGGCGCAGTGTTTGCCCAGAGTTGGTGGTGCGCAGTACGTTTATTGCAGGTTTCCCCGGAGAAACCGAAGAAGAGTTCGAGCACCTTTTGGAATTTGTCCGCGAAGCTGAAATTGACCGCGCAGGCTGTTTCGCCTACAGCGCTGTGACTGGCGCCTTGGCCAATGAGTTACCAGGGATGTTGCCCTTAGAGCTTCGAGAGGAGCGGCGCTCACGTTTCATGGCGGTCGCTGAAGAAGTTTCTGCCTTGCGTTTACGTAAACGCATAGGCGCAACCATGCAGATTTTGGTGGATTCAGCGCCTAGCATGGGAAAAAAAGGGGGGGTAGGTCGCAGCTACGCGGATGCTCCTGAAATTGACGGAGTTGTTCGCTTACTTCCACCCGAAAAAATCAGCAAGGCTTTGAAAGTTGGTGAGTTTACTAAGGTCAGAATCGTGGGCACTGAAGGTCACGATTTAGTAGCTTTACCGATTTAAGACGCCTGTCATTTAATGGCGTTACATTCGGGGTAGAGTAGCCTTGAAAAAGCACCGTTTTAATAACCCCAATGGTGCCCAGGAAGGGACTCGAACCCCCACGAAGTTACTCGCTAGTACCTGAAACTAGTGCGTCTACCAATTCCGCCACCTGGGCATTTCAGAAAGAGAGATTGTATCAAACATATCACCCACACCAGTAGTTTGCTCGATGAAATCGAGGGTGCAGTACAGGGACATCGAGACGGTCACGGCTTTATTTCGCGTGATGATGGCGGCCCCGATATTTATTTGCCGCCTAACGAAATGCGCGCCGTTTTGCACAAAGATCGTGTCAAGGCCCGCATCGTGCGAAGTGACAGAAAAGGGCGCCCTGAGGGACGTGTGGTTGAAATCATTGAACGCTCATCTCAGCCCATTATTGGCCGGCTTTTGCAAGAAAGTGGTGTCTGGTTGGTAGCTCCTGAGGACAAGCGTTACGGACAAGATGTCTTGATCCCGCGCGGTGGTATTGGCAACGCCAAAACAGGCCAGGTGGTGGTGGTTGAATTGGTAGAGCCGCCGGCGCTTTTTGGGCAGCCTGTGGGACGTGTGAAAGAAGTGTTGGGCGAAGTGGATGACCCGGGTATGGAGATTGAGATTGCGGTGCGCAAATACAGCGTCCCCCATGAATTTTCATTTGCTTGCAGTGCCTTATCAAAAACTTTGCCGGATGCCGTCAGGCCCCAGGATCACGCCAATCGGGTGGACTTAACGGACATTCCATTGGTCACGATTGATGGCGAAGATGCGCGTGATTTTGATGATGCGGTTTACTGTGAACCTACCACCCAAGGCCGTGGCAAGTCGGCAACCAAAGGCTGGCGTTTGTTGGTCGCCATTGCCGATGTCAGTCATTATGTAGAGACGGGTTCTGCCATTGACATTGACGCGTATGACCGCGCTACCAGCGTGTATTTCCCGCGCCGTGTGATCCCCATGTTGCCGGAAAAGCTCTCGAACGGCTTGTGCTCTTTGAAGCCTGAGGTCGAGCGCCTGTGCATGGTGTGTGACATGTTTGTGAGCCTCGAAGGTGAAGTTGAGGCTTACCAGTTTTATCCCGCTGTGATGTGGAGCCATGCGCGTTTTACTTACACCGAAGTTGCTGCCATTTTGGGTAACACCCGTGGGCCTGAAGCTATCAAGCGCAAAGAGCGCGTTGGCGATTTGCTCAATCTGCATGGGGTGTTTGAGTCGCTTCAAAAGTCCCGCAAAAAGCGAGGCGCGGTGGACTTCGAGACCACCGAGACGCAAATCGTTTGTGACGAAAACGGTCGTATCGAAAAAATTATCCCCCGTACTCGCAACGTCGCCCATAGGGTGATTGAGGAAGCCATGTTGGCAGCCAATGTCTGCAGTGCTGACTTTATTGCACAAAGCAAACACGCAGGTTTGTTTCGCGTTCACGAAGGCCCCACACCAGAGAAAAAAGAAATTCTGCGTGGTTACCTTAAGGCAACCGGATTGGGCATGACGATCAGTGACGATCCCAAGCCCGGCGAGTTTCAAGCGATTGCGGAAGCGACCAAAGACCGCCCGGACGCAATGCAGATTCATTCGATGCTACTACGTTCTATGCAACAGGCGATCTATACGCCGATTAACAGTGGACATTTTGGTTTGGCCTTTGACGCCTACACCCACTTTACGAGCCCGATCAGGCGCTACCCGGATTTATTGGTTCACCGCGTTATCAAAGCGATCCTTCAAAAGTCTCGTTACCAATTGCCGGCCTTGCCAACCCCGGGGGAAGCCCACGCCAAATTGGCTCGCAGGCTTGAAAAAGGAGCCGCTGCCAAAGGTGTTTCTTCTGCGGTTAAACCTGTCAAGCTCAATGCGGAAAATACCGCCTGGCAAGCGGCCGGCTTGCATTGCAGCGCCAATGAGCGCCGTGCCGATGAAGCCAGTCGCGATGTCGAGGCTTGGCTTAAATGCAAGTACATGTACGAGCATTTGGGCGAGGAGTATTCCGGCGTAGTGACTTCAGCGACATCCTTTGGTCTTTTTGTCACGCTGGACGCGATGTTTGTAGAAGGCCTGGTGCACATCACTGAGCTGGGAGGTGAGTATTTCCGCTTTGATGAGTTGCGCCAAGAGTTGCGGGGTGAACGCACCGGAATTCGCTACGCCATCGGTACGCGGGTACAAATCCAAGTCAGTCGAGTCGATTTAGATGGCCGAAAAATTGATTTTCGTTTGGTGCATGCGGGCCAAGATTTGCCACTGCGGCCTCTCAACGAGAAAGCCGTCTCAAAAGTTCGATCAAAACAAGACCGGCCTAGCCGCGAAGGCAATCCAAGAAACAAATCACCTTCAGCGGCGCAGCCCAAAACAGCGAAAGCCCGCGGTGCAAAGCCAGTAAAAACGGCAGCTAAAAGCAAGCCTGCGAAAAAGAGGCGCTAACTAAATGTCCAACATATGAAAACCAAACGATCCGGCTTTGCGGTCTGCGAAAAAGCGTTCTAGCGTTTCTTTGACCGTTCGAAAGGCCAGTTCGTCCCAAGGAATATCCGCTTCTGAGAACAACATAGCCTCTTGGGTTTCTACTCCTGGTTGGAATTGATCGCTGGTGAGTTGGGCTCGGTAGAACAGATGGACTTGACCCACCCGAGCTACATTGACCATTGAAAAAAGTTCTTGCATTTCAAATTGTGCTCCAGCTTCTTCATCGGTCTCTCGCGCTGCACCTTGCGCGGTGGTTTCGCCCATTTCCATGAACCCCGCTGGCAAGGTCCATTTGCCAAAACGCGGTTCAATGTTGCGCTTACACAGCAGTACTTTGTCTCCCCAAACAGGGATGGTTCCCACTACGTTCAAAGGGTTGACGTAATGAATGGTTTTGCATTGTGGGCACACCGCCCGTATTTTGGTATCGCCATCATCCGGAATGCGGTGCTCGACCGCTGTGCCGCATTGTTTGCAGTGTTTGATGGGGGAGGGTGTCATAAGTCTGATCTGTAATGGGTCAAATGATATGGACGTGAATACTTGTCAATCCACTGATCTCACCAAACAGGCGATCGCCCGCAACCACCGCACCGACACCCTCTGGCGTTCCTGTATAAATTAAATCGCCACTTTGTAGCTCCCAAGCGGTTGAAAGCTGTTCAATGGTTTCCGCAATATTCCAGATCAATTGCGATACGTTGCTGCGCTGGCGGTCTTGGCCATTGACTTGCAATGAAATGCTGGCTTGTTCAATTGCCTGAACATCTTTGGCGCGGGTAATCGGGCCGATAGGGGCCGAGTGGTCAAAAGCTTTTCCAATGCACCAAGGTCGACTTTGTTTTTTCATGTCGTTTTGGAGATCGCGCCGCGTCATATCCAAACCAACAGCGTAGCCATAAATATGCTCAAACGTTTGAGCCGCAGCAATGTTTTTGCCGCCTTTCCCAATGGCAACCACCAATTCAATTTCGTGGTGTAAGTTCGCAGTGAGGCTAGGGTAGGGCATGAGCGCTGGATGATCTGGCAACGCCACTAAAACAGCATCCGCTGGCTTCATGAAGAAGAATGGGGCCTCGCGACCCGTACCCCCCATTTCTTTGGCGTGTTCGGCGTAGTTTCTTCCTACACAGTAAATACGGTGAACCGGAAAAACCGCGTCTAACCCTACAACAGGAACCGAAACTTGGGGAGCAGCTGGAAAAACGGTGGCCATGAGCATATCCTTTTTAAGCAGATTTGGTGATCAGCTCGAAATGCTCTACGACTGGTGGACTCGCAAAAAAGGGCCCCACAATCGCTCTCCAAGCCGGAAAAGCAGCAGATTGGCGAAAGTCGATGGTGTGGTTTTCTAATGTGGTCCAAAAAATCTGTAGCACGTAACGTTCTGGATTTTCGATGCCTTTGTTTACCTTGAATCCCTCAAAGCCTTTGGCGTGTGAGATCACTTGTGCAATGCCCTGTTCGATAGCTTGCTCAAACGCAGCGTTTTGGCCGGGATGGATACGAATATCGGCAATTTCGAGAATCATAGTAAAAAGACTCCAAAGGTAGTTGGTTCAAGATCAAGTCTCCATTATCCTTGAGGGTATGCGCTTTTCCACTCAAGACCTTACAGATGCATTTCCAAACGGCTTTCAAGCGCCGTCGGATTGGATCCTTCCACAATGGCCTGTGCCGGCGAACGTTCGATCCCTGTGTACGACACGCGCAGGAGGTAGGTCAAAGCCTCCTTTTGACACCTTCAATTTGGGAATGCATGTGGGCGATAGCGAAGAGGACGTTCTTAGAAACCGATCTTTGCTGGAATCGACGCTTTCAGCGCGGCCTGTTTTTATGCAACAGGTGCACGGCACTGCTGTCTTAGAAATCAATGGTCAAACGCCGGATGGGTTGCAAGCGGACGGGAGTTTTACCCAACAATCGGGCGTAGCTTGCACCATGATGGTGGCGGATTGTTTGCCGATTTTGCTTTGCGATAACAAAGGAACCCAAGTGGCCGCCGTGCATGCCGGTTGGCGTGGGCTCGCTGGGGCCAATGGACACGGCATCATTGAGGCAGCCCGGAGTGTTTTTGAATGTGAAGCAGAAAACCTTTTGGTGTGGCTTGGCCCCTGTATTGGGCCGACTGCGTTTGAGGTGGGAGAGGAGGTTCGCGCTGCTTTTGTCAAAACATCGCCTGAATCTGCTTCTGCGTTTAAAAAGCTTGGCAATGCCAAATGGCTCGCAGACCTTCCCGCACTGGCCCGCCAACGCCTGAGCGCTTTAGGAATCACACAGGTTTATGGCAATGACAGCAGCAAAGCGTGGTGCACCGTAAGCAATACCTCACGGTTCTTTTCGTACCGCCGGGACGGCGTCTGCGGCCGGTTCGCTGCTTGTGTTTGGTTGGACGGGAAGAGCCTCGCCTGAAGCTTCATGTTTTTCGCGCTCGCGAATAGCCCGTTTGCGACCAGGCGAGCCCATGAAATACAGAATCAAACCAATGGGTAAAACGCCATACAAAACAAAGGTCATGAGGGCGCCGAGGAGGGTGCCGTTGCTGCTCGTGGCCTCAGCGACTGCCATCATCAAAGCGACATAAATCCAAGCGATAGGGATGATGTACATCAAAATTCCGTTCTGGTTTCGTTTTTTGGGAGCGTCAAACCGTGTCAGCATATCGTAGGGTATCGGCTGAGATACTCTAAGGGTTTTAACGGTCAAGATAAGAATGATACGGAGACACGATGAAAAAAACAGAAGACAACGTTTGGGAGCAAGCAGCTGCCCAATTTCAGGAAAACTTAAACCAAAGCTGGACTAAAGCGCTGACTAATTTTCAGGGCGTAGGAGCTGCCGCATCACCCGATACCAGTCACCCCGCTTTGCATTTTTCAACAGAAAAGCTAGAAAGTCTGCGCGAATCCTATTTGAAAGACGCAACGGCGTTGATGGCTGAAAACTGGGTTTCTGGAAAAATGGAACTCCAAGATAAACGGTTTGCTTCTCCGGCGTGGGCGGAGAATCCCTTGGCGGCTTTTTCTGCTGCGGTTTATCTCCTGAATACCCGAACCATGCTGGGCTTGGCGGATGCGGTGGACTCTGACGCGAAAACCCGCAACCGGGTGCGCTTTGCTGTGGAGCAGTGCATGGCCGCAGCTGCGCCTAGTAACTTCTTGGCCTTCAATGCAGATGCCCAGAAAAAGGCGATCGACTCCAAGGGCGAAAGTATCGCTATGGGTATCAAAAACCTTTTGCATGACGTTCAACAAGGCCATGTATCGATGACCGATGAGAGCTTGTTTACCGTGGGCAAAAATGTAGCCACCACGGAGGGTGCCGTTGTTTTTGAAAACGAATATTTTCAACTGCTTGAATACAAACCTTTAACCTCCAAAGTGTTTGAGAAGCCTTTTTTATTAGTGCCGCCCTGTATCAATAAGTACTACATCCTAGACCTTCAGCCTGAAAATTCACTGGTTCGGTATGCCGTGGCCCAAGGCCACAGAACGTTTGTGGTGAGCTGGCGAAATCCGGATGCGAGCTTGGCAAGCAAGTCTTGGGACAACTATATTGAAGACGCTTTAATCAAAGCGATCCATGTGACCCGTGACATTGCAGGTAAACCTGCCGAAGATGAATCGATCAACGCCTTGGGTTTCTGTGTGGGCGGAACCATGCTGACGACTGCGCTGGCCGTTCTAGCCGCTAGAGGCGAAAAGCCAGTTCATAGCGTAACGCTGTTAACCACGCTGATCGACTTTACCGATTCGGGTATTTTGGATGTCTTTATTGACGAAGCGTTTGTTAAATTCCGCGAGCAGGAAATGGGCAAAGGCGGTTTGATGAAGGGCAAAGACCTGGCTTCGACCTTTAGCTTCTTGCGCCCTAACGATTTGGTTTGGAACTATGTGGTGGGCAACTACTTGAAGGGCGAAACTCCGCCGCCCTTTGATTTGTTGTATTGGAATTCGGATGCCACCAATTTGCCAGGCCCGTATTACGCGTGGTACTTGCGCAATACCTATCTTGAAAACAACCTGATCAAGCCCGGCGTTACGGAGGTATGCGGTGAAAAAATTGACTTGCGCCTCCTGGACATGCCGTTTTATTTGTACGGTTCGCGCGAAGACCATATCGTTCCTATCGAAGGCGCGTATGCATCCTCCCAAGTCCTGCCAGGTAAAAAACGCTTCGTCATGGGGGCGTCAGGCCACATCGCTGGCGTGATTAACCCTCCCGCCAAAAACAAACGCAGCCATTGGATTCGGACCGATGGCAAGTTACCCAAGAGCCATGTTGAATGGCTCAAAGGAGCAAAAGAGCATCCCGGAAGCTGGTGGACCGACTGGTCTCTCTGGCTTAAAAGTCACGCGGGTAAGCAGGTGGCAGCACCTAAAAATTATGGTCGCGGTAAGTACAAGGTGCTGATGCCAGCACCGGGTAATTACGTACTCGCTAAGGCCTAAATCGCGCATGAATTAGGGCATCATGGATTGCCTGTTTCGCAACATTAAAAAATTAATCATCGGAGTTTAGACATGGAAAATATTGTTATCGTTGCGGCAACCCGCACTGCGGTTGGTAAATTTGGCGGCAGCTTGTCCAAAGTTCCCGCCCCTGAATTAGGCGCCGCTGTGATTCGCAATTTACTAGAGCGCACCAAGCTGGGCGCAGACCAAATTGGCGAGGTCATCATGGGCCAGGTACTGGCTGCCGGATCCGGCCAAAACCCAGCCCGCCAATCGCTGATTAAAAGCGGCGTAGCCAAAGAAACCCCTGCTCTTACGATCAATGCAGTTTGTGGCTCAGGTTTGAAAGCTGTGATGCTTGCAGCCCAGGCGGTCGCCTATGGCGACAGCGACATTGTGATTGCCGGTGGACAAGAAAATATGAGCGCCTCGCCTCACGTGTTGATGGGCAGTCGCGACGGCCAACGCATGGGCAACTGGAATATGGTCGACTCCATGATCGTCGATGGCCTGTGGGACGTTTACAACCAATACCACATGGGTATTACCGCTGAAAACGTGGCCAAAGCCCACGGCATCAGCCGCGACATGCAAGACGCCTTAGCCTTGGCCAGCCAGCAAAAAGCCGCTGCTGCCCAAGACGCTGGCAAGTTTGTGGACGAAATCGTTCCCTTTAGCATTGCCCAGAAGAAGGGTGACCCTCTCATATTTTCAGCTGACGAATTTATCAACCGCAAATCGAACGCAGAAGTGTTGGCTGGCCTGCGCCCTGCGTTTGACAAAGCGGGTGGCGTGACTGCCGGGAATGCCTCAGGAATTAACGACGGCGCAGCCGCGGTGATGGTGATGTCTGAGAAAAAAGCCGCCGCTTTGGGCCTGACTCCTTTGGGCCGTATCGCCAGCTTTGCTACCAGCGGCTTAGATCCCGCCATGATGGGCATGGGCCCGGTCCCCGCCTCACAAAAAGCCTTGGCACGTGCGGGTTGGAAAGCGCAAGATTTGGATTTATTGGAAATTAACGAGGCCTTCGCAGCGCAGGCCTGCGCGGTCAACCAACAAATGGGCTGGGATACCTCCAAGGTCAATGTCAACGGCGGCGCGATTGCGATTGGTCACCCCATCGGAGCGTCTGGCTGCCGAATTTTGGTCACCCTGCTTCACGAGATGCAACGCCGCAATGCCAAAAAAGGAATTGCCAGTTTGTGTATCGGCGGAGGTATGGGCGTGGCCCTCACCATCGAGCGTTAATTTTTAAGTATTTTTTTAGTAAGTCAAAAAAGAAAGAGGAGACACTATGAGTCAAAAAGTAGCCTACGTTACCGGTGGTATGGGTGGTATCGGTACCGCCATTTGCCATCGCCTTCACAAAGAAGGCTTTAAAGTCATCGCAGGTTGCGGCCCCACACGAGACCATGTCAAATGGATCGCTGAGCAGGCCGCCTTGGGTTATACGTTTTACGCCTCCGCAGGCAACGTCGGCGATTGGGACTCCACAGTAGAGGCTTTTACAAAAACAAAAGCGGAACATGGAACCATTGACGTGCTCGTGAACAACGCAGGCATTACGCGCGATCGGATGTTTCTCAAGATGAGCCGCGAAGACTGGGACATGGTCATTGAAACCAACCTCAACAGCATGTTCAATGTGACCAAACAAGTGGTTGCGGACATGGTTGAAAAAGGATGGGGCCGCATCATCAATATTTCTTCTGTGAACGGAGAAAAAGGCCAAGCCGGTCAAACCAATTACTCCGCCGCTAAAGCGGGGATGCATGGTTTCTCGATGGCCTTGGCACAAGAACTAGCGACCAAAGGCGTGACCGTTAATACGGTTAGCCCGGGCTACATCGGTACCGACATGGTCAAGGCCATTCGCGAAGATGTCTTGGCAAAAATTGTGGCTACGGTTCCCGTCAAGCGTTTGGGCGAGCCCAGCGAAATTGCTTCCATCATTGCCTGGCTGGCATCTGAAGAAGGCGGCTACGCTACTGGCGCAGACTTCTCAGTCAACGGCGGCTTGCACATGGGATAACGGTAAAGGTTAAAGGGGGCATGGAGCAATAGCGCCCTTTATCCTTTTACTCCCTTGTAAAGCATATACGCAGCAAGGGAGTACAGCAAAACTGCAAAAATACGTTTAAGTTGGGCCACCGGCAAACGGTGCGCTAACTTAGCGCCCAAGGGCGCAGTCAAAACGCTACAGCACGCAATCACCAACAGCCCGGGTAGCCAGACATAGCCTAAAGACCAATCTGGTAAATCCGCAAGATGCGATCCGCTGGCCACATAGCCCACCGTATTGGCCAAGGCGATGGGGAAACCTAGTGCAGCGCTAGTAGCAACCGCACCCAGCATAGAAACGTTGTGCGCAACCATAAAGGGGACGCTCACAAAACCACCGCCTGCGCCTACCAAACCAGATAAAAATCCGATGACGCTACCGGCCCCGATTTGGCCGACTGCGCCTGGCAACTCCCGATTGGCTTTGGGCTTTTTGTTGATCAACATTTGAGTCGCAGAAAAGCTGACGAATAAAGCAAAGAAGATGGCGAGTGTCGTCCCCTTCAAAATACTAAAAACGCCAGCACTGGCTAATGCGCCACCCAAAACAATGCCTGGCGCCATGCTTTTCACAATGTCCCAACGCACCGCGCCGCGTTGGTGGTGGGCTCGGACACTTGAAATACTGGTAAAAACAATCGTAGCCATCGACGTGGCAATGGCCATCTTGACGGCCAAGTCGGCGCTGATACCGCGGTGGGAAAGCATAAGGGTGAGAAACGGTCCCATCAACATGCCGCCTCCAATTCCAAGCAAACCGGCAAGCAAGCCGGTGGTCAGGCCGAGAACGGCCAATTCGCCAATCAGAGTGGGTTCGAGCATGGGATGTAAGGGGGGTGTGAGGGGGGGTGTGGGTTAGGCCAGCGAAGACGGCGAGAGAATAAGGTGTCTGCAAATGCCACCGGACCGGCATCCTGAACCGGGGTTCAGGTGGGCGAGGTCAGCTTTGCATTGGGTCCATCTAACGCGAGATGATCACGCTTGCAAAGCGATATTCCAAGCCCGGGCTCTAAGAGCATTGGTTCAAGGAAATATAAAGCCCGGTGAACACTGCAGACGCTTTGGATTGTAGGACCTTAAAACAAGCGTCCGTCGTTGGCGAGAAGTTTGTCTAAACGGGCGATCAACGGCGCCAAGACCGCTTCGTGGTTAACACGGTCTAAAGTTAAGCTTTCAGGGGCAGAATTGTCCGAGCTTAGCTCCGATTGCGCGTTAGACAAATTAGCCACGTCAAAGGCCAAGTTGAGTGCCGCAAGAACTGCAATGCGGTCTCGCGCCCGCACCTTGCCGCCGTCTCTGATTTTGCACATCGCCACATCCACCCGTTGCACCGCTTGGTGAAGCTTAGCTTCGCCGCCATCAGGGCAGCCGAGTAAATAGCTTTGGCCCATGATTTGAACTTCGAGCTGCTTCATGGCGTGTCCTGCGGTACGGGGCTGGCTGTGGCTGAAGCGGTTGCAGTGGCGTCTGTTGCATCGGCCGCATTTTCTGGAAGACGATCTAGCAAAGCTTCCACCCGAGCCCGCGCGGCGCTGAGTCGTGATTTCAACGAATCACGTTCATGCGATAAAGACGCGACCTGCTCAATAAGGAGGGCATTGGTACGTTGAAGCTCTTCGTAACGCACCAGCAAGCGCTCAACGCGCTCGGCAATTTGGTCTATGGGGGACGTTTGCTGCATAAAAGACATTGTAGGTCGCCCCGATGTCGGTTTAACCCGTATAAAACCCCGTAAAATCCCTAGTGTTGGTGCTCGCACTGTGGTTCACATAGTGCAGTTCAACGGGAAGCAGGAGGGAAAACGTGTCAACGTAGACCTAACCTGCGCTGCCCCCGCAACGGTAAGTGGACGAATCTCGCGATTCCGCCCTCATCACAGCCACTGAGTGCCTTGAACAAGCGCTTGGGAAGGCGATGAAGGTTGTTCCACCAGCCCGGATACCGGCCAATAAAGTGGTTGCACGCCTGCGTGCAGCCTGATGCCCATACGCTGTCGGGGAAGACGGCGAGGGTTTTATTTGATGGTCTTTTTTAAAATGAAAACTGGTATTTCTTCTTTGCGCTTGAGTGCGCTTTCCTTGGCATTGCTGTCTGCTTTTTCTGCCACCTCTTCTTATGGCCAGTCTTCAGATACCGACAGAGTATTGCCTCAAGTTGTTGTGTCAGCTACGCGCATAGAGCAGCCACTGGCCGATGTTCTGTCATCACTGTCTGTAATCACCCGTAAAGATATTGAGCGCTCGCAAGCGCAAACCTTGGCTGATTTACTGCAAGGTGAGGCGGGTTTTGAATTTGGTCGTAACGGAGGGCCGGGCACAACTACTTCAGTTTTCTTGCGTGGCCAAGATAGCATCAACACCGCAATAATAGTTGATGGAATCCGCTCCCCGGTTGACAATATTGGTTCTTTGCTCGTGATCGATATTCCGATCCAGCAGATCGATCGAATTGAAATACTACGTGGCAATGCCAGCGCCCTGTATGGAGACGCAGCCGTGGGCGGTGTTATCAGCATCACTACCCGAAAGGACGGAGGTGCGCCTAAGGCTTACGGTTCGGTCACACTTGGTGTTCAAAACACGCGTGAAATGATTCTGGGATTTGCTGGGGAGTCCGATGGCTACAGACTCAACTTCAATTTAGGAAGTGCTGTATCAAATGGGTTTTCGGCGAATAATACAAAGCAAGAATCCAACGCCAACCCAGATGATGACGGTTTTAAAAATGACTTCGCTGCGATCCGCCTCGATAAAAAGATAGGAGCAGATTTGTCACTTGGTTTGCGGTTAAAGACCAGCGTAGCATCTTCTGACTATGACGATAAATATGGTTTACCCACCGACCTCAACGTTTTTAAAAAAAATACGCAAAATGTAGGCGCTTATATTCGCAAAGTGATTAATCCTGATTGGATCAGCACCCTTGACGCTTCTTTATCCCAATTACGTTACGAAGACTTAAAGAACGGCGTACATTATGTCGCGGGAGACAACTCATACAAAAACGGGATTCAAACTGGCAACCAAAATGAAGTGCGTTGGTCTAATACGTACCAGGCTCGGGTCGACACATTGGTGAACTTTGGCATTGATTCGTCTAGAGCAATCTACAGTGGCATAGGCGATAAGGCTTATGACATGCTCAAAACCAACTTGGGGTACTACGCAGGCGTAACCCAATACATAGGGAAAATCACTCTGCAAGGGAATGTCCGTAAAGACCAACTGGTTACAGAAAATACGACATCGGGCACCACTGGGCGTAGTGACCAATCGGCAAACTCCGGTCTATTGGGTATAGGCTACCGCTTGAACGACCATTGGAATTTGACCGGTTCCTTGTCTACTGGCTTTCGAGCTCCTACGGCGTTCGAGGTTGCTACAACCCCAACGGTCAAGCCAGAATTTCACAACAGTAGAGAAATCGGTTTGGCCTATGCTAGTGGTGAAACCTATGTGCGAGCCGTCTATTTTGAAACACGTACTGATGACGCCATCACTTCAGACGGTGGTTGGCCGGGGACGTACAGTAATGTAGGCCGGGCTGAAAATAAGGGCATTGAAGCGATGTTAAATACACAGTGGTTGGGCAACCGCGTACGTGTGTCTTTGGTTTCGCAAGACCCTAAAAATCTCAGCACCGGCTTCGCATTGGCGCGTCGAGCTCGAAACTATGCAAGCTTAGACATATCAAGAATGGTGGCGGGCTTTGAGTTGGGGGCTAAGCTCTATGGTGCAGACGAACGAAAGGACAACCCTTACAGTAGCGTGATGCTGGCCGGTTATAGCGTCTGGTCTTTTTACTCCAGCAAGCAAATCGACAACGAATGGACGCTGCGTGCACGAGTTGAAAATGCTTTTGACCGCCAGTACCAGCTTGCTTCAGGCTACAACACATCGGGCTTAGGTGCTTTTGTAACCTTGCAATACCAACCAAAATAGGCGCATGCAACTATTACCCCAGCGTATTGTCTGTTTGACAGAGGAAACCACGGAGTGGCTCTACCTCTTGAGTCAAGAGAGTCGCATCGTTGGTATCTCGGGCTACACTGTTCGCCCTACCAGAGCACGTCAGGAAAAGCCGAAAGTCAGTGCATTTTTAAGCGCCAAAATCGATAAGATTTTGGCGCTTGAACCCGACTGTGTGTTTGGTTTTTCTGATTTGCAGGCGGATATAGCCGCAGAGCTTATTCGTAAAGGGGTGCAGGTGACCGTGTTTAACCAGCGCAGCGTTTCGGAAATTTTCTCGATGCTGTACCAAGTAGCGGCTATGGTGGGGCAAGCTACCCAGGGTTTAGAAAAAATTGCAGCTTTACAGGCAGAATTGCAGGCCATGGCCAAGGCTGTATCCGTGCGTGTTGCCAACGGCGCTCGCCGTCCCAAGGTGTTTTTTGAAGAGTGGGACGTGCCGCATATCAGCGCCATACGGTGGGTTTCAGAATTAATGGGGATTGCCGGTGGCGACGACTGTTTTCCCGAGCTTGCAAAAGAGTCCTTAGGAAAGAACCGCATCATTGCCGATGGTGCCGAGATTGTTCGGCGCAACCCCGATATTATTTTCGGTTCGTGGTGTGGCAAAAAATTCCGACCTGAGAACGTTGCCGCACGATCAGGGTGGTCTGAGGTGGCGGCAGTTCGCATGCAGCAGTTGTATGAAATCAAGTCGCCTGACATTTTGCAACCCGGACCTGCTGCATTGACCGATGGCGTGAAAAAAATGCACACCGTGATTTTGGCATGGATGGATGCAGACCAACGATCTCGGGAAACAGTTTGAACCTTGCTTTCGATATCCAACGCTGCGAAGTGACTTGTTTATTTAAGCCACTGACATCTTGGTGCATTGCTGTTTTTAGTGGGCTGCTTTGCGTAGTTGTGCAGGCCGGCACCATCACCGATGACCGAGGCATGAAGGTGAATTTAGCCCGTACCCCACAAAGAATTGTGAGCTTGCTCCCTTCGCTAACAGAAACGGTGTGTGCCTTGGGCCAATGCCAGCGTTTGGTGGGCGTAGATCGGT
>Ga0247844_1004739_pt1 | contig 18081 bp, 16 predicted proteins | sample LaCtaG_FD_192421 | JGI IMG/M metagenome (GOLD analysis project Ga0247844, IMG submission 192421) | Freshwater microbial communities from meromictic Lake La Cruz, Castile-La Mancha, Spain - LaCruzMarch201714.5m_1 | ecosystem: Environmental > Aquatic > Freshwater > Lake | place: Spain: Castile-La... | reverse complement strand
GTTTATGGGATAAATATTCAAAAGATATTAAAAATACAACATTAAATTCAGATGAATATTTTATAGGTGTAAATATGACTAATGAAGGATATAATACAACAAACTATATTTTTTACACGAATTATGGAAATATTATAGATGTTGATATAAGATCACAAGACGGAGGATGGTTACTTCTTAAAAACTATATAGTAATAAAAAATAATCGTAAATTAAATTTAGAACAAATAAATTTATTAAATTTTATTATACAACCAGACAAATATGAACAAATTAATTGTTCACATGTAAGTTCTTCATATATCAATGCAATAATTAACAGAGTTATATATAATTATAATGAACCAAAACGAGAAGATGAAGAAGAACTAAAAAGACAAGAAAAAAGAACCGATGAAGCAAATAAAGAATCTATAAGAAGAGCATCCGAAGAATTAAGAATAAAAACGTGCACAGAATACATAACATTTTTAAAATCAAAAGGTATTAAAGATGGTCCAACAATGGTAAAATGGCAACGAGGTAAAGATAAAAATAATGATGAATTTAAAAAAGTTGTGAAAGCATATAAATATGTACATCAAGATAACAAATGCCCTGAGTTTAAAAAAGACGGTAAAAGAAAATCGAAATCTCGTAAAAAGAAATCGAAATCTCGTAAAAGAAAATCATTACATAAAAGAAAAATTTCAAAATAATGGTTTAAAGAAAAGGTTTTTTATATAAAAGACTATTAGTTATGGAAAACAAACTGTTAAAAACATCGAAAAAGAAACATATGTCTAATCCAAAGAATTTTTGCAAAGAAGCAACAAGATATGGAATTACTTATGAATATTTAATTGAAGCCAAAGAATCTATTAATTGTACGAATTTGGCCAGATTATTTATCGGTAAATCCAGCAGAGGCGGATTATCGTCTGATATTATTGAAACATGGATTGCTACTTTTGAATATGCGAGAGAACATCCAGATGAAGAAGATCACGATCAATACACTGCACGTCGTTTTGAACCTACACAGGAATATCACGATTATATTCAATTGATTAAAACACCTATTCCTGATGAAGTTGTAGAAAGCTGGAAGAAAATGAGTAGTTCCGCTTTAGGAAAAATTGCGCCGAATTATGGATATAAAATTGGAATTACTAACTTTACGGCAATTAAAACTTTGCATGATAGAATGTTGAAAATGGTTGAAAGACGAAAAAATATTTGGAATAAAAATGATGAAATTGTAATTGATGATTCTAAACCTGATTATCGATTGATGAATGTCCCTGATTTGAGAAAACTATGTAAAGACCGCAATTTGCAGAATGCTCATATTAAAACAAAAGACGGCTTAATTAGTCTTCTTGAGAGAAATCCACACGCTGTTTACGAAGAAGATAAAATGAATTATGATAAAATGACTATGACAGAGCTTAAAGTTTTGGCAAAGGAACGAGGATTTACTTCGTATAATAATTTGAAAAAAGATGAATTAATCAAAAATCATACAGATTTTGATGAACTTGAAAATGATGAAGAAAGTAAAGATAATCGTGAAGATGACGGAGGCTGTGAGGAAAGTAAAGATAATCATGGGGAAAATGTATCTGTTGATGGAGGTGTGTCAGAAAGTAAAGAAATTGAAATTGTCAGTGAAGATGTTTCGGAAAGCAAAGATAATCGCGATGAAAACAAGATAATTGAAATTTTTAAATTTGACGATAAAGTTATTAGAACGGTTGGAACATATGATGATCCTTGGTTTGTTGCTAAAGATATTTGTGATATTTTAGATTTGAAAAAACTTGATAGTGCTATTCGTAATATTCAGGATGAATGGAAGGGTGCTCAAGTTTTGAGTACCCTTGGAGGCCCGCAAGAAATGACTATTATCAACGAATCTGCGGTTTATAAAATTATTATGCGTTCAAATAAACCCATCGCTGATAAGTTTCAAAATTTTGTTTGCGGTGATATTTTACCTTCTATCCGAAAGAAAGGTATATATGAAATTAAAGACAAAAGTAAAATGATTTTGCAAAGACCTGTTCGTAAATTGCTTGATTTATCGGCTATTGATATAGAAGCTGAAGAATTAGAAATGAAACATGACTGGTCTTTATACACAAACAAATGTGTTTTATATATTGCTTATATCGGTAAATCTTTAGTCAAAGTTGGTTATTCTGACTGTAATATTCATCAATGTGAGAAAAAACATACCAGTTGCGAAAGTCAATACGAACAGTTTAGGATGATTAAAGCATTTGAAATTTCTGGTGAACCTGTAGAAAAGAAAATTAAAGAACTTTTGAATATTTATAATGTTAAGTTTCATAATCAATCTGAAATATTTAAAATTCCGTCAACTTTGACTCATTTTATCGGTATAGTTGAAAATTTAATAAAGGATAATGACTTACGATTTCAGTTAGATAAAGCGAATGCACGAATTAAAGAACTTGAAATGGAAAATTTAAATTTACGTATGAAATATGGGGTATGAATGGATGACGTCTGAGAAACCGACACCGTTCAAAATTAAAAACACATTAATTTTTATACAAACAGTTGTATAAAAAATTCGAAAATTTTTGAAAAGTTTTTGAGCCTGTATAAGGCTCCTCATAGAACAGGGAACGAGTTCTAAAATCCCGAGTCTTTCGAAAAGAGTCAGATCATACCTTAAGCCTGCTATTGTGTCGACTAAACACACAGACCGATAATCCAGTGATCGTTGAGGGAGAATATTAGTCTAGTCATACAACTGAATATTCTTTACCCGCGGATTGTCCAATTATTATACATTCTTACCATACCCGACGCTTTTAACGTGGCCACTCATTATATTTCTATAATGGCTTGGTAGTATAATTTTTAAGGAGTTTCCCGTCGTTATAAATTATCTTGCATATTGTTTTATCAATATACTAGGTAGTTATATCAATTAGCAAATAGAAACTGCTGATTGGTGGTAATTCAAATGTTTATTCTTAAAAGTGTTACCACATCTTTTAAGACATCTACCTATTTTAGGCTTCCCATGTTTACCTAAAGCGCCGCCTGAAACGCGGATGATGTTGTTGTTAATGCAAGTAACAACGAATTCGAAAGTTTGAGCTTGATAGTATCCAGAACCAGTTCCATCAGGAATAGAATTTCCAGCGGCAGCTGAACTGGCCGAAGCAGAAGCTTCGGGGACGATGCTAACGTTGGTCAACTTACCGTAGTTAGTTGAACCCATAGGATCTAGACTCATGAAGTCAAGAGAGTATGAGTAGGAATGGAACCCGATAAAATCAGGAACGGTAGGAGCGTGATACCAAGGGTTGACAAGAGAGAAATAGTCAGAACCCATTTGAGATAATCTGTTAGTATTTTCATAAATAAGAGAAGTTTGAAGAATTGGATCGGCAGAAGCACTTGGGTAGAAAGAGATAACTGGGCTTACTCCAGAAAGAGCGATAGTTGGAGAAGAAGTGGCGTAGTTAGACCATTCAGACTTGCAAGTGGTGTTTCTGACAGCGAAGAACAAAACCTTGATGGCATGTGAAAATCTAATATCGAAAGATTGTTGGGGGTTAGTAAGAGGTGTGAAAGTAGAGCGAGGTGCAGTCTGAACCTGTTCTATAAGAATATCTCGAGGTGCACACGCCATTCTCTTTCTTTCATCATTGGAAACGATGGCATAGTTAGCCCAAACTTGGCAATTTCCAAGTTGGGGAATACCGTTTTCAAGTTGATCACCTGAAGAATTCAATTGAACACTGTTAGTTTGTTCATTGGCAGTAGAAAGGATAAGAAGTTCAGTCCAGTCACGGAAAGAGAAGTTAATTCTCATTTCATTGTATGGAAGAGCAGCAGTTGGAAGAGCTACACCAGAATCACGTCCATAGAAAAATGGAAGAGGAAGATTCAACGTGTAAGAAGGGATAGTACTCAATGCTGGGGAAGGATCAATCAAATCACTAACATTACCAACCATGTTGTCGTAACCATTTCTCTTGGAAGCAGGGACGGTGAAAGCTGCCCAGAAATCAAGGTGGTAGTTATCAAATCGAGCAGCAACCAAGTCATTGAAAGTGACGTTGCATTCCTTAATGATACTGTGCATAAAGTTTCTAGACCATCTAATACACTTATTTCCAGCACCAGCGGTAGTGGATAAGGTAACAGCAGGAGTGGTTAATCTAAGCCAAGATTGAAGTAAATAATCACCGGCTCGAGAAATTGATACAGACCAGTCTTGGTTAAAAGCAGGGGTTCCTGAGGCCTTAGTAAGGACGACTGGAACTTGTGTGAACCAAGTTGACTTGCGTGTTTCGCGGACAAAATACGCGGTGGCATCGGGGCCACCATACATGTATTTCTCGATTTCATCGAAAGTGGCTAAATCGATGAATCCGGATGTAACATTTGAAGAAGTTAATGCAGACATTTTTTATAATAAACAAGAAAATAAAAAAAAATTCTTATTTTATGATATAGTGTTTTAAAGAAATTATAAAATATATAATTATATAAAAAATTATGAAAAATCGGTTCAATACATTGTTTTAGACTGAAATACAGTGTGTTATATGTGAAATAATTGAAATAAATGATAATATTAGTTCAAAAAACTCATAACTTTTGTTATAAAACAATTTTTGTTATGTATATTTCACGTTTATTTTTTATATTTTTTTGGTTTCAAAGTTAAAATTATTTGAAAAATCTAAATAACTTTGAAAAAATAAAACGACTTAGATTTTTGTTATCCTGGTTTTCGTGCTTATTTTTACATCAAAGTTAAACATGACTTGAAATAAATCTAAATAACTTTTATTTAATAAAGTTATTTAGATTTAAAGAAATAGATTTATTAATAAAATGGAAAATCAAAAATTTGAACTTGTATTTATTAGCGATTCAGACACTGACAAAGTGTATGATATTATGTCTGATAAAAAAGAACTTGCTAATTATTCTTATATTAGTAATGGACTTTATTTTGAATATTTTGTTGGATACGAAATAACAGCATTATTAGGATATAAAAATCCTGCAAAAACTATAAACGATAATATTTCTAAATGTAATCGTTTAGAATTTAGAGATTTCCCGGGTGTCAAAATCCCTGAATTAGATCCTCGAACAATTCTCATCTCACGTGATGGTGCCATCGAGATTCTGATTAAGACCAGAAAACGTATTTCCCCTGACGTTCTTCATTTTCTTAAAAATTTCGGAATTGTAACTACAAATCGTAAATGTCTCAGTAAAGAACAACAAACTTTATCAGCTTTAACAAACTCTTTCAAGACTGAAAAATTTGAAGATCAATTTAAAGTCGGAAGATATTACCTCGATTTATATTTTCCAGAATATAAAATCGTAGTAGAATGTGATGAGAATGGACACTCTGATAGAAAACCATATAAAGAAAGAGAAAGAATGGATTTTGTTAATGAAAAATTAGGTTTAACAGATGATAATTGGGTTCGTTTTAATCCCGATGAAAAAGATTTTGATGTTTCTAAAGTTATTGGTAAAATATACACTCGAATTAATTTATTAAAAAGTGTTCAGATTCAAGATTTGTTAGAAAGACATGAATCACAACCCGCGCCACTACTTGCTGAACCCGATGATGGTGTTGATCCTTTAATTCTTTATAATTCTCACAAAATTATTAATATTACGTATAATGATATTAATCTTAAAATTTTTGTATCATTTTATAATAATACTTATTATCTAAACGCGAATAGTCTTGTGTTTAAGACACATAGATTAGATAAATGGAAACGCAAAAAAGATGTAGAAAATGAAATTAAAAGATTAGGTGAATTAAGTCACATATCAAATAAAAATAAAGGAACATGGATTTGTTTAGATTTAGTTGAAAACTTTGGAGAATGGTTAGGGGTGATAAATAATAATTACAAAGGTTTGGGAATATTCTTGAAAAACAATTTAGTTGAATTATATAATAATACAAAATCTGATAAAAATACATTTTATATAAACAATAGTTTAATACGAAAGAATATTTCAAATTTTATTAATGTCACAGATTTATTTAGAATAGCGGATAAAAATATTAAATCTTTCAATAAAACTCTATCATACAAAAATTATCCAAATTTAGACGAACATTATATTTCAGGTAATAATGTAATGGATGAAATGGGAATGAAAGTAACATTTTGTCATTCAAATTTAGCTTCGATGATGGTAAATTGGATATATAAAAATGATTCAGATATGAAAAAATCAATAATTAAATTTATTGAAGAAAATTAACCTGATTTTTTTCTTAACCAATAGCAGGTTAAGAAAAAATATTTACATAATATAATCGGATGGCAAACGCTTTTTATTATAAACCGCCATGTAAAAATTACAAATATTAATTTAAAGACAAACGTTTTATTAATAAAATATGACAACAGAATTTAATCCTATTACTATTAACAATTTTAATATTGTAGATTTGATTGAAACAAATCCGATAACACGATTAACTCAAGATTATCAAAACAAACTAATTGATAAAATCAAAAATTCTTTTACTCCAACGCAACAACAAATGTTTGTAGCAAGCTTTTATTGTTTCTTGAATTTTAATGAATATAATGATTATGTTATTAATTTTGATGATGTGTGGAAATGGTGCGGATTTAGTAGAAAAGACCACGCTAAAACACTATTGAATAAACATTTTACAATTGAGATTGATTATAAAGTTCAAAACTTTGCTCCCGCAACGTCGGGAGCGAGTTTTGAACAACATGGAGGGCAAAATAAAGAAAATATTTATCTAAATATAAACACATTCAAAAAATTTTGTATGAAAACAAATACAAAAAAAGCAGATGAAGTTCATGAATATTATATAAAGTTAGAACATGTATTAAATCAAACAATCACTGAAGAGAATGCTATTTTAAGAAATCAGATACAAAATAAAGATAATGTTATAATCAAAACTAAAGAAGAATTTTTAAAACTTCAAGAAGCACATAATCGCATATTATATAAAAGACGAGTTCACAAATTAAGAAAAGGAAAATGTTTTTACATAGTAAAAAATAAAGATGTTACTTATAAAACTAAATTTGGTAAAACATTAAATTTAAACGGTAGAAAATCTGGATATCAAACATATTTCGATCCAGATTTTCTATATATTTGTTTTACAGAACATTATATTTTAATTGAAAAATGCGTAAAAACTAAATATTCTAAATATATTGCTACATATGGAGAAGAATGGATAATAGATATATCAGAAAATGAAGTAATAGAATTTGTTGAAAATTTAATTAAAATGTTAGAAATTGATTGTGAAATTTATCGTTGTTTAGAAGATATTATTGTTGATGAAGAAAAAGATCAGCAAAAAATTAAAGACGATGAAGAAGAAATAGAGGAAATAGATGAAGATGAATCATCTGACGAAATGATTGAAGATGATATAGATTCTGCTGAATTTATATACACAAAAGAAGTCAAGAAAGAAAAAGTCAAGAAAGAAAAAGTCGAAATTATTGACACAGGTGATGAAAAAAGTTGTAATAAGTGCAAAATAATGAAAAAAATGTCTTTTTTTAATAAAGATAGTACAAAAAACGATGGAAAACATACTATATGTAGAGATTGTGAGAAAGAAAATAAAAAAATACGAAAAGAAAATAAAAAAGTACAAATGCAAAGGGATAATATTACAGAAAAAAAATGTAAAACTTGTAATATAGTGCAACCTACTTCTGAATATACACAACATCTTTCTAACGCTGATGGATATTGTCCTAATTGTAAAAGTTGTTCTAGAAATATGGACAATGAACGTAGAAGATTAGATAAAGAAAATAAAGTATATTACGAATGTAATAGATGTAATTCAAAATATACAAGAAAAGATACATTAGCAAGACACTCAAAATCTTGCGTTATTTAATTTTATTAAGTTTTTTAACCTAATTGGTTAAAAAAATTGAATTTTGAATTTGACATTATCATAATAAATATATTAATGATGAATAAGAATAAGAAACAAATATATGATTTTATTGAAAAAACATTTTCAACATACACATTTGATAGAATGGAACGATACCAAAGTGATATTAACTTTGTAGATTATGATGATTTTATGGAACATCAGTTTAAATCTATTAGCAATTTAAAGGATAATAAAGCAAAACAAATTGCAGATTTATGTTCTATGATTGAAAATAATGAAATTTGTTTATGTGATGAAGAAAGTTGTGTTGAGTTTACAGCTTATACTATATATTGACAACGAGTTTTAGACGAAGATGGTAATAATGAAAGTAAATTGGTAATTATGAATCCTCGATAACTTTATTTACATCAAAATTTAAAAAAATAGATTAAGAAATAAAAATATGAATTGTTCTTATATTTTAAAAAAAGGTAAACAATGTTCTCGAAAAGCTAAATCGGGATCATATTGTTTGTCTCACAAGAAATTCGAAAAAACTTTTGTAAGTGATATTACAATTTATGATTTATCTTCATGTTTTGTGGATATCTTAAAATATTTAAATTTATACGAATTGAATATTATTTCACAAGTTTCAAAAGAATTTAATTATTTAATTAACGATAATTATAAAATTTTAGTTGATTTGATCGTGAATACTAAAATTTATTATAATATTTTAAATACATATAATAAGTCGATATGGTTTCAGAAATGTCTTGATCTTGAAAATGGGGTACTATGTGAAATTTGCGTAAAAAGTAATTGCGAATGTGTAATTTTCCAAACAGATTGTAAGAAAATATATAAATTAACCGATCAAGAATTAAGTCATTTTAATCATAATTATTCTTTTCATCGAATGTATAGAAATAGAATAATATTTTATAATAAATTGGAAATTTTGAAATATGTTTATGGTAAAAGTCATGGATTAACAAATTTCAATAATTTAAAAATTGTATCGGTAGAAAACAAAATTCGCAATAAACAATTAAAATTAGAAAAAGAAAAAAATAAAAAAGACAAAGAAAATCAAAAATGGACAACATATTACGAAAATTTAACAAAATCTCAAATTAAAGAAATTCTTGAGGATAAATTGATTAAAAGATATAATCAAATAATTAATGATAATATTGTACAAAAAAATGAAAATCAACTAATAAAAGAATGGATGGATAACTATAATAATCAAGTATTATATACAAATTTAACAGCAAGTGAACGCACAAATTTATTAGATAGTGAATTTAGTAGACAACTTATGTTTAGACGTGAAGATTCAACATTATGTAAAGCATTTATAAATGGAAGTTTAAAAAAATATCGTATCAAACATGTCGTGGCAATAATGTTAATGACTGATATTTTATTTCAGTATAGTTATTTTGTTTATTCTGAATTTCATACTCATTGTAATAATGAAATGATTATTCTAATGGCAAAAAATCGAAACAATTATAAATATACATGGTATGATGCAGTAGAAGAAATGAGTGAAAAATATAAAGATATTTTTCAAAAATCGTGTGGTCGTAGTTCAAATTATCATTACGGAAATATATTTAGAAACTATATTTAAAACCAAAAATCATTAAAATAAAATGTATTCCAATAAAATAAAAATTCCGAATATATCTGCACGTGATATTGCAACTATTCTTGGGATTAATCCATATCAAACTGCTTATGAATTACTTGAAGATAAAATCGAACATAAACATCCGTTTTTTGGTAATAAATTTACAGACCATGGTAATCGTTATGAAAGTCAAGCTATAAATTCATTTGAAACAAATATCAGAAAAAAACAAAATGTTGTATTAAATTCAAATCTTGTCAATACAAGACATCCTGAAATAGATTGGCTCACCGGACGCCTTGATGGAATTTTAGAAATAGAAGAAGAAATATATGATGCGGATAAATCATTTCGTAAAAGGAAAAGGGGAATTCATAAAACACAATGTGTTTTAGAAATTAAATGTCCGTTAAAAACTGACCGTAGTGAACCATTAACGGAAAAAAATATCCCATTGCATTATTGGAGTCAATGTCAAGTTTATATGAACATGATTGATTGTGATTATGGATATTATGCTGAATATTATATTAAACCAAATGATATTGAAGAAAATGCAAAATTATATTATGTAAAAATAAATCGAGATACGAATTGGTGGAATAAAATAATTCCAAAAATTAAACTTTTCCGTGAAGAAATTATAAAATATTATAAATTAGGAAATTTAGAAACACATCCGGTTCGTATTATGGAAAATCAATGGAAATCAGATTTTTGCGACAAATAAAAAAATTGAATTTAAATTAATCATGGTTGACATTTTAGACAATTGTGCGATAACGGCATATGTTTTTCAATTGAGTCCAATTAATATATATTTTTATACTAATATACAGTATAAAAAAATTAATTTATAAATTTTCTGATTGCATTTCTAAAAATTGTATTATTTTCAAAAATGAGGTATGTTTCTTGAATAGATGAATTATTATAATGTTTAATAATATCAAAAAGAATATATTCTTTTTTAATCTGTAATAACTTACTTTCATCTTCAGTAAAATTAAGATTGATGACGACATCTTTCCCAATAAGAACTTTTTTAAATTTTTCGATAATTTCATTTTCTATATTTTTTATGTAAAATGGAAAAGTAATAAAATTACTTTTGTTAATATAAAATTTCAGATAAATCATATCAGTTGACAATGAAACTTTAAGAATCTCAAAATCTGTTATAGGAATATATACCATTAATATAATCATAAATTTTTTGTTTTTAAATACCTTCTTCTTCAGGTCTTTCTTCGATATCACTAATTATTTCTTCGTCGTTTTCATCATAATGTTCTTCACCGTCGCTTTCTAATTTTAAATTTTCATATTTTTCTGAGAAATTTAATAATTTTTTGATAACATTTATAAAATTGTCAAATGATTGTTGTTCAAGTTTTATATTTATAGTTAAAGTAGTGAAACAACATTCTTTACAAGTATAAACTTGTAAATATAAATTACCATTTGAATCACAAGATAATGTAGAACCATTATGTCCATTGAAAGATATACTCGACGAACCAAAATTATTTTCTAATTTATATAGAAAATTCTTTATCTCAGATGAAGAAATAGAAGATACGCCAGAATGAAAATCAATATTCATACCAAAATATGACATTTTCATTAAAAAATTACTATGTTCAAAATATTCCATATCAGAAAAAACGCGATCTTGTTCAATGTTATCTAAATCGCAAATAAAACTTATATCAAAACTCATTATTGTAAATTAATTTATAAAAAGAAAATATAAATCAATTTTTTTTAAATGGTCTTTGAAGGGTTTTTTAAAGGAGATGGAGATTTTGAATGGTTTTTTAAAGGAGATGGAGATTTTGAAGGGTTTTTTAAAAGAGATGGAGATTTTGAAGGGTTTTTTAAAAGAGATGGAGATTTTGAAGGGTTTTTTAAACGAGATGGAGATTTTGAAAGTGATTTGAAACTAACTTTTTTCTTTGTTTCTTCTGCTTTCTTTTCTTTTTTTAAAAGAGATGGCGATTTAAAGGTGTTTTTTTCCTTTCTTTCATCTTTTTCTTTTCTTTCATCTTTTTTCTTTCTTTCATCTTTTTCCTTTGTTTCTTTTTTCTGTCTTTCTTTTTCTATTTTTAATGATTTATTTTCAAGATTATAATATGCTTTTGCAACATTTTCTATATATTTTTTATAGGCTTTTTTACTTTTTTCATCGTTTTTTTTCATTTTTTTAATCAATTCGGATCTATTAATAAAAGTTTTTTTATCAAGATTAAATATGTTCATTTTTTTAGTTTTTGATTTTTTCTTTTCTTGTAATTTTACAGGTGAAACTTTTTTAATCGAATGTGGTTTATGACCATAAATTCTATGTGAACGTGGTTTATGACTTATTTGATGCTTTGATGATATTTTAATCGAATGTGGTTTATGGCCATAAATTTTATGTGAACGTGGTTTATGACTTATTGGATGCTTTGATGATATACGTGGTTTATGACTTATTGGATGCTTTGATGATATTTTATGACTTAAAGATTTTTGTAATTTTTGTTTTTCAATTTCTGTAAGATTAATGAATACTTTTGCTAAATTTTTTAACAAAGATGTTTCTTTAGATATTTTTGAACGTCTTCGTAATGGTTTACTTCGTGTCTTACGTCGTGGTGGTGTGCGTTTTTGTTTACTTGGTTTCATTTTTATTATAAAACAATTTAAAAAACTTTTTTTATAACGAATTGTTATAAAAATTGATGGTTAGATTTTTTTACAAACCTTGAGATCTGGAGAAATCATCGTACTTATTGTATCCACAAGGTCTCATAATCATGCTTGATTTTTGCTCACCGAAACCAGCTTCATATTGCTTTTGTTGTCCAAAATCAACAAAATCTTCTTTTACATTAGCGCTAACGCCTTCTGGGGTTTGATAATTTTTGTTGTAAGAACCAGCAGATGATTGCATAGAGATGTAAGTCATGTATTGAGGTCTTGACACAGAGTTTTCAACGCCAACACGATCTTCGGCACTATTACAACCTTCTCTCTTGGTCTTAAAAGAATCTGCACAAGCAACACGACCAGCCGTGTCTAAACCATTCCAGACGGGACATACAAGGTTGCGTGGATTTAAGAAACGATCGGATTGCATTCGAGAAGAATATCCGGTATCAACTTTGCAAGTTCTTAAGGCACTTTCTAAATTTACTATTCCTGACATTTTATTTATTAATAACAAGAGAAAAAATAAAAAAAAAATAAAAATGTTATTTCAATAATTTTCTATATAAAGATATTTAAAATTATTCAAAATCTGTTTTTATTTGCTCGTTATATTCTTCTAAATTTGTTTCTTCGTTGTAATCTATATTAAGAACATCTAAAATAGTTCTCGTTGATTTTATAATATAATCAACATCTATATCGAATATCCATTCATGATTAACAATTTTTCTCTTACTTTCGAATCGTTTCAAAACTGCTTTTTCAATCAAATCAGAGTCATTACTGTAAATTAAATATTCTAATCTACAACCAGGCATTGTACTACGATGTTGTTGCATTCTTGTAAAAACATCAACACCTTCAAAACCAGGTTTGAATTTAACCGATTTACCATCTAAATCACTAATAATGTAAAATGAAGGTCCTTTTTTGAATTTATGATATTGTTTCTTTTGTTTGAGTTTCCAATTTTCATTTTTTAATTGTTTATTTTCACTCTGTAATTCTAATAATTGTTGATAAGTCTTTTCTTGTCCTACTGTTACTTTACCAGTAACGGCTATTTCATAAACCCAACCAGAAACTTGAACATCAAATATTGGAGAAATCCATTGTGCAATATTAACTGCTATTCTTGGATGAACCCAAGTACCTCTGAATTCATTTTTCATATTCGTAATAATGTGAATTAATATGTCGGCGGGGTATCCCGTTGACGATGAAAGAGCATTCAAAAACAGTTTAGATTTTTCTAATCTATACCAATCATTGAATTGTTTTCCACCTGCTTTACATAAAGCGGTTGCGTTAATAAATCCATCTTCGCGAGATAAAACAGTTATACCATTGAGATTAATTTCGCCACCGATATTATTCATTGCTATTTTGGTTTCTTCTTTCAATTTATCTTCTAAATGTTTATCGATAAGTTCCATAATAACAGGTTTATCTTGTGTTTTATAATATTTGATACCTAATTTTGTAGCGATCATCATAATTTGTTTTTTGTTGTATAAATGACTATCTTTTTTCATTGACGTTAAAGTCGGAATAAGTTCATCGATATTTTTTTCAAATTCGATAAGTTTTTCTTCAATAATAGTTTTTTTAGATAGTTTACAAACATCACAAACACTAAACTGTTCAACTAAAGTATTTCCGCAATTTCCTAAACAAATAAAAGGATTTAACAGTGATTTGAAATACTCAATTATTTTTACAACAATTTTATCTTTTACTCTATCAGTTTCAGACATAGATATTTGATAATGTTTAACCGCTAATTTAAGTAAATCAGCTGACATTCCTTTGATGATATTAGTTAATGTAGGTATATCTGTTTTTGCTGATTCAATCGCTACAAGAGATTTTGTTTCAAATTCTTCTTGATAATTAATCTTCTTTTTCTTTTTACGACATTGAATACATTCTTTACGATATGCTTCAAATTTATCAAGAGATAAATCAAGTTCGCAAGTTTTACAATTACGAAAGACTGGAATATCGGGTTTTTCTCTTATAACAAGAGACGGGTTATTTTTGAATTGTTCAATAGTGATTTGATTAGAATAAATCATTTTTCTCGCTTTTGAAATTTGCGTAAAACAAATTTTACAATTTGCTCTATTTTCGTAAAATTCTGATTCATCCATAAATTTTTGACAAAAAGCATTGCAATATCTTTGTCCTTCAGCACAATCTTTCAATATCTTATTATACTCATTTAAGTCTAAACTTTCGTTTACGTAATTTCTAAACATAATATATATTCCTTTATGGATAGATATTATTACTTTTTATTTTTTAGAATGTCTTTTAGAATGTCTTTTAGAACGTCTTTTAGAATGTCTTTTAGAATGTCTTTTAGAATGTCTTCTTTTACCATCTACTATATCACCTTCGAATATTGGCATACCTTCGATAGCTTCCGATATTGGTCTACCTTCCATTATTGGTATATCGTAAACTGGTGGTAAATCTGCATATAACATTTCGTCACCGAGTCTAACTGCGTGTGTTAAATAATCATCATGTTCGTCATAATCATCATGGTTAAAACCAGTTCTTTTCAATCCAAAACCAATTTTTCTGCCTAATTGTGGTTTATTTTTATGTTTTTTTGCTTGACTTAAATTATATTCTCTAATATGAGGATTAATATCTGCATCTGGATCAGTATATCTTGTTGATTTTTTTTCCAAATCTTCAAAATGTCTCTTATATCTCTTATCATTTGGTAATTCTTCTGGAACTCCATGATAATTACCTTTGCGATCTAATGCTAATCTCATTCTTCTTTGAGGTTTTAAATATGTGGTTAAAAATTTTGAAGGTGGAGAAGGTGGTCTTCTAGGTGAAAAAGGAGGTGGGGAATGAGGTCTTGGTCTTTTCCGACTACGTATTATTGGAGAACGTGTGTTACTATCGTCACAGAAAAATTTTTCAAGCATACCATTTTTTCCGACTCTATGACATATTTTACGTTTTTTCTTACCATCACTTTTGTTTTTTTCATACATCTTTTTATATAAAAGAAAGAAAATAAAAAATTATATAAAGAAAAAAAGTTAGAATAAAAATGACAACCGAAGAAAAAACGTTTAACGAAATAAATGAATTACAGACAATGAAAGAAGTATTTGATTTAATTGAATCAAAATATCCAAATTGGATTATTGACATGGTTAATAGATATTCGAGTGATTATCCACATCTTCAAAATAATTGGCAAACGCTTGCAAACCATTCAAAAAATAAAATGCAAAAAATTATAATTGTAGAAAATTTTGAGAATGAAGATCAATTATCATTTGCGGAATTATTAACACATGCAGGTTTTATTGTCCGCACAAAAGCAGAATTAATACCATGTTTATTTTGTCGTTCCGCAATACCTACACAAACGATATACAATAAAATGAGAGAACATATTAAACTTGATTTTGAATGGAATAATAAATGCAGAAATTGTTAATTTTTTATTATCTTTTTTTATAATAAAAATATATGAAAAAAAGTTTACGAAAAAGCCCGAAACGAAAGAGTTTACTACAAAGAAATACGAAAAGTCCGAAAAGAAGTCCGAAACGAAGTCTGAAACGAAGTCTGAAAAGAAGTCCGAAAAGAAGTCCTAAACGAAGTCCGAAACGAAGTCTGAAAAGAAGTCCGAAACGAAGTCTGAAAAGAAGTCCGAAACGAAGTCTGAAAAGAAGTCCGAAACGAAGTCTGAAAAGAAGTCCGAAACGACGAAGTTTGAAGAAACGTGATGGTACTAAAAATTGTATCCCCGAAAAATATATTGAAGATCTTGAAGAAGTATTAAAAGCTTTAACAACATTTTTTATGTTTCAATTTGATGGTGAATTAAAAGATAGTTTAAAAAAATTAAAAAAAATGTATAATATTTCTTCTTCAAATAAAATAAATGCTTTATTCAAAAAAATATATACAAGAATAGATTATATTTTATATATGTGTAGAAAAAAATGTAATAAAAATAAAGGATTAGGGTTAAAAATATTTAATGATAATGAAATTGTGTTATCAGATTATTTTGTACGACGTGAACATATAGATGGTAAGAAAAAGAATATTTGTGATATAAATACATTTACTGAAAAATTAAAATTAGTATTAAGTAAAATATCAGGTACTTATAGTAAATCGGATAATATAGAAGTATTATTTAAAGATATTTTTAAAGCAATTAATGTTTTAAAATCAAAATGTAAAAAATATTGTGATGATGAAAACAGTAATGATGATGATAATCATCAACAACCTCAATATCCTCGTTCATCAAATGGATTAGGTTTAAGACGATTTACAGATTTTAAAAAAATTATTCCTCTTCCTACAATACCTACCTCAACACCACCTATAACACCTATAACACCTATAACACCTATAACACCTATAACACCTATAACACCTATAACACCTATAACACCTATAACACCTATAACACCTATAACACCATCTACACCTATAACTATAACACCTATAAATATAACACCACCTACAATACCTCCTCCTATATCAATAAATACAAGAATTCCACAAAATAATAGATATTATTCTAATTTAGAAACAATACAAGAAACGAGTGAATCGTCATCACCTGCGACGACAATTGTTTCATCTTCAACATCATCGCCAACATCATTGCTAAATACTCCACAAAATAGATATTATTCTAATTTAGAAACAATACAAGAAACGAGTGAATCGTCATCACCTGCGACGACAATTGTTTCATCGCCAACATCATCGCCAACATCATCGCCAACATCATCGCCAACATCATTGCTAAATACTCCACTATTTGGTTCACCAGTTGCATCATCAACACCAAAAAAGGTGCAACCAAAAAATAGACCAGTTGCACCATCAACACCAAAAAAGGTGCAACCAGTTGCACCATCAACACCAAAAATTAGACCTATACCTATTGTAAGACAATTAGATTTCTCATCAGATATGTTTGGTGGACCTCCTAGTCGTGGTGGATCAGGAGCATAATAAAAATAAAATTGAATTTTAATTTTAAAACAAAATTAAAAAAATATAGAATCTAAAAATATGATGAAACGTAAATTAACCGATATTGAAATTGAAGAATTACTTGATTTTATTAAACCATCTCCACGTATTCCACCAGAAACCGCACAATCGGTAATTCGTCTGATAAAAACTAAACTTATCACACAGTTAAAATCTCAAGAAATTTATCCAAGTATGATTTCAGAACTTAAAAAAGAATTATGTAAAAATTATTATGATTGTCAAATTAGTGCAGGTGAATCTATCGGGATATTGTGTGCGCAGTCGATAGGGGAAAAGAATACTCAGTCCACACTGAATACCTTAACATTCAAGAGCAGAAAGCAGGGTAAGTTATACAAAAATATAACTAGTCTATAAATTACATGCAACACAATCAAATTATAGGCAACACATTCAAATTGCGGGAAACTCTTGTTTTCTTTAGTACTAAAATATTGTTGAAAAATAATATTGGAAATAGGTAATTTCTATTTTAGTAAAAACCTAAAGAAAGTGTGAATCAAGACAATCCGCATCCAAGCTCCTAAGTCCGTCATGTCAGGATATGGAGAAGGTTCAACGACTAAATGTTTGTGGGTTTGAGGAAATTGACAATTTTCAATGATAACTTAAGATATAGTCTAGCCCATTTTGTAAAAAATGGTATCAGCGTTCACAAGGCGGGTCAAAACGAAAAATCCGTAACGGCAGGTGTTCCACGGTTTCAAGAACTTTTAAATGCAACAAAAAATCCAAAAGT
>Ga0247844_1004738_pt1 | contig 18090 bp, 20 predicted proteins | sample LaCtaG_FD_192421 | JGI IMG/M metagenome (GOLD analysis project Ga0247844, IMG submission 192421) | Freshwater microbial communities from meromictic Lake La Cruz, Castile-La Mancha, Spain - LaCruzMarch201714.5m_1 | ecosystem: Environmental > Aquatic > Freshwater > Lake | place: Spain: Castile-La... | reverse complement strand
CGTTGGTATTGACACCGCGCACCGCGCCGACCTCGATGCCATGGCCCACCTCTTTGCAACCAATAACATCGGGCTTGCCGCAAGCTTTCATCCGTTTATTGAACCCATGCAGGTGCGCGGCTCTGGGATTTTGGTGGGTATTGCCAGTGTGGCCGGAATTCGTGGCTTGCCCGGTCACGGCGCTTACTGCGCAAGCAAAGCCGCCGTGATCAGCTACTGCGAATCTTTGCGCGGCGAGTTACGCGGTACGGGTATTCGGGTTTTGACTTTATCGCCGGGCTACATCGACACCCCCTTAACGCGCAAAAACAAATACCCGATGCCTTTTCTCATGCCTGCCGCTACGTTTGCAGACAAGGCTTTTCGCGCGATAGGCTCAAAAGCGTCTTACCTTGTCATTCCTTGGCAAATGGGCTGGGTTGCAAAGCTCTTACGCCTTTTACCGAATCCTCTTTTTGACCGCGTGCTCGCGGGTCAACCTAGAAAACACCGCACACCCCAATAGAAAAGCGGTTTAAGCAGACAACAAAAAAGGGTCCCGAAGGACCCTTTTCTTATGGGCACAAAGCCCAAGCTGTACTGACTCGTGAGAGCTTAGTAACCGCCGCCGCCGCTACGGCCACCGCCGTAACCGCCACCGCCGCCACCACCACTGCGTCCGCCGCCAGCGCCACCGCCGTAACCGCCGCCGCCGCCACCACCGCTACGGCCAGCACCGCCGCCGTAACCGCCGCCGCCACCAGCTCCACCACCGAAACCGCCGCCACCAGTGCGGGGGGGACGTGGCTCCATTGGACGTGCCTCGTTGACTACCAAGCCACGACCACCAAATTGTTGACCGTTCATGCCATTGATAGCTGCTTGTGCTTCTGCGTCGCTGCCCATTTCCACAAAGCCGAAGCCTTTGGAACGGCCAGTGTCACGTTCCATCATGACCTTAGCGCTAGAAACGGAACCGTGTGCTGCAAATGCTTCTTGCAGATCTTCGTCACGGAATGAATAGGGCAAGTTGCCCACATAAAGTTTGTTGCCCATGAAAGGACTCCTCAAAATAACTCAAAACGCGATGGAGTCCAAAACCGCAATCAACAAACCATTAAAGACTTAGAGCAGACGCGAAACTGACCAAACACCGCAAACCTGCTTTACCTAAATTTAGGCAAAGCTAAATCATTATGCGCTACTTTCGCAAAACGCAAGCAATTTATTTCGCAAAGCCCCGCGAATTTCAATCAAAACCGTTTGTTTTATGCTAATCGTGCCGCACGCAGGGCGCGCAACTGGCTTACCAATTGGACTCGCGCTCAGGCGAGGCGCTGATTTTGTGGGTGCTTAAATCTGCACCATCGAACTCTTCTTCTTGGCTCATGCGCAAGCCCATGGTTGCCTTAAGTAAGCCATACACCGCAAAGCCGCTGACCAAAGCCCAGGCCACGCCCAAAGCGGTTCCGATGATTTGCGCCGAAAGAGAAACGCCGCCCAAACCGCCCAAAGCCTGTGATCCAAAAATTCCCGCTGCAATGCCGCCCCAGGTTCCACACAAGCCGTGCAAAGGCCACACGCCCAACACGTCATCAATCTTCCACTTGTTTTGTGTGAGCGTGAACATCACCACAAAGATTGCGCCTGCAATGCCGCCCACCACCAAAGCGCCCATCGGGTGCATCAAGTCCGAGCCCGCACACACCGCCACCAAGCCCGCCAAAGGACCGTTGTGTAAAAAGCCGGGGTCGTTTTTGCCCAAGACCAATGCAACCAAGGTTCCGCCAACCATCGCCATCAAAGAGTTCACCGCCACCAAGCCTGAAATTTTGTCCAAGGTTTGTGCGCTCATCACGTTAAAACCAAACCAACCCACGGTCAAAATCCAAGCGCCAAGCGCCAAAAAGGGAATGCTCGATGGAGGGTGGGCAGACACCGCTCCGTCTTTTCGGTAACGGTTACTGCGCGCTCCGAGCAAAATTACTGCGCCCAAAGCAATCCAACCACCGACGGCGTGCACCACGACGCTACCTGCAAAATCATGAAACTCTGCGCCGGTGCTAGCCTTCAACCACGCTTGCACCCCGAAATGTTGGTTCCACGCGATGCCCTCAAAAAAGGGATAAATCACACCCACAATCGCGGCGGTTGCAATCAACTGCGGCCAAAACTTAGCGCGCTCGGCAATGCCTCCTGAAATGATGGCGGGAATCGCCGCGGCAAAAGTCAATAAGAAAAAGAACTTCACCAAGGCGTAACCGCTTTGCGCAGCTAGCTGCTCGGCGCCAACAAAGAAGTGTGTCCCGTACGCCACGCTGTAGCCGACCACAAAGTACACCACCGTCGAAACCGAGAAGTCCGCCAAGATCTTCACCAAGGCATTAACCTGGTTTTTACGGCGCACTGTTCCCAACTCTAAAAACGCAAACCCCGCGTGCATCGCCAGCACCATGACGGCGCCTAATAAGATAAACAAGGCATTTGCGCCCTGATTCAGTGCTTCCATGAAAATTTCCTCAGTGAATTGCTTTAATTTGGTGCGAATTTAGGACTTCGCCTATTTATGCACCGAAACTAAGCAATTCTCACGCCAAAGCGGGAAATTGCCCTATCGGAAGGCAGGGTATTGGACTATAGTCAGCCGCATGCTCAAATATTTAGCCAAGGTCGATAAATCAAGATTGATTAATCAAAGATTTCATCTCAACGATAAACAAGCCTCCGTCTTGGACTATGTATCTGAAAAATACCTTTCCAATAAGATTTGCCACGTCACGGAAATTACTTTACTAAAAACGATTGGCTCGTTGACAAGTCTTCATGCCGCTACAAAAAAACTGGTGGAGCTCAAACTTATTAAAGTCACGATGGATCCGATTGACAACAGACTGAAAAATGTCCTGCCAACGCCTCTGGCTCTCAAACGTTTAGCGGCCTTGGTCGCTGTTTTTGAATCGGCCTAATAGGCGTTCAAACTACCGTCCTTGACGCTACGCGCCAATCGCGTTCTCCACCTTCATAAAAATCGGCCGGCCATCGGGCGTACTCAAAGGCACGATCTGGTCGTCTGCCCCATCAACGCCCGGAACCACAGCGCACAACGTCGGACTGCTGCGCAACTCCGCGCCTAGGTGAACTCCAAGGTCTGCAATCACAAGGCGAACCTCGCTGAGAATTTTGGTGACTTTCATGGGTTTTCCTTTTGTGATGCGTCGTAGGCGTGAAGTGGGGGCATGTGGATTGCAATACTGTTGATTTGTACAGTATTATAGATTCCATGAAAGCCCCGTTAATTTCCACAAATTCTGCGCCCGCACTGATTCCCATTCTCTCTAGCCCGCTGTGGCTGGACGTTTGCAGCTGGCTGATGCCCGCAGGCTTTCCCTCGCCCGCAGCCGACCATACCCAAGAGCGGATTGATCTGAACAAGCAACTCATCCGCAACAAAGACGCGACCTATATCTTTCGCGTCAAAGGCGACTCGATGGTCGGCGTTGGTATTTACGAAGGTGACGCGTTGTTGGTAGATCGCAGCATGGACCCCAAGCACAACCACATTGTGGTGGCGCAGTTAAACAATGAGTTCACCGTCAAGCGCCTGTACCGCCGTGGGGGCGTGGTCAAGCTGGTGGCAGAAAACCCGATTTATCCGGCCCGGCTGATTAAAGAGGAAGATGATTTTTTGGTGTGGGGCGTGGTGACTAACAATATTCACAAGCTGTGCTGATTCGGTTTGACCATGCCTGACCACAAGATTGATCCCCAAAGCCTGGAGGCGCTGCCACGCACACCGGGGGTGTATATCTTCCAAGGCGAAGGCACGCTGCCTCTGTACATTGGCAAAAGCATTGACATTCGCAGCCGGGTTCTTAGCCACCTTCGTGCGCCCGAGGAGGCGCGTATGTTGGCCCAAACACGGCGGATTGACTTTGTAGAAACGGCTGGCGAGATTGGCGCTTTATTGCTGGAGTCTCAGATGATCAAAGCGCAAAGTCCCTTGTTTAACCAACGCTTGCGTCGCGTTCGTTCCCTGTGCTCTATCCGTTTACACCACACCAACCAAGGCGCAGTACCAGAGATCGTTGATAGCAAGCATGTGAACTTGGGACTGACGCACGGGCTTTATGGTTTGTTTTCCTCTCGCCACGCAGCCCAATCCAAACTCAAGGAACTCGCGCAAGAGAGTCGGCTTTGTTTGTCCGTTTTAGGTTTAGAAAAAACCGCTAAGCGCGGTTGCTTTGGCCTTCAAATCAAAACCTGCTTAGGGGCTTGCGTAGGCAAAGAAGACCGCGCCAGCCACGACGAGCGACTTCGCTTGGCGCTCATGGAATCACAAGTCGAGGTGTGGCCCTTTGCGGGTGCGGTTGATTTGGTTGAAGAAAGCGGTGATTGGGTACAAAAACACCGTATCAACAACTGGTGTTACCTCGGAACCCAGTGCTCGAGATCAGCCAACACGCACGCCCTTGGCGCACACACGCCCCATGACTTTGATCTCGACAGCTACAAAATTTTGGTGCGCCCGATCATGTTGGGGGCGGTGAAAGTTGAGATGGTTTTGGAATGACGGCGTCCCAGCCCTTGCCATCTCAGCCTTTGCAAATCGCCTTGGTGGATTGCAACAACTTCTACGTTAGTTGCGAGCGCGTCTTTCGTCCCGACCTTAAAACCACGCCCTTGGTCGTTCTCTCTAACAACGACGGCTGCGCGGTCTCGCGCTCTAACGAGGCGAAGGCCTTGGGTATCCGCATGGGCCAGCCTTGGTTTGAGTGCAAAGCATTGGCGCAAGAACACGGCATTCTTGCGTTGAGTTCGAACTACGCTTTGTACGCTGATCTCTCTAATCGGGTGATGTCTATCTTGTCGACCTACTCGCCGCGCAGCGAGGTGTACTCCATCGATGAATGTTTTGTTGATCTCACCGGAACCCAAAAGCTCAAAGCGGTGAGTTACGAAATGCGCGAACGGGTGACGGCGTGGACGGGGATTCCTGTGTGCGTTGGTATCGGCCCGACCAAGACGCTGGCCAAGTTAGCTAACCACATTGCCAAGAAGCACCCGCGCTCGCAAGGCGTTTTTAACTACAACGATTTAAGCAAAGCACAACAGGATAAGTTGCTGGGCCAAATCGACGTCGCTGAAGTGTGGGGCATCGGCCGCCGAATTTCTGCCCGCTTGGCTGAACACGGTATCTTCACCGTGCAAGACCTGCGCAATGCGCATACGCCCACCTTGCGCGCCGAGTTTGGGGTGGTGGTTGAGAAAACACAACGTGAGTTGCAAGGTGTTGCATGTATTGATTTACAAGACCTAGCTCCAGACAAGAAACAAATCCTTTGCAGCCGCTCCTTTGGGCAGACCGTCACCGAACTTGCGGTGCTGAAAGATGCGATGAGTACCTTTGTCGCCAATGCGTGCGTCAAGCTCCGAGCGCAAGGTTCGCAGGCCGCCTTGATTCATGTGTTTTTACATACCAACCGTTTTCGAAAAGACCTGCCCCAGTACAACCCTTCGCTTACCGTGCCACTGCCGCAACCCACCAGCGACAGTTTGGTGGTGAGCCGCTGGGCAGACTGGTTGGTTGCGCGCTTGTTCAGACCAGACTACGCCTACAAGAAGGCAGGAATTATGTTGGGAGACATTACGCCCGCAGGGCAGTACCAAGCGGATTGGCTAGAACCCGCACCGGCAACCGACACGCGTTTGATGGCGGCGCTAGATGGACTTAACGCGCGTTATGGCCGGGGAACGGTCAAGGTCTCTACGCAAGGCGGACACAAAGGTTGGCAGATGCGCCAAGAGAGGAAGTCACCGAATTACACGACGCAGTGGGAAGCCGTTGTGGGAGTCGGCTGACGCTCACGCGCCCTAGAACAATCGCTCCATCACCATCTCCGGCGTGATATCTCGCAAGCAGCGGGTGTGGCCGAGCGGACACTCGCGAGCAAAACAGGGGGCACAGTCCAATCGGGGAAGGTACTGCGGTGTGTTTTTAAGCCAAATGACTTGCGCTGCGTCGCTTAAAGGCGGCGTATGCAAAGGGCTGGAGGATCCAAAGAGTGCCACCTGTGGTACGCCGAAGGCCGCTGCGATGTGCATCAAGCCCGAATCATTGCTGACTATTGTCCGGGCATTACCAATCACGCTAAAGGCTTGGTCGAGGCGCGTTTTTCCAGACAGATCGCGGCAAGCGTTAGGAGAGTCGGCGTTGGCTAAGCGGCTGATGGCTTCGCACACCGCGCTGTCTTTGCTGGAACCGAGCAAGACCACAGGCTGGCCCGTCTTTTGGAAAACGGCTTGCACAAGCGCCGCAAAGTGTTCCGCAGGCCAGCGTTTGGCGGGGCCGTACTCTGCGCCTGGCGCCATCGCCCAATAGCCTTGGCGATCCAAACCCAAGACTGAAAGCGCAGCGCTGTCAGCGCCCACGTCGGACACCAAAATAGGTTTGTCGGGCGACACCGCAACGTCACCACTAAGTGCTGCGTAAAAGGCGACCATCGGCAGGCGCTCGTGCTTTTTTGGGTTGGGCAAACGCTCTGTGAGTAAGCCCCAACGCGCCTCGCCCAGATAACCCACGCGCTGAGAGATGCCAGCCCACCAAGGCACAAGCGCACTCTTCAAAGAATTAGGACAAACCACGGCGCGGTCAAACTGACCACGCAACGTTTTCGCTAAGGCGCGACGCGCTGTCCATTGCAAGCCTCCGTGGACAAAAGGCAGCTCGATGGTGGCGCTGACCTGGGGCATTAACCGGTACACCGGCGCCACCCAAGGAAGCGCTGCAACAGTGATGCGTTCGCCACGGGCGTGAAGCCGACGCAGCAGAGGCTCGGTCATCACCGCGTCCCCAATCCACTGGGGCGCGATGAGCAGCGTATTAATGGTGGCCGTCGAAATGCTCGCCGTCCTTGAGCTGATAGACCGTGCCGCAGTACGGGCACTTGGCCTCGCCGCTGAGAGCCACATCAAGGTAGACCTTGGGATGGGTATCCCAGATTTTCATGTGCGCCAAAGGGCTGGGGCAATACACCCCGCCTTGGGCGTTTAAGTCTTTGGCCAATAAAGTGACAACGGATTTGCTCATAAGGATTCTCTTTTGCGTTTGCAGTTCGGCCTTAAACCAAGGTCAGCCAATGGGCATATTTGGGATTGCGGCCGTTCACAATGTCAAAAAACGCGCTTTGGATTTTTTCAGTGATCGGGCCGCGAGTACCGACATAGTTGTCTTTGCCTAAAGCAATACGGTCCAACTCACGGATAGGGGTCACCTCTGCGGCGGTTCCGGTAAAGAACGCCTCGTCACAGATATACACCTCATCGCGGGTCATGCGTTTTTGTACCAGCTCCAAACCTAAGTCTTTGCAAATATGCATGACGGTGTTGCGCGTAATTCCGTTGAGTGCACCAGCAGATAAGTCCGGCGTGTACACCACCCCGTCTTTGACCACAAACAAATTCTCTCCCGCGCCTTCCGACACAAAGCCATTGGCGTCTAGCAACATGGCCTCGTCATAGCCGTCATCGGTAGCTTCCATATTGGCAAGAATAGAGTTGGTGTAATTGCTCACCGCCTTGGCCTGGGTCATGGTGATGTTGACATGGTGGCGGGTGTAGCTTGAGATTTTTACGCGGATACCGCGCTTCATTCCCTCTTCGCCTAGGTACGCGCCCCAGGCCCAGGCAGCGACCATCAAATGAATCGTATTGCCCTTCGGAGACACGCCCAGTTTCTTGTCCCCAATCCATGTCAAGGGCCGCAAGTAGCAGCTCTCTAATTTGTTTTCACGCACCACTGCCCTTTGCGCCTCTTGAACTTGCTCTTTGGTAAAAGGAATATTCATGCGCAAAATTTTGGCGCTGTTGAACAGGCGCTCGGTGTGCTCTGCCAAGCGAAAGATTGCGGTTCCTTTGGCGGTGTTGTAAGCACGCACGCCCTCAAACGCGCCGCAACCGTAATGCAGCGTATGGCTGAGCACATGAATTTTGGCGTCCCGCCAGTCGACCATCTGGCCGTCCATCCAGATTTTTCCGTCGCGGTCAGACATGGAGGGAGGCATTGCGGTCATGGCAGGGTGTCCTTTAAGTGGATAAGCAAGAATTGCAAAAAGAGTGATTTTACGGGGCGGTTGAGGACGCGCTTTCCAAACCAGGTAGGGACTCGGTCTGAGGTGGGCGCTCCAAGGTCCAGCTTTTGAGTTTTCCACCCCAAAACTCGCAGCGAACCACCGATTGGGAGCCATCGGTCCAACTGAAAATTTCCGGCTGTGTGTCGCTTTGACTTTGTAGTTCGCCCAATGAACGCGTCATCGCCACCACGTGCAAAAGCGTGACGCCCGCACGCAGTTTGGCGTTAAGCATGACGGCGCTGTCTACATAGCCCTTGGGTCGTTTGGCTGCCCGCTGCAAAATTTGCAGCATGCGGGTGAAATGCAGCAGCAGCCACATGACCAAAACACCCACCGCAAGCGCTACGCCCTGCCAACCGTAGTTTCGGTAAGCGAGAACGATAAGGGCGAGACTCCCTAAGGGGATCGCAATTTTTTGGAAAGAGGGCATTTGCATGGCTTGATTTTCGCAGGTGTCGCCTGATTTCATAAATCGGTCGTCTGCGTTGGCTGCAGGCACTTCAATAACGGATACATTGACAGCCATTGACTAACTCACTTTTCGACACTTCCAACCCCACTATGAGCCACCACTACCAACGTGTTTTTATCACCGCCGCAGCCGCTGGCATTGGGCGTGTGATGGCTCAGGCCTTTGTCAAAGCGGGTGCCCGTGTTTTTATTGGCGACAACGATGCCCATGCGCTCCAAGCCACCCTCAGCGCCAATCCATCGATGAGCGGCATGGTGTGTGATGTCAGCGACGAGGGGCAGGTCGCTGAATTTTTCAAAGTAGGCACAGCCACCTTGGGCGGGCTGGATATTGTGGTTTGCAATGCAGGCGTCGCCGGTCCGACTGCAGAAGTACAAGACATCACGTTGGCGCAGTGGCGTCAATGTCTGGCGGTTAATTTAGATTCGGCATTCTTATGCGCCCACTTTGCCGCACCCATCTTGCGCGCCCAAGGCAGCGGCTCCATCGTCAACATGTCATCTACCGCGGGCTTGTATGGTTTTCCAAGGCGCTCGCCTTATGCTGCCGCCAAGTGGGCGATTCGGGGTTTGACACGCACACTCGCGCAAGAGCTCGGGCCTGCGGGCGTGCGGGTGAACTGCATTTGTCCGGGCTCGGTCTCGGGCGAACGCATTGACCGCGTGATTGCAGCCGAGGCCCTGAAAACCCAGCGCAGTGAAGCGACTGTTCGTGAAGAGATGACGGCGGCCACTTCTCTCAAAACCTTCATTGATCCCGAAGACATTGCGCAGTTGGTGTTGTTTATCACCTCAGCGGCAGGCGCCAGAATCTCAGGCCAAGAGCTCGCTGTGGATGGTCACACCGAGACTTTTTGAGGCTTCTTTGGGGCATATTTCCAGTGATAGCATTTCGAATTCCAACTTCAAACTCGCAAACCCTTGGATTCATTTGACTATATTGTTGTAGGCGCTGGCTCTGCTGGTTGCGTCCTCGCTGATCGCTTAAGCGAAAGCGGGACCAAGCGTGTCCTGGTGTTAGAGGCCGGCGGCACCGACCGACGCTTTTGGATCAAAGCACCGATTGGCTATGGGATGTCGTTTTACAACGCGGCCGTGAATTGGAAGTACACCACTGAACCCGTGCTTGGCTTGGGCCATCGCACCTCCTATTGGCCCCGAGGCAAAGTATTAGGGGGTTCGAGTTCGATTAACGCCATGGTCTACTGCCGCGGGCTCCCGACAGACTATGACGACTGGCATGCTGCGGGTAACCCGGGCTGGGCTTGGAAGGATGTCAAGCCGGTGTTTGAGAGTTTTGAGCGAAAGGTGGGAAGTGACGGTGTTGCGCAAGGGCACGGCGCACTGTTTGTATCCAACCGCGAACCGGAGTACCACCCGCTCAAACATGACTTTCTTCATGCCGCCCGTGATTTGCAGATTCCTCTTTCAAGCGACCTCAATGGCGATGCGCCTGAGGGCTTAGGGGCCTACCCCATCACGACTCGAAATGGTTTGCGTTGTTCCAGTGCCGATGCCTTTTTGCGACCCGCCTTAGCGCGAAGAAACGTGGAGTTACGGAGCCACGCCCATGTTCACCGAATCATTTTCAAAGACCAACGCGCCATTGGCGTGCAATACAGCACCGGCCCAGACAGAGCTCTCACAACGGTGCTTGCTTCTGGAGAGATCGTTTTAGCCGCAGGGGCCATTAACTCTCCCCAAATTTTGCAGCTGTCTGGGATCGGGCCGCCCGCGCTGCTACGCGAACACGGCATCAACATCCTCTTTGCCAATGAAGCAGTTGGCGCAGGACTGCAAGACCATTTGGGCATTAACTACACTTTTTCTTCCAAGGTGCCGACGCTCAACGGGGTATTGGGTTCTTGGTCCGGACGATTAAAGGCAGGCCTGCAGTTTCTATTGCAACGCCGAGGCCCTTTGAGTATTGGAGTGAACCAAATGGGTGGAATGGTTCGTACCGATGCCACGCAGGTCCGCCCCAATGTCCAACTCTATTTCAGCCCAATCAGTTATTCCGCTACTTTTGTGAACCAACGCCCTTTGTTGCGCCCGGATTCTTTTCCTGGCTTCATCATTGGATTTAATCCTTGCAGACCCCACAGCCAAGGGCATATCCGCATTCGTTCCAACAATCCGTTTGATGCGCCGAAGATCGATCCCAACTACCTCAATGACTCGCATGATCTTGCCGATGTTTTAGAAGGCGCACAGTTGATAGCCCGCCTGCAACAAACCCCATCGATGCAAGCTCTGATTGACGCGCCCAAAGACATTGACTTAGCGAGCGCTAGCCTGCAATCCATCGAGGAAGATTTTCGCCAGCGTAGCGGAACGGTCTACCACCCCTGTGGAACCTGCGCTATGCGGCCTTTAGCCGCTGGAGGTGTAGTCGATTCTGAACTTCGGGTTTACGGCGTAGAAGGTTTGCGCGTTGCAGATGCATCGATATTCCCCAACATTACGTCAGCCAACACCAATGCTCCCGCGCTGATGGTCGGACACCAAGCCGCGCGTTTTATTCTTTCCAGTGTTTAAAGATTACTTATGCCAAAAATTGCAAAGCTAGAAACTTTCTCCAACGAATTTGTTGGCTTTGTCAAACTCACCACCGATGCCGGACAGGTCGGCTGGGGGCAAACCTCAACGTACAACGCTGACATTACCGCAACTATTTTTCACCGACAAGTTGCGCCTTGGGCTTTAGGTTCTGATGCTCTCGATATCAACGCGCTGCTACACACCATTCAAGAGCGCGAACACAAATACCCGGGCAGCTACCGTTGCCGCGCTTTAGCGGGCTTAGACACCGCGATGTGGGACTTGCGCGGAAAAATAGAGCGCAAACCCGTGGTGGAACTCTTGGGTGGCAGCGCAAAAGCATTGCGAGCCTACGCCTCTTCTATGAAGCGCGATATCAGCCCCAGGGATGAGGCTAGCCGTTTGGTGCGCTTGCGCGATGAACAAGGCTTTGATGCTTTTAAATGGCGGGTTGCTGCGGAATGTGGGCGCGATGTCGATGAGTGGCCCGGACGCACCGAGGAAGTGATTCCTGTCGTTGCCCGCGCATTGGGACAAGACGTTGCCAAGCTGGTGGACGCCAACAGCGGTTTTTCTCCCGCTCGCGCCATCGTCGTAGGAAAAATACTCCAAGACGAAGGGATCAGCCACTTTGAAGAGCCCTGCCCCTATTGGAATTTTGACGAAACCAAACAAGTCACGCTCGCACTCGAATTGGACGTGACCGGTGGTGAACAAGACTGGGACCTACCCACTTGGCAACGAATGATGGATCAAGGCGTTGTCGACATTGTTCAACCCGACGTGATGTACATGGGCGGCATGACGCGCACCCTTGAAGTTGCCCACATGGCCGCACTTGCAGGCTTACCCTGTACGCCGCACAGCGCTAACCTCTCGCTAGTAACTATTTGCACTATGCATCTGTTGGGCGCCATCCCTAACGCAGGAAAGTACCTCGAGTTTTCTATCGAAGGGCCGGACTACTACCCTTGGCAACAAAACCTGTTCTTAGGCGACCCCTTTGCGGTGCGCGACGGAAAGGTGCACATCCCCGCCGACCCCGGGTGGGGCGTTGAAGTGAACCCCGAGTGGTTAAACGGGGCGCACTACCAGGTGAGCGAACTAAAGCGCTAACCCAAAGGCGCCCACTGCAGATACCAAAAGCCCAAGACCGTCGCCACTAAAACCACCGCGACGCTGACCCACACTCGGCTGATGCCATCCGCGGCTTTTCCTTGCTTGAATCCGTTGACCATCGCGCGGGCTAAATTTTCTTTGTGAAGCCAACTGGCTGCAATCACTCCAACGATGTGAATCCCGACAAGAATGAGCATGATGTGTGACGCAATTTCATGCAACTCGGCGACCCACTCTCCGCCGATCTCGTTGAACGCTGCATAGCCCGTTACAACGATCGCGATGCCCGACACAATGAGTAAGACGATCGCTACCGCGCCCAAGGGGTTGTGGCCCACAAAGTGTTTGGGTTTTAAAGTCGCCATTGATTTTGCATACTGAAGCACTTCTGACGGCCCTTTTACGAAGCTTGTGAACCTCGCGTAGCGTGTTCCAACAAAACCCCAGATCAAACGAAAGGCGATGAGTCCGCCTAAGGTGTAGCCCAAAGTGATGTGAACCAAGCTCCAGCGTTCGCTTTCTGATGTGAGGTAAGCCCCCGCAAAAGAAAAGACCAAAAGCCAATGAAAAACCCGAGTGGGGGCGTCCCATACTCGGATCTGAGTTGTCGTTGTTTCCATGTGTTTTCTTTCTGTGATTATTTTGGAATACGAATTTGGTGTTCGTTGAAATTGCCCTCTGCCGCGCCACCGTGGCACGCAGCGCAATTGCCAGCTCCGCCCACTGACGCTCGCTTAAACACGCTGAGGCTCACTTCATCGTGCTTGCGAATAAACCACGCCGATTTACTAATCCGGTTTTCTGGCGGCACTTCACTCACGCGTCTGTAAGTCCCCGCATTGGCTTCAAGCCATTTTCCGATTTGCATCACAGTCGCAGTGTCTAACGATGCGTCGGTTCCGTAGTGTTTTTGCAAACCACCCATGATGTTTTTCCAAGCCGGTGCCGGTAACATTCCGACAGGGTAGGCCAAGTGACAGGCCGAACACTCCGCTTTGTATGCGGACAAAACTGGGACTTTATTCACCGGCGAATCGGCCCACGCCGCGAATGAAAAAAGTGCGAAACCACACGCTACGATCCATTTGTTTTTATATTGCATGGCCAGAACTTTCTATATTTAAGATTTCAAACTGATCAACCACGCTAAGACATCGCCCTTTTCGCTGGCACTGCATTCGCGTCCTACCACGTCATTGCAATTGCGACGAAACCACTTTTCAGTTTTGGCGCTATCGGTAAACCGATCGGGGTTGAATGCGGGGGCCAGGGGGCTAATGCGCTTTTCGGTCTTGGCATGTTTACCCTCTGCCTTTGGGCTAGAGGTATGGCAGGAAGCGCACGACCACTCAGCCCCGTGTTTGTTGTTAAAAAAGGTTTGGCCTTTGGAAATTTGCGGGGCCTGCCCAGACTGCGCGGCAAAGGCTGCCAATTGCTCGACGGGGGTGGTGGCATACGCTGGCGCTGCGATACATACAGCAGCTAAAACACTGCCCATAAAGCGAGTCAGAAAAATGCGTTTGCGAATTGATTGCATAAAACCTCCATACCCACGATGGTGGCTTATGAAGGTAAACGCTGTGTGAAGTTATGCCAAGCTAAGCCAAAGTTGGCAAAGAAATTTTTCAACGTTTAGCCCAGCCCACGAACAATCTCCATGGCTTGTTCAACGCGCTCGACGGCATGAATCGTCATGCCTTCTATCGGTTTTTTCGGGGTGTTGGCTTTGGGAACGACGGCTACAGTAAAACCCAGCTTGGCGGCTTCTTTTAATCGCTCTTGGCCTCTTGGGGCGGGGCGTACTTCGCCTGCGAGTCCGACTTCGCCAAACGCGATAAATCCTTTGGGTAAAGGCTTCCCGCGCAGCGATGAGGTGATAGACAACATCACCGCCAAATCAGCCGCAGGCTCGCCAATACGTACTCCGCCAACGGCGTTGATAAAAACATCTTGGTCCATACAGGCAACACCCGCGTGGCGGTGAAGAACTGCCAAGAGCATCGCCAAGCGGTCTTTGTCAAGCCCAACACTTAAACGCCGCGGGCTTGGACCGCCGCTGTCCACCAGTGCTTGGATTTCCACCAAAAGTGGGCGCGTCCCTTCGAGCGTGACCATCACGCAGCTGCCAGGAACGGGCTCGGGATGCTGGCTTAAAAAAATCGCGCTGGGGTTGCTCACGCCTTTGAGCCCACGCTCGGTCATGGCGAACACACCGATTTCGTTAACTGCCCCAAAGCGATTTTTGATAGCGCGAACCAAACGAAACTGGCTGTGCGTATCGCCTTCAAAGTACAACACGGTATCGACCATATGTTCCAAAACACGCGGCCCCGCCAACGCCCCTTCTTTGGTGACGTGGCCCACGAGAACGATGCAAACTCCGCTGGCCTTGGCAGCGCGGGTTAGGTGGGCCGCACATTCACGCACTTGGGCCACCGACCCAGGCGCTGACGTGAGCTGATCGGAATAGACCGTTTGGATGGAGTCAATGACCGCAACATCAGGCCGAAGCTCAGTCAGCGTTGCGAGAATTTTTTCTAATTGAATTTCTGCCAACACCTTGACCTGCGAACGGTCTAGGCCCAAGCGGCGCGAGCGCAAAGCGACTTGGGCGCCGCTTTCTTCGCCGGTAACGTACAAGGTATTTTTACCCGCGCGCTGCAGTGCGTCGAGCGCTTGCAAGAGCAAGGTGGATTTACCGATACCGGGATCTCCGCCGATTAGAACCACGCCGCCTTCCACAATACCGCCGCCCAAGACCCGGTCAAGCTCTTCGTGTCCGGTGGGTGTGCGCTCCACATCGCTGGCTTGGATGTCTGACAAAACCGCCACCTCGGCCGTTTTGGCCAATGATGCAAAACGATTTTTAACTGCGGAGTCAGCGTGTGCGACCGATTCAATGAGTGTGTTCCATGCGCCGCAACTCGGGCACTTCCCCAACCATTTGGGGCTGGTTCCGCCACAGTCGCTACAGGTAAATACGGTTTTATCTTTTGCCATACGGCCGATAATACTGTATTTAAATACAGTTGATTTGTATTTTTTATGGGTCGACTGTTACCGGCACCCGCTGCGCCAAGGCGCACATGAGCTCGTACCCAACGGTTTGCGCACAGGCCGCAACCTCATCAATCGGCAAGACTTGACCCTGACTCGCACGGCCCCACAGCGTCACTTCGTCACCGAGGCCAGCCTCTGGCGTGGGTGTTAAATCCACCGCCAACATGTCCATGCTGACGCGCCCTAGTGTGCGGCTGCGAACACCCGCAACCAAGACCGGCGTGCCCGTGGGACAAATACGCGGATAGCCATCGGCATAACCGCAAGCCACGATCCCGATGCGCATGGCCTCTGGTGCCACGAAGCTCGAGCCATAGCCTACGGTGTCACCCGCGTTTAAATTTTGGGTGCCAATAATGTCGGCGTTCAAGCTCATGGTGGGCTGCAGTTTCCAATGCACGCCCGTGTGTTCAGGGTGGTCTGGCGAGCTACCGTACAAGGCGATGCCACTGCGAACCCAGTCGCCGGCTAACTGGCTGTGGCGCAAGATGGCGGCACTGTTGTGAAGCGTTCGTTCGCCGGGCAGCTCTGCGCTTGCCGTATTAAACGTTTCCATTTGTGCAGCAACACCGACCGGTCCGTCGGCGTCACTAAAGTGCGCCATAAGGGAAATCTCATCGACTTGTGGCAGCGCGTTCAAACGTGTCCATGCAGAGCGGTATTGCTCAGGGCGAAAGCCCAACCGGTTCATGCCCACATTCATTTTGAGAAAAACGCGGTGGGGCAGATTGGTTTTATGGGCCGCAAGCATGTCAATTTGCGCCTCGCAATGCACCGTGTGCCACAAATCTAAGCGGGAACACAGCTCCAAATCTCGCAATTCAAAAGCCCCCTCTAACAACAGGATGGGCCCGCGCCAACCCAGCGTTCTCAGGCGCTGCGCTTCTTGTAAATCAAGCAAGGCAAATCCATCGGCTCCGCGCAAACCTTCAAAGACCCTTTCAATCCCATGGCCATAGGCATTGGCTTTGACGACAGCCCACACCCGCGCATCGGGAGCAACCGACTGCAAGGCCTGCAGGTTATGGCGCAGGGCCTGGGTGTGGATGGTGGCACGAATCGGACGGGGCATGGCCTATTTTGGCACTTGCTGGCGTGCTATAACCCCTGCACTCTTAGGAACCCACCACACCACCCATGAAACGCGGCTTTTTTACCATCATGTCGGCGCAGTTTTTCAGCTCGCTGGCCGACAACGCATTGTTTGTAGGCGCGGTTCAACTGCTGCGAAGTTCACAAGCACCAGAGTGGCAACAAGCGGCGCTGGTTCCGATGTTTGCTTTGTTTTACGTGGTCTTAGCGCCATTTGTCGGCGCTTTTGCAGACGCCTACCCCAAGGGTCGGGTCATGTTGGTGAGCAACGGCATCAAAATTGTGGGCTGTTTGATGATGCTGTTTGGCAGCCATCCTTTGATGTCCTATGCAATCGTTGGCTTGGGCGCTGCGGCTTACTCCCCAGCGAAATACGGCATCTTGACCGAATTGCTTCCGTCCTCTCAATTGGTTAAGGCCAACGGTTGGATTGAAGGCCTGACGATTGCTTCTATTATTTTGGGCGTACTCTTGGGCGGTCAGATGGTCGGCCCAAATATCGCGCCGTATTTGTTGTCCTTGGACTTGCCGTTTTTAGAAACCGGGATCGATACCGCGCCAGAGGCCGCGATCAGCGTTTTAATTTTGGTCTACCTCTTAGCTGCTTGGTTTAACACCCGCATCCCTGACACCGGCGTTGACATGCGCCCCTTACCGCGCAACCTCATTACCCTCTTGCCTGATTTTTGGCATTGCAATATGCGTTTGTGGAAAGACAAACTCGGGCAAATCTCTCTCAGTACCACGACGCTGTTTTGGGGCGTCAGCGGAAATTTACGTTACATCGTTCTGGCCTGGGCTTCGGTGGCTTTGGGCTATACCGTGACCCAAGCGTCGGCCTTGGTCGGAGTCGTCGCTATCGGAACCGCTGTGGGCGCAGTGGCCGCGTCATTGCGGATGCGCTTAGAACACGCCACCTTAGTGATCCCGTTGGGAATTGGCATGGGGGTATTGGTGCTCTTATTGAACTTCATCGATAACGTGTGGGTCGCTGCCCCCTTCCTCATTTTGCTCGGTGGACTGGGCGGCTTTTTGGTGGTTCCGATGAACGCTTTGCTTCAGCACCGCGGCCACAATTTGATGGGTGCGGGGCGCTCTATCGCCGTTCAAAACTTCAACGAGCAAGCCTGTATTTTGTTGTTGGGTGGCTTGTACAGCCTCTCCACCGGAATGGGGCTTTCAGCCTTTGGCGCAATCAGTGCCTTTGGCATTTTGGTTGCGGGCTTTATGTGGCTGATTAAGCGCTGGCACAGCTACAACTGCCGCGAACATGGTGCGGAAGTGGAACACCTGCTCGACATCGCTCGCAACGACAACCTGCACGGTTAAGCCTCGTGAAAAACGCGCTCGCCGCTTTGGCATTGGTGGTCAATGCCTTTTGTTACGGCGTGATGTGGTGGCCGTTTCGCTACCTGCAAGACCACGGCATTCACCCCCTGTGGGCCACCGTATTGGTGGATCTGGTGGCGCTGTCTTTTATCTTCGCCGCGAACCCCAAAATTTGGCGTCAATTTATTGCCTTCCCCGGCTTATGGGTGCTCTTGATCGGCGCGGGCATGACCAACGTTGGCTTCAACTGGGCGGTAACGATCGGCGACGTGGTGCGGGTTGTGATCTTGTTTTATTTAATGCCCGCTTGGGTGGTTTTATTGGCGTGGCCGCTGCTCGGAGAAAAACCCACGCTGAAGTCTTTAGGTCG